>JACCDR011063510.1_pt1 | contig 49681 bp, 55 predicted proteins | sample 7446431 | NCBI WGS metagenome assembly JACCDR01 (sample SAMN15323443, study PRJNA562643) | freshwater metagenome | isolation source: river surface water | place: USA:Blue River Watershed | collected 2017-08-17 | reverse complement strand
TGGTGGGCGGTGCAGGGCTTGAACCTGCGACCCCTGCCGTGTGAATACGCGGCCCACCAGACACAGCCTACAGTCCATCAAGGACTTGCGACGCCAGCGTTGATTCCCGGGACATTTTGGCTGGACACGACGTGCCAGTGTTGGCCGACACGACCTGCAGATGGGGCGTTTTCGGCGGGGTACGCACGGGCTCGAAGTCCACTGCCGCGCGCAGGTACTCGGGGGCGAACTTCGCGTACACGCGCTCGACCATCGGCACGCTGTTCCCGAGGATGCGCGCCACGTCCACCAGGCTCACCCCTGCCATGACCGCCTGCGTCGCGAAGGTGTGGCGCAGGGTGTGGGGCGTGACCTTCGGGAGCGCACAGGCCCGCACCAGAGCCGCGAAGGCCTTGCGGATGCTGCCGGGCTCGTCCAGCACGTAGACGGTCGTCGCCTCGGCCTTGGCGCGCTGCAGGAGCGGCAGGAGGCGGGCGGGGATGGGGACCTGCGCCTGGCGCTTCTTGGTTTGCACCCGCGACATGCGGAAGTCGATCATGCCGCGCTCGAAGTCTACCCGGTCCCACGTCAGGCGCTCGATGCTCGCCCGCCGGGCCCCGGTGTGCAGGGCGATGGCGACGAAGCGCTCGACGCGCGACAGGCGCTCGCCGCCCCGCCGCGCCGCGGCGACCCGCACCAGCCGCTCGGACTCGTCCAGGGTCAGCCAGCGCTCGCGCGGCGGCGGGCTCGCCGGCAGTTCGATGTAGGGCAGGTCGGTGTTGTTCAGGCGCCGGGTGCGCACCATGAAGTCGAGCGCCGTCTTGAGCGCACTGAGCTCGCGCCGGATGGTTCCGTCCGACCGGCCGAGCGCGCGGCGCGCGGACACGTAGCGGTTCACCACGCGCGGGTCCACGTCCTTGAGCTTGAGCCGGCCGAAGTGCGGCTGCAGGGCCTTCCACGCGTCGGCCAGGCGCTGCCAGCTGCGCACCTTCACCTGCACGTGCTCGGCCCAGTACAGGCCCCACACTTCCTCGCAGGTCAGGCCCGCGTCGAACGAGCGCCGGCCGTGAATCAGGAAGTGGGCCAGGGCAGCTTGCGCTTTTGCCGCATCAGCAGTGCGCGTTGAAAGGCGGCAGGAACGTCCGCCGGTGGTCCAGCGGATTTCCCAGATGCCGGCGTCATTGCGTTCGAGATGGGCGGGGGTGGGCTGGCGGGGCATGTGTTGGCCTCAATGAAAGACGCAACGGCCGCAGCGTCAAAGCGCACTTGGCGACCGAGCATGATGTACGGGAGCCGCCCTGCCTTCCGCAGCCGCATCACGGTGCGGATGGAGCAGCGGAGCAGGGCAGCGACTTCCTTCTGCGTCAGGACTCGCACGCTGCGAGCAGGGCGAACACCTGCGAGGCAACGGTCAGCTTGACGATCTTGTTGACCATCAAATGCACCTGGTCGGGGTGGCCGGCCACTGCATTGATCGAGATTTCCGGGCGTTCGTGCATTGCGTGGCTGTTCGCGTACAGGTCCGGCGCCAGTTCCTCCGGCGTCGTGCCGAGCGCGTCGGCCAGCAGCTTTAGGTTCTTCGGGTCCGGCACGCTCTTGCCGCGGAGGTAGACGCTCACGCGGTCGCGATTGCGCGCGACCTTGTAGCCGCGCTGGTCCGTCGTGGCGCCGAAGGCCTCGCGCGCGAGGTCGCTCTGCGTCCAACCCTTCTCCTGCATCGCCTGGAACAGGCGGCGCGAGAACTCCTGCAGACGAATCTCCATCTGCGGCGGCAGCGGCGCGGTCGAAGGCGCTGCCCGATGCACTGCTTTCCTTGACATGCCTTTTGCTCCGTGAATTGCCTCTAAAACCCGAGTGCGGCGCGAGTGTGCAGGACGGGACCTACACACGTCAAGACAAATTGGCAGCCATAACTACGTATATTTTTGTCCTGCGTGTCTTGCAGTGTTGGGCTTGTGTAGGGTAATCTCCTAGCCCACCGCAAATGGTGCGAGGCAGCAACTGTGGAACTGGACGTCAAGAGTTTGCTCGATGACCTTGGTGGGGCTGAGGAAGTTCGCTCCGCCATCATGGCTTTTTACGGCCCCACGCTGACGCCTGAGAAGGCCGTTATGGACAAGTGGGTGCTGCGCAAGAGCATGCCCGGCAAGTGGCTCGTCCGTCTGGCCGTGCTTGCCGAGAAGCACCAGGTCACGTTCCGGCTCGCGAAATACGCGCTCAAGTGACCGCTTCCGCGCCATTCATCGAGAACGGCAGCCGCATGCGGATGCCGGAGGACCGTCCCCTTCGCAACTGGATTGTGATGGGGATTGACCCCGGCGTCATCCCGACGGTGTGCGTGCTGTGGGACCGCGGCCATGAGGTCCGGTTCTTCGAGGGCAGCGCCGTCCATTCGCAGGACCCGCGCGGCTTCGGCGCGGCCGACCCGTCAAAGCTCACCATCATCGCCGACCACTACCGGCCGGACCTGATCGTGCTCGAGAACGTGTGGGTCATGCCCAATCAGGGCGTCGTCACGCAGGCCGGGCTGGTGCGCAGCATGGGCGTCGCCTTCGGCTGGATGCGCACGTGGGCCGAGGCGCACAACCGCAGCACCATCTGCGTGAAGCCGCAGGCCTGGCAGAAGGCGCTGTACATCCCCTACGGTGCCACGAAGAAGGGCCACCGCCTGTGGGCGGACCAGACCATCCCCGGCGCAGGCCTGCACGTCCAGCAGCAGAAGGACCACGACCGCGCGGACGCCGCGCTGCTCGCGTGGTTCGGCCTGCATTACCTGGACCTTGCACACCGCAATGCGTACCTCAAGCACGGAGCGGCGTGGGACCACACGCCGGAGTTCCATGTCTTTCGGTAACGTCATGCAGGGCCTGCGCACCTACCAGGTCGAGGGCGTGGACTTCCTCGCCCAGCGCCGCGCGGGCCTGCTTGCCTTCCAGCAGCGGCTCGGCAAGACGCCGACCGCCATTCGTGCCTGCAATGCCGTCGGGGCGATGCGCGTGAACGTGGTGTGCCCGGCCATCGGCGTCAGCATGTGGCAGCGCGAGTTCCCGAAGTGGAGCCTGCTGCCGGCGGAGCTCCGCGTCGCCTCGTTCGACAAGGCGGTGCGCGGCGCGCTCGGCACCCGGCCGGCGGACGTGCTGATCGTGGACGAATGCCAGAAGGCGAAGAACGCGCAGACCCAGCGCACCGAGGCCATCTACGGCCCGGCCGCGATGGGCGGCGGGCTCGCCTCGCGCGCAGGCCGCGTGTGGCTGCTCTCCGGCACACCGACGCCGAACGGCGCGCATGAGCTCTACCCGCACCTGCGGGCGCTGTGGCCGGAGCTCATCAAGCACCCGAGCCTGCCGCGGCCGATGCTGCAGCATGAGTTCGAGGACCTGTACTGCCACGTCCACGTGAAGAACCACCGCCGGATGATTCGCGGCACGAAGGCGGCGATGCGGCCGGCTATCCGCGAGATGCTGCAGCAGATCGCGCTGCGCAAGCGCCTGGTCGATGTCCGCGCGGACATGCCGCCCATCCAGTTCGAGTACCTGCCCATCAGCGGGCGGAAGCTGTCGGTCAACGGGCCGAGCAGCGCGGACATCGAGGCCGCGATCGAGGCGATGGAGGAAGGCCGCACGCCGCAGAAGTCGCCGAGCATGGCGCAGCTGCTGCGCGAGGCGGGCGCCGCCAAGGTGGACGCGGCGATTGAACTTATTGCCGACCGCGTGGTGCAGAGCGGGCCGACGCTCGCGTTCTGCCACCACATCGACGGCGTTTTGTTGCCTTTGGTGGCGGGGCTCAAGAAGGCGGGTCTGCGCGTCGTGACCATTCACGGCAGCGTGAGTGAAGCGCAAAGGATTGCAGCACAAAAAGCCTTCCAAGAGGACGGCACCGCCGACGTGCTCGTCGGAAATATTCTCGCTTGTGGTACGTCGATACCACTTCACCGCGCAACTAATGTAGTCTTTGTCGAGTGTGCTTGGGTGCCTGCAGACAACGAGCAGGCGCTGTTCCGGGCGATCAGCCTGGACAAGTCCCAAGGTCTACTCGTCACCTTTTTGACGTTGCAAGGATCGCTCGATGAGGCGGTCGTGGGGGCTCTGTCCCGCAAGACTCGCGAAATTGGTCAACTGTGGCAGGAGAGTGGAGCATGACGAAAATCCAGATTGTTGTGGAAGGCGAGACCCCGACCGGGGTCATCCAGAGCCTTGAGAGCCTGTTGGCGGCGATGCGCCAGGCGCACCGCGGCGACGGCCCTGCGCCGCTGTCGATCGTCCCTGGCGGGGACGCAGCGCCCGCACCGCAGGCCCCTGCGGAGGCGGCGCCTGCGCCGTCGGGCTTCGGCAAGCCCAAGCGCGGCCGGCCGCCGAAGGCCTCGCCTGCGGACCCCGCGCCGCTGAACCCGGATGCGACCGGGAACAACGAGGACGGCGACACGCCGCCGCCCGCGCCGACCGAGGGCAAGAAGCAGATCGACCTCGGGCTCGGCTTGGAGCCGACGCTGCCGGCCGCGCCGTCGCTGCCGTACATGCCGAGCCGCGACGAGCTCCGCGAGGCGGGGCAGGCCTACATCGACAAGCACGGCGCGGAAAAGGTCATCCAGCTGCTCAAGAACGAGGCGCAGGTCGAGTCGTTCCGCGCGCTGCCGGAATCCCTCTGGCCGCGCGTGTACCTCGCGCTGGTCGGCCCGGAGTTCCTGGCCGCGAAGCAGGCCGCGGCGTGACGCTGCTCGCGCCAACGCGCCACGCGAAGTGGGGGGCCTCCAGCGCGCACCGCTGGATGGCCTGCCCCGGCGCGCTGAACCTGTCGGAGGGCCGGCCGGACTCCGACTCGTTCTACGCCCGTGAGGGCACGCTGGCGCACGGCATCGCCGCGCACCTGCTGTCCGAAGGCGTGCCCGAGTCGTCGGCAATGGAGGCCACCGCCAAGCTGCTGACCCAACACGGGCTGTGGGACGAGTGGAGCGTCGCCGTGGACCTGCCCGAGATGGTCGGGTTCATCATGGAGTACGTGAACACGGTGCGCTCCGACCAGGCGCTGCTCGGCGGGAAGCTCTTGGTCGAGCATGAGTTCGACCTGAGCCGCCTGCACGACGACATGTTCGGCACGAACGACGCGGCGCTGCTGACCGATGACGGCCACCTTGCCGTGTACGACTTCAAGTACGGGCAGGGGCACGCCGTCGAGGTCGAGGGCAACCCGCAGCTGCGCTACTACCTGCTGGGCGGCGTGCTCGAATGCATGAGCAAGGGTATTCGCCTCAAGACCGCGGAGGCGGTCATATGCCAGCCGCGCAAGCCCCACGTCCACGGCACCGTGCGCCGCGAGACCGTGGACCTGATGGACCTGCTCGACTGGACGGTCGAGCTCGTCCAGGCGGTCGAGCGCACCAAGCCCGCCGACGCGCCCTTGAAGGCGGGCGACTGGTGCGACTACTGCAAGGCCCGCGCGATCTGCCCCGAGCAGCTGCGGCTGGCGCAGCAGGTGGCGCGTGTCGAGTTCAATGACGTGTTGCGCCCGGCCCTGCCGAAGCCGGGCACGCTCACGCAGGAGCAGCTGCTGGCCGTGCTCGACCGCGCCGATGAGGTCGAGGCATGGCTGTCGGAAGTGCGCTCGCACCTGCGGGCGCAGCTGGACGCGGGCAAGCCCGTGCCCGGCTGGAAGCTGGTGTCCGGCCGTGCGAGCCGGAAGTTCAATCAGAGCGAGGAAGCGATGGTGCGCGTGCTGGTGGACGAGTTCGGGCTTAAGCGCTCGGAACTGTTCACCGAGCCCGAGTTGCTGTCGGTCGCACAAGTCGAAAAGTTATTGAAGGGACCTGCTAAGAAGGCTCTGGAGACCTACGTCCAGAAGTTCGACGGCAAGCCCTCAATGGTTCGCGCGGATGACTCCCGGCCGGCCCTGCTGCCGTCGGCACACCGGGACTTCGCGGACTTCACCCAGGTGGCAAAGTCGTAAAGGAAGTAAAGCAATGAGCGAAAGCAATTCAGTGGTGACGCCGGAGTGCCGTCTGTCGTTCCCCAACCTGTTCAAGCCCGAGAAGAACACGCGCGATGACGGCACCGTGGTCGAGCAGTTCGGTGCGTCGTTCCTGTTCCCGCTGGGCGCGGACCTCGGCGACATGAAGGCGCTGGTGCTGCGCACGGCGGAAGCCGAGTTCGGCGATGACGCGCTGGCGCTGCTCAAGGACGGAACCCTGCACAACCCGATCAAGGACCAGGGCAAGAAGCGCCATCTGACGGGCTACACCGAGGGCTCGTACATCAGCGCGATCAGCAAGTCCCGCCCGGGCGTGGTCAAGCTGCAGGACGGCGCCCTGGTGGACGTGATCGACCCGGCCGAGGTGTTCCCCGGCCTGATCGTCCGCGCCAGCCTGCGCGCCTACGCCTTCACGCACCGCAACCCGCAGGGCAAGGTGATGAAGCGCGGCGTGTCCTTCGGCCTGAACAACGTGCTGATCGTCCGCGACGACGGCACGCGCTGGGACAACCGGACGGACGCGGCGCAGGACTTCGCGGCGTTCGGCAAGCCGCCGAGCACCGGCGGCGCGGCGAGCAAGGGCGACTTGTTCTAGGCAATTTGGCCTGTTTGGCGCGCGGTGTTGGCGGACAGCGCCGCGCGCCCTTTTTCATCCTCAAGCGGAGACACAGATGAAGCCCCACGATTTCCTCAAGCTCGCCGGGAATACCCTGAGCGAGCGCGGCGCGACCCGCGACAAGGGCGCGATGGTGCTCGGCGAGTACGAGCGCTCCATGCCGCAGATCGTAAAGGTGTTCCGGGCCCTGACGGGCATCGACCTGACCGAGCGGCAGGGCTGGACCTTTATGGTCGTGCTCAAGCTGGTGCGCGAGCAGCGCAGCGAGACGTTCCAGGCTGACAACTACGTGGACCTGATCGGCTACGCGGCCCTGCTGGGCGAGTCCCGCGAGCGCGAGTTCATGGAGTCCAAGCCGCAGCCGGGCCCCGTGCCGCCGCCGAGCGAGCAGATGCTGCAGGCCCTGAAAACGTACATCCCCGAGGCCACCGACAAGGTGCTGCTGCGCGTCGAGGATGAGCGCGGCGAAGCCATCTACGCCAACGGCAAGTGGTGGGACGTGCGCGCGGACCAGACCTGGCCGGCGTTCGACGTGGTGAAGCCATGAGCGCGCCCCTCCGCCGGTACAAGCTGGAGTACAGCAACTACATCCGCGCGCACGCGATGGCGGCCTCGGACGACGGCGAGTACGTGCTGTACACCGACCACATGGCCGCGGTGCAGGCCCTCGAATCCGCCGCGGAGTTCCACGCCAGCGACGCCACGAACGTGTATGCCGACTTCTTGGAGTTGAGCCAAGAGGTCAACGCGCTGGTCGCCGCCGTGCCCCTGCCGCCCCATGCCATCACGTTCGAGCGCGGCTGGGAACTGCTCAACAAGCTGCAGGCCTTCGCCGTGAAGATGCGCAACCCGAAGGCGGTGCAGTCGTGAAGCTGCTCGTCTGCGGCGGGCGCGACTACTCCGACGCCAAGCGGGTCGGCGAAGTGCTCCGCAACGTACTCACGAAGTGGGGCAATGGCGAGTTTCGCCCGCGCGACCATCTCATCATCGAGGGCGGCGCGATGGGCGCCGACCGGCTGGCCCGGCTGTGGGCCGTGGAGAACGGCGTTCACGTCGCCACGGTCCACGCCCTGTGGAACAGCTACGGGCGTGCCGCGGGCGGCTGGCGCAACTCGACAATGCTGTGGCTGCAGCCCGACCAGGTGCTTGCCTTCCCCGGCGGCGTTGGCACGCGCGACATGAAGCTCAAGGCCCGGGCTGTCGGCTTGCGCGTCATCGAAATCACGGGTGACACGTGAGCCGCAACCACGTGGTGAGCAGCCACCGGCGCACCTGCCGGCGCATCAGCGACGACGTGCGCGCCCGTGTCTTTGCGCTGCGCGACGAGGGCCTGACGCAGTGGATGATCGCCGAGCAACTGAGCATTGCCGAGAGCACGGTCACGCGCATCCTCAAGCCCTCCAAAATTGACGACGTGGTGGGCACGACGCTCGCCGCGCACCGCGCCGCCCGGGTGGCGGCTTTCGTTGCAAGACAGGCGGACAAACTGTGACCACTCTGACCAAGATCATCTATGTCATTTGGGCGGGCGCAGCGCTGGTGTTCACCGTCGTGGGGCACCCGGTGCAGGCGCTGGTCGCCGCCGGCGTGTTCACGCTGCTGGTCGAGATTCACCTGACGCGGGGCCGGCGGTGAGCACCGGCCCTTGGGAAGTGCGCTTCGGCGACCCCGACGACCCGGGCGTGGTCGAGGTCTACAACACCAAGACGCACGACCTGATAACTGTGTGGGCCGCCGACGGCGACGTGGATTCTGCCTGGAAGCTGGCGAAGAACATCGCGAAGCGGCTGAACCGCACCGAGGGGGATGAGCGATGAACCCCTGCACCACCTGCTATCACTTCACCCGCGCCAAGCAGCAGGACGGGTACGCGGACTTGCACAAGCTGGCGGGGTACTGCAATTTGAAGTTTCCCGGCCACAACTTCAAGCAGCGGGACATCCCCGCCGCGGACGTTGAGGACGGTTGCGACTTCCACAAGGAGTGCCCGTTTTGAGCCGCACCAAGAAGGGCAAGAAGGCCCCCGGCACCGACTTTTGGAGCCGCCGGCCGATGAGCGGGCGCATCGCCAACACCTTCAACAAGGTGATGACGCACCGCATCGAACGCCGACAGGCGAAGAAGGGGCTGCGCGATGAGTGACGCCCTGCACATTGACCTCGAATCGCGCAGCACGGTGGACCTCACCAAGACCGGCGTGTATCCCTACGCGATGCACCCGGACACCGGCCTGTGGTGCGCCGCGTACTGCTTCAATGACGAGCCCGTGCAGACCTGGCACCCGCACCAGCCGCGGCCGGAGCGCATCGCGCACCACGTCTCGACCGGCGGGCGCGTGCTCGCGTGGAACTCCCAGTTCGAGCGCACCATGTGGCAGCACATCCTGACCGAGCGCTACGGCTGGCCGATGCCGCGCCTCGAACAGTGGGACGACCCGATGGTGTGGGCCCTCGCGATGGGCCTGCCCGGGCAGCTGGGGCAGTGCGCGATCGCCCTCGGCATCCCCCAGCAGAAGGACGACGCCGGCCGGCGCCTCATGCTGCAGATGGCGAAGCCGCGCCGCGTGCGCAACACCACCGGCATCGTGTGGTGGGACGACCCCGAGCGCATCGCGCGCCTGACGGACTACTGCAAGACCGACGTCGAGGTCGAGCGCGCCCTGTCGCGCATCCTCCTGCCGCTGTCCGACGAGGAACGCGAACACTGGCTGCGCGACCAGCGCACCAATGACCGCGGCATCCAGGTGGACCTGCGCAACATCTCCGCCTGCCGCGAGATTGCCGACAAGGTGCTCGCCGAGCTCGACACCAAGATGGACACGGCCACCGGCGGCGAAGTGAGCGGCTGCAGCCAGGTGGTCGCGCTCGCTGACTTCCTGCGCCGCAACGGCTACCCCGTGACCTCGCTGGACAAGGAACACCTCGAAACCTACCTCAAGGACCCGGCCCTGCCCGCGTGGGCCCGCCGCCTCCTGCTGCTGCGCCAGACGGCGGCCAAGGCCAGCCTCGGCAAGCTCGACGCGATGGAGCGCACCGCCTGCAATGACGGGCGCATCCGCGGCATGTTCCGCTTCCACAAGGCGAGCACGGGCCGGTGGTCGAGCGTGGGCGTGCAGCTGCAGAACTTCACGCGCGGCGCGAAGGACCTGGAGGACGTGCCGGCCGAGGAAGTGTTCGACGCCTGCCGCACCGGCGACGTGACGCTCGTCCGCGCGCTCTATGGCGACCCGCTGGACGCCATCTCGTCCAAGCTGCGCGGCCTGCTGATGGCGAAGCACGGGCACACGCTGGTGGACGTGGACTTCTCGCAGATCGAGAGCCGCATCATTGCGTGGCTGGGCGGCGAGCAGTGGAAGCTGGAAGCCTTCCGCCTGTTCGACCTCGGGCTCGGCCCGGACAACTACGCCCTTGCCTACGGGCGTTCCTTCGGCGTGGACCCGGCGACCGTGAAGGGCAACCAGCGGCAGATCGGCAAGTGCCAAGACTTGAGCCTCGGCTTCCAGGGCGGGGCGGGGGCCTTCGCGGCGATGGCCGAGACCTACCGCATCGACCTCGAACCGCTGGCCGACGCGGTGCTGCCGACCCTGCCGGAGGACGTGCTGGACTCCGCGGCATGGATGTGGGGCTGGGCGCAGGCCAACGGCCGCACCGGCGACCTGCCCGAGCGCATCTTCATGGCCTGCGACGGCCTCAAGCAGCTGTGGCGCCGGGCGCACCCCGGCATCGTCCAGCTGTGGACCGATCTCGAGGAAGCCTCCATTGCTGCGACGCAGCAAGAAGGGCAGGTGTTCCGGGTGGCCGGGGGCAAGCTCGGGTTCAAGCGCTCGGGCCACTACCTGTGGTGCCGCCTGCCCTCCGGCCGCCTGCTGTGCTACCCCTTCCCGGTGGTGAAGCGGGAGCAGCGGAAGGACGGCACCGAGGGTAAGCTGTACCTGTCTGCAATGGGGGTCAACAGTGTCACCCAGCGCTTCGAGCGGTATGCTCCGTATGGCGGGTTCCTGGCCGAGAACGTGACCCAGGCGATCGGCGCGGACCTGCAGCGCAACGCGATGGCGAACATGGAGGGCGACGGGTTGGACGTGGTGCTGCATGCGCATGACGAGGCCTGCTGCGAGGTCCCGCTGACCATGCCGAACGCCTTGGAGCGGGTGCGCGCCGCCGCGGTGCGCGTGCCTGCGTGGACTGCAGGCCTGCCCGTCGCCGCCGGCGGCTGGGTCGGCCCGCGCTTCAAGAAGGATTGACCAATGACCGAGAAGTTCCGCAAGGGTGACACCCTTGAGCAGATACGCCGCAAGCTCGCGCGCCTCAACCCGGGCAGCGGCGGCACGGGCTCGCCCGGCCCCACGGGGCCCGCTGGCCCGCCGGGCGCGATCATCTTCGATGGTGGCAGCGCCTCGACCAACTACGCACAGGCCTTCAACCTCGACTGCGGGAGTGCAACCTGATGGCTTTCTTGCAGCTGCAGCTGCGGCGCGACACCGCCGCCAACTGGGCGAGCGCGAACCCCGTGCTCGCGGCCGGCGAGCTCGCGCTCGACCTGACGAACAACCGCTACAAGATCGGCGACGGGGTGAGCGCCTGGTCGGCGCTGCCGTTCCGCGGCCTCGATGGTGCCCCAGGGCCCACGGGTGCGACAGGCCCGCAGGGCGCCACCGGCCCGCAGGGTCCCGCCGGTCCTGAGGGTCCGCAGGGCCCGACGGGTCCGCAGGGCCCCCAAGGTCTCCAAGGGCTCCAGGGACCTGCAGGCCCCACGGGTCCGGCGGGCCCCGAGGGTCCGCAGGGCCCGCAGGGGCTCACCGGCGCGACGGGCGCGACAGGCGCCACCGGCCCCACGGGGCAGACGGGCCCCACGGGCGCCACGGGCCCGCAGGGCCCCCAAGGCGACCCCGGCCCGCAAGGACCCCAAGGGCTGCAGGGCCTGACCGGGGCGACGGGTCCGGCGGGTGCGACGGGGGCCACCGGCCCGCAGGGTCCCGCTGGGCCCGAGGGTCCGCAAGGACCCCAAGGGCTGCAGGGTCTGACCGGGGCGACGGGCCCGCAGGGGCCGCAGGGCGACCCGGGCCCGCCGGGTGCGACGGGTGCCACCGGCCCACAGGGTCCGCAGGGCGACCCGGGTCCGGCGGGCGCCACCGGCGCGACCGGCCCGCAGGGGCCCGCCGGCACGTCCGCGGACCCGTGGACCTACGTCAAGGTGGCTTCCGACTTCGTGACGTCGAGCGCGACGGCGGTGGACATCACGGGTCTTGCCTTCACCCCAGCGGCGAACACGGAATACGAGGTCGAAGCCGGCCTCTGGCTGCGCACGGCGACCACGACCGTCGGCCCGCGCCCCGGCGTCGCGTGGCCGACCGGCCTGAACGATGGCGTGGCGGATATCGAGATGCCGACGAGCGCGACCGCCGCGGTGCGCGTGTTCGGCAACCCGAACGCGGCGCTGCTGGCCGCGGTGGGCGGCCTGCCGAACACCACCCAGTCGTACCCCGCGCGCATCCGCGGCAGCTTCCAGGCCGGTGCGACGCCCTCCGGCACCTTCCGCCTGCAGATGGCCTCCGAGACGGCGGGCACCAACGTGACCGTCCGCGCGGGCAGCTGGATGCGCTACAGGGTGATTCCGTGACGTTCTACAAATCCACCCGGCGGCACAGACACGCCCTCGACGCCGACCGCTGCGCCTACTGCCGCCTGAACGCCGCGCGGCGGCACTGGCGCAAGATGGGGTTCGACACCAAGGTCGAGCCCTGCGAACTGCTGCACGACACCGTGCGCCTGTTCCGGCACCCGATGGCGGCGGCCACCAACAAGATCCCGTGGCAGGCCTGCATGTGGAGCCACCCCAAGGCCGAGCCGACCGAATGCACCTGCCAGGCCGAGGGCCGCAGCGGGCTCGGGCGGAAGGCGCAGCTGCGCGCGATGGGCAAGGCCCCGCCCAAGAAGATCAAGGGCCCGAAATGAAAAAGGCCCCCATTGCTGGGGGCCCGATGCACACGAAGATCACTGCTTTAGCGGAGACACCGAACGTCGCGTGCCGGGGCATTATCCGGCAATGCGCTGCCGGCGTCAATGCGATGTCCTGAATGGAGAACAACATGGCAAAACACACCCCGCCGCCTAGCCTCAAGGTGCCGGACGTTGACCCCGACCACTTCGCAGCCGCCGTCCGCCCGCCGGCTGCCGTTACCTCCAGCGACAACCCGGAAGCGGTGCCGGGCCGCCACTACAACGCGGCCATGCATGCCGCCGGGTGGAGCTTCACGCGCCTCTACGAGCTCGGCTGGCCGGACCTGCTGCCCGCCATCCCGCCGGACAGCATCGCCCAGGCGCAGGTGCTCGCCGGCGAACTGCCGGCCAGCATGCTCGGCAAGGCCCCGGGCAAGCTGGTCGGGCATGGCCCTGATCGCATGTGGGTCCCGTTCAAGGGCTGGCGCGAGGCCCCGTTCACGCGCGCCCACGCGGCGCAGTGGGATGCCTGGCACGCCTCGATCGCCATGCGCACCGAGAAGGTCGCCGCCCTCGACGTGGACATCATGGATCCCGAGGCCTCGGCCGCCCTGCAGCTGGCGCTGTTCGACCGATACAAGACGCTCGCAGAGCGCCACCGTGACAAGATTCGCGTCGGGCAGGCCCCGAAGTGGGCCATGCTGTTCCGCACGTCCACACCGGCGCGCAGCTGGGTCATGGAGTTCGTGAAGGGTGGGCAGCACGGGCTGATCGAGCTCCGCGGCGCGCGGCACAAGATCATGATTGCCGGCAAGCACCAGAACCTCGACTGCTACTACCGTTGGGGCGCCGCGCCGCGCGGGTTCGCGGACTTCCTGCCGCAGGGCACCGACGAGGCCTTCGACGTGGTGCGCGGGCTCTTTGCCGACGTGATGATCGGCCTCGGGTGGAAGCTCAAGGAGCAGAGCCGCCAGCGTGACGAGGGCCCCGCCCCGCCGCAGGAGTCCTTGAAGGCCCCCGATGCGGCCGAGGCGCTGGCCCTGATCGCCCGCACCCCGAACAAGGTGGCCGCCGGCCGCGCCGAGTACGTGCGCATCGCCGCGGCCATCCGTGGCGCGCTGCAGGGGGTGGATGAGGACGTGGCCGAGGAAGCCTGGTCCGAGTTCGCGATGCGCTGGACGCTCGGGGAGGCGGACGAGGATGACGTCCGGCGCACCTGGGCGAGCCTGCACCCGCCCTACCGGGTGGGCTGGGACACGTTCCTGCTGTACGCGCAGAAGCATGGCGACACCACGCTCACGCAGAAGGCCTATGCCGGGCTGCCGGAGGCCGAGCGAGCTCGAGCAGAGGCCGAGAAGCGGGCGCAGGCCGCCGCCCTGTTCGAGGGCTGGGATTCCGGCCCCGCCAAGGCCACGCCGCCGTCCCTGCAGGGCGTTGTGGTGCCCGGCTACCTGTCGGAGGGGGTGCGCCCGCAGGAGGCGTCCGAGCGGGCGCAGTGGTCCGCTCAGGCGCTGGCCGCCCGGTGGGCGGCGCAGGCCCCCGAGTGCGCCTTCGTGTCCGAGGCGAAGGCCTGGCGGGTGTTCAACGGCAAGGTGTGGGCCCGCGACCCGGAGGGGGTGCTGGTGCAGGGCAAGATCAGCCGGTGGCTGGTGTCGGAAGCGGGGAGGGCACGGCATGCAGGCGAGGACCCCAAGGAAGCGAAGCGCCTGGCCCACGAACTGCTCGGCCCGAAGATGCCGGGGCACGTGAGCGCGCTCGCCCGGCCGACCCTGCTCCTGCCAATGCAGGCCTTTGACGACCCCACGACCTGCTCAATGGTGTTCAACACGCCGGAAGGGCTGCTCGACCTGACGGACGGGAAGCTCTACGCCCACCAGCCGGTGCCGCGCCTGACCCGCATGTCGGGTTGCCGGGTGGCGAGCGATGACGCCCGGCCGGTGCGCTGGCTGACCTTCCTCGAAGAAATCACGCAGGGTGACGATGAGCTCGTCGCCTGGCTGCAGCGCGCGGTGGGCTACACCCTCACGGGCAGCCTGCGCGATGCGGTGTTCTTCTTCCTGTACGGTAGCGGCGGCAATGGAAAGTCGGTGTTCCTCAACGTGCTGCGCCGCATCATGGGGGATTACGCGACGGTGGCTGACCAATCGGTGTTCATCCGCTCGCGCAGCAACGACCACAGCACCACGAAGGCCTCGCTCGCTGGCGCCCGCATGGTGCTGGTCCCCGAGGTCGCGACCGATGCGCACTGGAACGACGGCATGCTCAAGCAGTTCACCAGCGGCGACCCCGTGAAGGCGCGCTTTCTGTACCAGGACGAGTTCACGTACCTGCCGGAAGGCACGCTCTGGTTCTCGGGCAACGAGCGCCCGACCCTGCAGCGCGTGGACCCGAGCATCGAGCGGCGGTTCCGGTTCATCACGTTCGACTTCATGCCCGAGAAGCCCGATCGCACGCTCGAATCCCGCCTCTGGCGCGAGGAAGGCCCGGCCATCCTGCGATGGGCGGTGCAGGGCTGCATGCAGTGGCAGCGTGATGGGCTCGGCGAGTGCAGCGCAGTGGCGCGCAGCACGTCGGAATACCTCGCCGCGGTGGACCCGCTGCACGCGTTCATTCGGGATGTATGCGTGGTGGAGGACAATGCTCGCGAGACGGTCTCCGACCTGATGACCGCGTTCGAGCGGTACAAGAAGGGCAAGCTGGAGTTCGCGGGATCTCCTGAGTTGAGCACGGTCCACTTCGCACGGCGGGTGCGCTCGCTGCTCGGCGACAAGTCACGGGAGGCGCGCGTCGGGGGTGACGACCGGCGGCGCATCCTCACGGGCCTGCGCCTCAAGGTGAAGTTAGCGGAAGCGGGGTGACGAGGGGCGCCCGGCCGGCGGCGGCTCGCCGGGCAAAAGAAAGGCCACCCGAAGGTGGCCTCGCGCAACACGCGCAGGGTGTCGGCTGGGGGTAGAGGGTCAGCCGAACACGATCTTGCCGAACAGCGCGACCTGGACGATGGCATCAGCGCAGTCCGCATCGCCGTCGAAGCTGTCCTTGTCGAAGCCGCTGCCGATCTGCTTGCGCAGGCCGGAGTGGCACAGGTGCTCGCCCACGGGGAACAGGATGGCGAGCACGGCGGCCTCCAGGTGCTCGCGCCCGATGCGGAGCACGGGCACTTCCTCGCCCGTGCATTCGCGCAGGTACTCATCGACCAGCAAGAACGGGTCGGGCCCGTCGTAGTCGAAGGTGTCAATCACGGGCTTGTCGAAGTCGTTGGCCCAGTAGGTGATACCGCCCTCGCAGGCGGTGCAGAGGATGTCCCGGGCGTGAGCCTCGGTTACAAGTTGGCGCGAGCTCATGGGTTGGCCTCCCCGACCAGGTTGCGGTTATTGACGGCGTAAGTTTCGCGCTCGCCGTTGAATCGGCTGGTGTGGACAAAGCGCCCCGTGCTGCGCTCGTACCAATCCCCCTGCAGCGTCCAGACCCACCGGCCATCGGCGGTGTCGCCCATGACGGTGCGCAGGTTGCCCCACCCGTCGCGGTACTCGCGCTTGTCCTCCAGCGGCAGCCAGGTGCGCGAGCTCATGCGTCGTCCCCCGGCAAGGTGCGGTCCTCGGGGTCGTCCTCGGAGTCGTCCCGGGTGCAGATGATGCAATCTTCTTCCTCGTCTATAGTGGCCTCCATCATGGTGTCGGGAATCAGGCAATCGGTGGAATCCAGCACGGCCACGGTGCTGCACTCGGGGAAGCGCTCGCGCAGCAAGGCGACGGCCTCGGCCATGTTCTTGGCCTTGACGGTCATGGCGCAGCGCGCCGTGAAGTCGAGAATGTACCTTGGCATTGGTGCTCCTAGTCCAGCAGCGCGACCAGCGCGCCAACGTCGGGGCGGCTGTGCATGTAGTCGTTCAGCACGTCGTACTCCGCCATCAGGCATTTCAGCGTGGCCTGATTCGCGGGCGAGTCTTGGGGCAGCATGAACGAGATGTGATTGACGGCCATGATCGTTGCCCACAGTCCGGCGCCCTCGGCGTCGAGGTCTGCGCGGTGCCCGTTGGGGGATGTCACCTGCCAGAGGCCCGCCACGTCGGGCAGCGTAGGCGCGGTGAAGTGGATTGCCGTGCGGTTGCCGCCCTCGGGATGCACACGCATGCATCCCCAGGAACCCCCGTCGTAGTCGTGCAGGCGGCCGTCGCCGTCGCGCCATGCCATGAACTCATCGGCCAGGCGGAAGATGCGGTGCTCCACGGCCACGGCGGCGCGCGACCAGTGCAGCAGCGTGGTCGGCGACATCTGGCCGGAAGCAATGGGGGTGACGTTGAAACGCTCGCGCGAGCGCAGCGGGGCGAACCCCGCGACCTGATTCGTGCTCATGGCGTGTTGTTCCTGAAATAGTCGCGGACCAATTCGAGGCAGTCGGCCGGGGAATCTTCCTCGGCCTCGTATGCGTCGAACTCGTAACCCTCGGCCGCCAGCAGCTCGGCCGTGGCGTCGCGCACGGCCTCGTTGTGGAAGTGCAGAGGGAAGGGGGTGGGCAGGTCCACGGTGCGGTCCTCGCCACTGGCGGCGGATGTGTCCACGTGCCCGCGCACCGCGATCATGTAGATGAGGCTCACTTGCTGTTCTCCTTCTGGATTGCACCGGGTGACACCGCCCTTGCAGCATGCAAGTGCTTCTGACGCAGGCGCACGGCCTGCGCGGTGCGGTCGAGGGTGAACCCGATTTCAGCGGGCGATGCACCCCCAACGGTGAGGTTCACCACGGCATCATCCTCGGCGCGGCTCCAAGGCTTGCCGCTCCTGCGCGGCAGCGCGGCGCGACGCTCCTGGCGGATTGTCAGGTCGTCCAGCGCGCCCAGTGCGAACCAGAGGGCCGCGTTCACTGCCGGTTCCATGCAGACGCTATCGTTGGGCAGCGGCTTTTCCGTGAGGGGGTGATACCCCGCCACCAGCCGCTCAAGGATGGCGGCAGGGCTCGGCGGCTCTTTGCGCACCTGCACAAGCGAATTGGGCGGCAGGTGATAGCCGGGCATGTCCTCGGCCACCCCTTGCGAGCGCGCGGCGTAATGCGCCGTGGCGTTGTTCCAGATCGTCGGCAGGTGGTCGAGGGCTCGCACGTGCTGCGCATGCAAGGCACCCTTGGTGGCGCGCTTGCCCGGGGTGACGATCAGGCGCACCCCGTAGTCCTCGTACAGCATGTGGGTTTCAAAGCGCGGCTCGCGCACGAACACGCTCGCCGTGGTGATGAGCGCGCCGCTCATGGCCTTGGCAGTGCGGATGCGCAGGACGCGGGGGCCCTTGTCGGTCGCGAGCTCGGCCCCCAGTTGAAACTCGCTCTTGAACGTCCAGCCGTCGCGGGGGTGCTTCACTTCGACGTGATGGCCTGCGCCGACTTCCGGGCAGCGCAGGGCGTCATGCAGGGCCGACTGGCCCGGCGTGAGGGCGGGGGCGGTGCTCATGCCACACCCCCGATCATCTCGCGCAGCCAGTCGCCACAGGTGGCCTCCGCGCCGCGCATCGGCATGCAGACGTACAGCGCGCCCGGGGGCAGGCTGAGAGCCACACCAGGCCCGTCAGGCGTGAAAGACGCCATGCAGGTCGCCTTGCCGGGCCCGCCACCCTTGCGCGGGCTCTTGCCCATCAGGAAGCCGTTAATGCGCTCGGCATCGGCGACGTAGTGGGGGTCGAACCACTGGTAGACGGGCTTGGCCTCGGGGTGGGGCTTCGAGGGCAGCACGCGCGTCCACTCGGGGAACACGCCGTCAATGGCGTTCACCTGCAGCGTCGTGCCGTTCGCAGGCAGGGTCAGGGTGATGCGCCAGAGGCCAGCGGCCTCCGCAGGCTTGCCATCCCGCGCAGGCTTGGCGGGGGTGCGCTCGAAGGTCGCGATGCAGATGGTGCTCAGGCGGTCGGCGGCCTTGAGCACGGTTTCGAGGGCCGGGCGGGGGATGATGATGCGCTCGGGCGTGGTGAAGGGCTGCAGGGCGGTCTGGCCCGGCACGTCAACCCGCACGGCCGCGTCATCGGCCAGCACCAGCATGCGGTGCCCGTCGGTCGCGACCAGGCGCACGGTGTCGCCACGGTGCTCGACCAGCACCCCGACCAGATAGAAGCGGACTTCCTCCTTCGGCGCGACCACCAGAAGGGCGCGCAGGTGCGCGACCTGCAGTTCGAGCTTGAGCTTGTCCGGCGCAAAGCGCTTCGGCGGGGCCTTGGAGGCTTCGGCTTCGGCCTGCGCAAGCGCTGCCGGGCCCGCGTAGATATCGGGGGCCGTTTCATTAACGGTCGTCATGGTGTTGTGTCTCCGCTAGGTTGTGTCGGCCAACAGCGACCGACAAGCGCGACCCTAGCGGACACGCCGTACACTCGTCAAGGGGTAAAAGACATTTTGGATGCCAAATTGTCGCCCCGCCCCATAAAAACGCCGTGACTCCTAATGGGCCTTGAGCCGTCATCCAAGCAAGAAGGGGGGCGGGGATGTGGGGGGCGCTCGCTGCGCTCGCTTCCCCACATGGAGCGTGAAGCGGGTGGGCGTTGCGCGTTATAGGTTGTCCGGACCTTTGGGCCCGTTCGGCCTATCCCAGTAAGCCGAAAGTTACTGGGATTTTACTGGGATTTACCGGGACAGAAAACGGGTTTGACAAGCGAAACTTGACAAGCGGGGCTGTATAAACGTCCAATTTCCGTAATGGCGTCCAGAATGGCTTTAACAATAATGGAGTTACTGGGATTACTGGGACATTACTGGGACAGGCTAAGTGCTTGAATATGAAAGGGAAAAAGAGCCAATCCCAGTAATCCCAGTAAAATGCGGAACATAAGTTATTTAGGAGAAAAAGGGCCTTAAATCATTTTCGGGAATTGTTTTGGGCCATATGGAAACGGTTTGCTCAAGTTACCGGGATACTGGGATTGGGCCCTTTGGGCGGGGTGGCGGGGCGACCGATTCAGAGGGCCAAGCGGGGTGGCGGGGTGGCGGTTAGGCAGTGCTCCATCACGCCCAGGCACCCCGCCGGGCCGGGATTGCGGCGTGGTGTCCTGGCGCACGGCCATGCGCGGGCGTCCCGGCTCCGGACGTGAAAAGGGGCCCGGCTTTTGAGGCCGGACCCCTTGGCGCTACAAACCCGCCCCGCTTGCTTTGCTCAGGCGCGGCGCGACCCCCTGCGCCTCTCGGGGGCCCACTCCCGGCCCTTGCGCGGCCGGAGGGCCTGCAGGGCTTGGAGGGCGGCGGGGATGAGCAGGACGACGCAGAGCGCTGCCACCATGCCGGGCAGGGTCATGGCAGCACCCCGGCTTCCGCCAGCGACGTCACGTCCCGGCCCCCGACAATCAGGTGGTCGAGCACCCGCACGTCAATCAGCGCCAGTGCATCGCGAAGGCGCAGCGTGATGGCCCGGTCGGCGGCCGAGGGCTCCGCCATGCCGCTCGGGTGATTGTGGTACAGGATGATGGCTGCCGCGTTCACCTTGAGCACGGTCTTGACGACTTCGCGAGGGTAGACGCTGGCGCCGTCAATCGTCCCGTGGAACAGCTCACGGTGCTCGATGACGCGGTGCCTGTTGTCCAGCAGGATGACCCCGAACACTTCGGACTCTGCGCGGGCGTAGCGGGTGCGCAGCCAGTCGCGGCAGGCGCGGGGGGATGCGAGCATGTCCCCGCGTTGCGGCTCAACGAGGGCGGCTGCAGTCCAGCAGATGACTTCGGGATCCGCAGGCTTGTAGCGGTACCGGCCGGAGGGCAGCGCTTCGCGAACGAACAGGGGGGCGGTCATGCCGCACCCCCGGACAGCGCAAGGGCCTGCGCCTCGGAAGCCGCAAGGCGGGCCCGGGCAACGCTCAACGCGTTGAGTGCGGCCTGCAGGGCACGGCAGGCGGCAGCCGCGGCCTCGGTCGCCTGCAGGGCTTCCGTAACGGCGTTGGCGGCCTCGGTCGGCCACGGGTTGCCTTCCCAGCGGGCGCCCGCGCATTCGGCTTGCAGGTCGGCGGCCTGTTCCTTGAGGGCAGTCACGTGGACCACCAGCGGCGCGAGGGTGGCGCGAGCCACTGCGATGCGGTTAAAGGACATCACTGCGCGCCCCCCTTGCGGTCAGTCGAGAACGACGCGCCAGCGAGCGCAGCACCCACGACGCAAAGCAGGAAGGCCGCAAAGGGCGCGTCCATCAGGACCAGGACGAACCCGGCCAGAAGGATGCAGGCGGTGAAGCAGGCTGCAGCGCACAATGCGCGGCCTGCGAGCTCGAGAATGGACATGGTTTGGTGTCTCCGCTAGGATTGCGTGTAGGCCAACAGCGACCTACACCCGGACACCCTCTCAGACAAAATGGCAGCCGTCAACCCCCTAGCAGAAGAAAACTGTGACGGAGGCTACAAAACCGGCCTGCACCATCGGCGCATTGACCCGGCCCGCATCGCGACGGACGTGGACTACCAGCCCGATAGCCTTGCCCGCATCCCCGGCGCATCACCTGCAGTGCAGGCTCTCGTTGCGCGCCTGCTTTCCGGGCAGCAAGTGGACACGCGCCACTCCACCTATGCGGAGGCCATGCGCCTGCCGGGCACCTTTGCTGCAGTGCGTCAATCACTCAGGGAAGGCCACCTCATTCAAACTGCGCCGCGCATCCTGAACGCAATGGCAAGGCTAGCTTGCAACGACGCCGCCCCGGCGGCAGGGCGGGTGGCGGCTGCTCGCATCGTGCTGGAGGTCGCTGGCGTCATCGGCCAGCCCGCGCACGAACCTGGCCGGGCCCCAGCCGAGGACCTGCCGACCGCAGTCGGCAGCCGCAAGGCCGAGGAACACATAGCCGCCATGCAGGCCCAACTGGCCCACCTGCGCCGCGCCTTGGTCGAGACCCAGCCGATTGACGTGACGCCTCAGGCCCCTGATAGCCGCGACCCGCTGGCCGGGCTCTAGCCGCGCCGAACTAGGCCAGTGCGCCGCACAGGCCCTTGACCCGCAAGGCCGGAACACTGCCTCGCCAACGCAGCGCCGCCCGGATTCCGCTCGGGTGGGGCCATCCGGCGGACGGCCAGCCGCCCAGGTGCCTGCCGCCCGGCCCGCACCACGCCACCACGCCACCACGCCAGCCGCGCCGCGCCACCTGCAGGCCGCGCCGCGCCGCGCACCCGACCCCGCCGGCGGCAGCCGCGCTGCACCCGCTTTTCTATCCTCAGCCCCTCCACAAATTTTGCACCGCACCAAACTTCCGCCAAAATGGCATCTCGCAGCACCCCGCCGAATCGCCACCCCGCCCATCTCTTGCTGCACCGCAGCAAAACTCCACAGCAAGAACCGTGCCAGCCAGCGTTCCACGTGGAACGTCTGCTGCCGCTTGCCGACAAAGCAGACACGCCCTACACTCGCGCCAGTCCCCACCCACGCGAGGCCGCCGACCCGTGCCTGCACCGACCCCCTACACGCGGTCCACGTCCTTCACCGATCACTCGGTGAACCTGCCGACGACGCCGCACCGCGGCGCGGACCTCGACCAGGAGTTCGACGCCCTTGCGGCGACGAGCGCGCAGACGATCGACCGCCTCAGCCTCATCCAGCGCGACGACGGCGCGCTCGCGAACGAGTCGGTCGGCGCGGACCAGCTGGCGCAGGATGCGCTGGACGCCATCGCGACCGGGCTCGGGGGCCTCACGGGGCCGCAGGGCCCTGCAGGACCTGCCATCCCGGGGCCGGCGGGCGTGCAGGGCCCTGCGGGGCCGCCGCTGCCGTGGATTGTCTCCGCCGGCGTGCCGAGCAACCTCGTCGGCACCTACCTGCAGCTGTACCTCAACACGGCGAACGGCGACGTCTGGCAGCGCGACGTGGCGGGCTGGGTGCTCGCCAGCAACCTGCGCGGCCCGCAGGGCACCGGAGGCGGTGGGACGGGCGTCAGCGACCACGGTGCGCTCACCGGCCTGACCGACCCGGACCACCCCATCAGCGCGGTGCAGGGCCTGCAGGCAGCGCTCGACAGCCTGGCGGCCGGCATCACGCTCTCCACCGCCAGCCAGAACCGCACCTACAGCCAGACCACGGCCCCGACCGGCGCGCTCAACGCCGGCGACATCTGGTTCGACACGGACGACGGGAACCGCCAGTACCGCTACAACGGCACGGCGTGGGTCAGCGTCAGTGACGCGCAGATCGCCGCTGCCGCCGCCGCTGCGGCCACCGCCATCGCCAACGCTGCCGCGGCACAGGCGACGGCCGACGGGCGCGTGACGACGTTCTACCAGTCCGGCGTGCCCTCGGGCCCGCGCCTCGGCGACCTGTGGGTGCGCACCGACCAGCAAAACCGCCTGTTCCGCTGGAGCGGCAGCGCGTGGGTCGAGATCACCGACGGCCGGGTCGTGCAGGCCATCAACGCCGCGGCCGATGCCCAGGCCACGGCCGATGGCAAGATCGAGACCTTCTTCCAGACCACGGCGCCGGTCGGCGCGGCGCTCGGCGACCTCTGGTTCGACACGGACGACGGCAATCACCCGTACCGCTTCAACGGCGTCAGCTGGCAGAGCGTGCGCGATGCCGCCATCGCCGCGGCCTCCCTTGCCGCCGGCAACGCGATCACCGCTGCCGCTGCGGCGCAGGCCACGGCCGACGGCAAGATCGACGTGTTCTACCAAGGCACGGCGCCGACTGCAGGCGTCGGCGTCGGCGACCTGTGGGTGCAGACCCCCTCGAACCTCCTGCACCGCTACACGGGTTCCAGCTGGCTCGCCATCCAGGACGCCGGCATCACCGGCGCGATCGCCGCGGCGAACAACGCCCTCACGGTCGCCGACGGCAAGATCACCGCGTACTACCAGAACGCTGCCCCGGTCGGCGCGCAGACGGACGACCTCTGGTTCGACCTGGACGACGGCAACCGCCTGTATCGCTTCAACGGCAGCACGTGGGTCTCGGTGCGCGACGCCGGCATCGACGCGGCCTTCACCAACGCCGCGAACGCCCTGAGCATCGCCAACGCCGCTTCGACGGCGGTCGCGAGCAAGCTGACCGTGTTCTACCAGGCTTCACCGCCGGCGAGCCCGCAGGTCGGCGACCTGTGGATCGAGACCGACAACGGCAACGTGCTCACGCGCTGGTCGGGCTCGGCGTGGATAAACGTCACCGACGCGCGCATCCAGCAAGCGCTGACCGATGCCGCGCTCGCGCAGGCCACTGCCGACGGCAAGCTCGCGGCCTTCTACCAGGCGGCCCCGCCCACCGGCGCGGACCCCGGCGACCTCTGGTACGACACCGACGACCGCTTCCGCCCCTACCGCTGGACGGGCTCGGCGTGGGAGGACATCACGCCGATCGTCGGCGTCTCGCCGGGCGGCCTCATCACCGGCGTCTCGATCGCTGACGGCACGATCACCACGCCGAAGCTCGCTGCGAACAGCGTCACCACGACCACCCTCGCGGCGAACAGCGTCACAAGCTCGAAGATTCTTGCCGGCGCCGTCACCACCGACAAGCTCTCCGTGCTGTCGCAGAACGGCACGACGATCGACATGCAGAACGGCCGCATCGTCATCGACACCGGCGCGTTCATCAAGGCCGAGGGCGTGGGCTTCGGCTCCAGCAATCAGTTCATCGAGTGGTTCGGCCCGCGGCCGGCTGGTGGCAACCTGGCGCTCTGCACCGAAGCGAACGCCATCAGCTACAAGACCATCACCGGCAATGCCTACACGGGCGGCACCTACGCGGCTGGCCGCCTGCAGAACGCCCTGCAGACGACGAGCCTGATCGCCACGGCCGAGGTCATCGTCGGGCCGTTCCTCACGAACGGCAACCCCAAGACCATCGTCATCAGCTACGACTACCGCAACAGCTACCGCTGCAACGCGAGCACCGGCGCGATCGTCGGCGCGTTCTCCGCGAGCGTCGTTCTCGAGCGCTCGCTGGACGGCGGCGTCACCTGGGTGCCGCTGGTCACGCTCACGCCGACGGAGCAGCAGCGCACCGTCATCGTGGACGGTGCACCGGGCGTGCAGGATGTCGTGATCTTCCGCGCCGCGGGCTCCACGACCTTCGTGGACAACAGCGCCGCGACCTCGAACATGCGCCTGCGCGGTCGCATCAGCGCGCGAACCCTGCCTGCCCTCAACGGCACGGCGATCACTTCCGTCGTAGAGACGCAGACCGTCTCGGTATCCTCCCTGGAGTAAGCAGACATGGCAGATTTCGTCCCGAACGAGGGTGAAGAAAAGGCCCTCAACGTCCTACTGAACCAGACCCTGTTCCTGGGCCTGTTCAACAACACGCCGGCCAGCATCGCAGCGCTGGGCGAGGGCATCCGCTGGTCCGACATCGTGCCGGTCACGAACATCGTCGGCGGCAACGAAAAGACCCTGACGCTCGCCAGCTGGACCATCCCGACCGGCGTGAACAGCGGCAACCCGGCGACGGCGGCGCAGCAGACGTTCACCGCGGACACCGGCGGCTCGCCGGACGTGGCGGGCTACTACATCCGCACGGCGGACAACAAGCTGCTCGTCGTCGGCCTGAACCCGGAAGTCGAGGTCACGGGCATCCGCAAGGTCATGCTTGCGGGCGCCGTGTACCGCGTCAATCCGCAGTTCGGCGCGACGTGAGCATCGCGCTGCCGATTGCCGAGCCGAGCCTGGTCCTCGCGACCGAGGCGCCGGCTGGCACGAAGCGCACGTGGACGGCCCGCACGCCGGCCGGTGCGCTCATCGGCAGTTATCGCACGTTCGAGCAGGCGCGTGCGGCAGTGGACGCCCGCGCGCTGCAGACCAACACCACTGGCGTCTACCGCATCACTCCGCCCGATCGCATCGAGGTCAACGTCATGGGTTTCCGCATCGTCACCACCCCGCCGCCGGCGGACCCGGGCCAGGTCTGGCTGCAGGGCGCCTCCGCGTCCTGGGCCGAGGGCACGCAGCAGGTGCTGACCTTCCGCCGTGCAGGCGGTAGCAGCGGCGCCGTGGCCGTCGATTGGGCGGCCACCGGCCCCGCGGCGGCCTCCATGACGCCGAGCTCGGGCACCGTGAACTGGGCGAACGGCGACCTCGGCGACAAGCCCGTGAACGTCACCGTCGCGCTCGTCAATGCCGACCTCGCGGCGTCCATCGCGCTGTCGAACCCGCGCTCGACCAGCGGCGGGCGTGCGCCGACGATGGGCAACCCGAGCCAGTCCATCACGATCACCGACACGCCGCCCCCGCCGCAGGAGGGCAACTGGACGCCAGGGCAGGGTGCCAACACCGCCGGCATGCAGGCGCTGTTCGGCCGCTGGGCCGACTTCATGCAGATCGCCAAGCGCAACTGGAACCACGGCGGCCACTCGATTGACGACCGCTTCACCGGCAACCAGGGCCGTTGGGACTACCTGGAGACGACCTCCGAGCCGTGGCTGTTCGACCGCCCGAGCACGTTCTACCGCTACTACCGCCTGACCAATGATGCGCAGTGGCTGACGCAGTTCCTCTCGGACTTCGACTGGTACCGTGCGCGCATCGGCAGCGACGGCATCTTCATCCCCAAGGGCTTCGGCGACACCAAGTACAGCTACACCCTGCCGTACCTGTACTACCAGCAGGCGGGCAACGTGCTCACTGCGCCGATGCTCACGCAGGTGCAGAACATCTACAACGCCTACGTCGCGGACTTCTCGAACAACGAGAGCCCGTCGGCGCCGGACGCCTCGCTGTGGACCGAGCGTGAAGTCGGCCTCGCGCTCGACGCCGCGGTGGGCCACTTCCAGATCACCGGCAACGCGGCCTCGCTCACGCGTGCGCAGGCGATGGTCAACATGTGGGACGCGTTCTGCGACTTCCGCAACGCCGGTGCGCCGCTCGTCACCTACACGCGCCACGAAGGCGGCGGCCCGGGCGGCTCGTCGCCGCAGGACCTCGTTACCTCGCTGTGGATGAGCGCGCTGTACTTCCAGGCGGCCCGCCGGTACCTGCAGGTCGCGCCCGCGGCCTCCACGCAGGTCTACACGCAGGCCTCGGAATACTTCGACTTCATCACCGTGAACAATGGCTTCTTCGCCGGCGAAATCGCGCACCCGCAGTACGCGGGCCTGACGTTCCCGTCGTACATGGCCTCCACCTGGTCGGTCAGCGGCGGCCCCGTGGGCGATGCCGGTTACGACTTCTCGCAGGTGAGCCATGCCGTTGACGTGTGCGGCATGCTGATGTTCTGCAAGAAGGCCAAGACCATCCTCAACCAGAGCACCGCCGCGGTGGATACGCGCATCGCGCAGATGGTGGCCGCCGCGAACACGTACATGACCGACCAGACGCGCACGACGCTGTACCTGCCGCGCTACCGCGTCAACCCGCCCCGCCTCGCCAACTGGGTGACGCGCGGGTTCGATGAAATCTTCAGCATGTGAGGCCGCGAAATGGCAATCGGACTTGATGCAGACAGCGAAAGTATCCGCCGTGCTGGGTTTCCCAGCGGCGGCGCGGGCAGCCTGACGGAAGGCGGCTTCCGCAACTTCGCGGTCATGGGCTGGACGCGCCGGCCTTCGGCAGGCAACTCGAACGCCCTGACCGCCAACGGCTTCCTCGTCCACCTGAAATCGGGTGCGCGCGAGCTCGGCCTCGGCTTCGACAACTTTTTCGGCGCCGGCACCGCGGCGGACCCACGCCTGCGCTTCGTCGGCGACGGGTTCAATGACCTGTTCGGCACTGGCGACCAGCCGCCGTTCGACGAGAACTTCTGCTGGTACATCAAGGACTCGGCGGGCGTCCTCGAAGCCGGCTGGCGCACGCAGTCGGACCCGACCTGGCGCACGGTCAGCCGTGCGAACCCGAACGCGCTCTCGCAGTTCGCCAACGAAGTCACGATCGGCAACACGCATGCGGCCGGTACGCCGGCCGTGGCGATGGGCCACTATTCGCGCATCCGCGCCTTCGCGGGCTCGCTGACGCAGAGCGAGATCGAGACGCGCCTGTTCGAGCCGAACAACGTCACGGGCGACTTCTTCTTCTGGGCGCTCGGGAACAACACTGACGACACCGACGGCTCGGGCAACGGCCGCACGCCGACGCTCACCGGCACGCTGACCACCGAGTCGAGCCCGACCCTGACGGGTGCCTCGCCGCCGACCATCTCCAGCGTCACGCCGGCGTCGTTCGCGAATGGCGTCGCTGGCATCGTCATCGCCGGTGCGAACTTCGGCGCGTCGCAGGGTGCGGGCAGCGTCGTCATCAGCCCGACCGACAACGTAAACGACGTCAACGCGGTCACGCAGACCGTGACGGCGTGGGGCGCCAGCAGCATCACCATCACGTCGGTGCGCAGCACGCTGCCGCTCGCGACCAACCTGTACCTGTTCGTGGAGACCAATGGCGGCCTCTCGAACGCGGCCGGGTCCGTGGTGCAGTTCACCACGACCGTCCCGACCATCTCGAACGCTAGCGACGAAGTGTTCAACGTCGGCGAGAGCATCACGATCGAGGGCGGCAACTTCCTCGCGTCGCAGGGCATCGGTGCCGTCGTCATCAGCCCGACGAACAACTGGGAGGACCCGGCTGCCGTCACGCAGACCGTGACGGCCTGGTCGAACACCAGCATCACGATCACGGTCGTCAAGGGTGCGCTGTCGTTCGACACCGGCCTGTTCCTGTTCGTGGTGAACAATCTCGAGCAGCCGAACGCGACCGGCTACGCCGTGCAGATCACGCCGCGGCTGTTCATCCGCGAGACGCTGGTCGGGCTCGACGGGGCTCCGCTGGTGAGCCTCACCGGCATCACCGCGGCGATCTTCCACCAGGTGCCGACGCCGGCCAGCCCTGCGCCGAACCAGGTGCTCGAAGGCCTGAGCACGGACGGCTCCGGCCTGACCGCGTGGGAAATCGCGCGCGGCGCGCTCGCGGTCAACGCCCCGGTGTGGATGGCGCTGTTCCGCGACGGCTCGCCCGTGCGCGGCACGCTCCGCAAGCTGACGCCCAGCTACGAGTAACGCGCCATGACGACCCTGTTCGACTTCGCCAGCCCATCCGCCAATGTCACGTACTTCGATGACTTGGACCGCGGCACCACCACGTCGTACTTCCAGTTCGGCGGCGTGGTGCTGGGGCTCACCGGCGGCGCCGAGCAGGTGGCCCCGGCGCTGTATGACCAGCTGCTTGACGTCGAGCTTCGGTTCTACGCGGGCGCGGCACAGGAGCTCGCCCTGCCGGCCGGCCCGCAGGGCTATGCCCAGTCGGGCAACGCCCAGGTCATCCTGATCGGCGGCGGCGCGCAGGAGCACATCCCCGCGCTCGCCGGCATCTTCGGACAGGCCGCCACCATCACCATCGGGCTCGGCCCGAACTCGCTGCAGGTCTACCAGGCGGGCGCCCCTCCGGGCCAGACCGTCCAACAGGCGGCGGCGGTCATCATCCTCGGGGCTGCCGCCGGGCAGGCGCACCAGACTGCCGCTGCGGCGGCCTCGGGCTCGGCCACCGTGCCGACCGTCCCGGCCTTCCGCAGCCTCGCGTGGAACGCCCCCGTGGTCGTCACGCAGGTCGCCGGCGCGTCCATCGCTGCCGTGCGCCTGCGGCTCGATAGCGACAGCGCCGTGTTCCTCGGCGGCGCGGGCCCGAACGGCGGCGTGGTGGGCGTGGACGTCGCCCTGGAGCAGCCCGGTGGCCCGCTGTCGATCGTGTCGCTGACCGCGGAGCACCCGGAGGCGTTTTTCTATTCAGGCATGCCGAACCCGGCGGCGTTCGACGCCTTGAAGGCCGCCGTCGAGACCGGAGGCGTGTCCGTGCGCTTGGGTGGCTACGAAGCCTTGGCCGGCCGTAGCCGCCCGCTGGCGCTCGCTGGCAGTTCTGTCCTGACCTTGGAGGCTACGACGTGAGTGACGAGGACAACGGCGCGGAGCGCCCCCGCGGGTTCAACGCCCCCTCTTTCCGGCTGGCGCTGGATGGAGGCCTCATTCTGGCGGTCGTGTTCACGGCCGGCGGCTGGGCGTCCAGCGCGCGGACCATGCAGCGCGAGATCGACGCGCTCAAGGCCTCGCCGGTCAACGAGGCGCGCATGGTGCGCGTCGAGGAACAGATGAGCGCGCTGCGCGACGAGTTCCGCGCCTACCGCGCGGAGGCCCGCGAGGACGCCCAGGCCGTCATCCGCAAGCTCGATGATCTGCAGCCGCGCCGCATCACCGGCCGGCTCACGGATCCGCACAACACGCCATGACCGACACGCTCGACTTGTCACCGCTGGAACAGCAGTTCCGCGAGCTCGCGGCGCGCGATCGCGCGTCCGCCGAGGCGTGGCTGGCCGAGCATACCCGGGCGGTCAACGCGATGGCGTTCCCCGTCCAGGCGGCCAAGGCTCGAGAATCGCTCATCCCGTTCACGCAGCTGATGCTGCCGGACCCGATGGACTTCGACAACCCGCTCGCGACCCGCTACGAGGCCATGCGGCCCCACAAGGCGATGGCCGCGGTCATCGAGGAAGTCGAGGCCGGCCGCTACCTGCGCGTCATCATGGTGGCCCCGCCGCGGCACGGCAAGACCGAGCTCGTCCAGCGCAAGGGCATCCCGTGGATTGTCGGCCGCGACCCGTACCGCAGCGTCATCTTCGCGACCTACAATGACACCTTCGCGAAGGACATCGGCGCCAACGTCCGTGAGTGCATGGAGTCGGAGCGCTACCAGATGGTGTTCCCGCGCTGCCGCCTGCGCACCGGCAGCAAGGCCTCGAATCACCTGGTCACGCAGGAGGGCGGCGAGCTCAACTTCATCGGCCGCGAGGGCTCGGCGACGGGCCGCGGCGCGGACTTCCTGCTGATTGACGACCCGATCAAGGACGCCGAGGAAGCCGACAGCCCGACCATCCGCAACAAGCTGTGGGAGTGGTTCACGCGCACCGCGATGTCGCGCCTCAAGACCGACACCGGCCGCGTCGTGATCGTCCAGACCCGTTGGCATGAGGACGACCTGGTGGGCCGCCTGACGGACCCCAACAATCCCTGCTACAACGAGAAGGAAGCCCGCAAGTGGAAGGTCGTTCACCTGCCGGCGATCGCCGAGGAAGGCGACCGGCTCGGCCGCCAGCCGGGCGAAGCCCTGTGGCCTGAGCGCTTCGGCATCGACTACCTTGAAGGCTTCCGCGACCTGGACGCGCGCGGCTTCTCGGCGCTCTACCAGGGCCGGCCGACGCCCGAGGACGGCGATTTCTTCAAGAAGGAATACGTCCGCACGTACCGCCCCGGCGAACTGCCGAAGAACCTGCGCATCTACATCGCGAGCGACCACGCCGTCGGCACCGACCAGAACAATGACCTGACGTGCTGGGTCATTGGCGGCATTGACGAGAACGACACGCTCTGGATTATCGACTGCTGGTGGCGGCGCGCGACGACCGACGTCGTGGTCGAGGCGATGCTGCACGACATGCGCCGTTACGAGCCGTCGGTGTGGTGGGCCGAGAAGGGCCACATCTCGAAGTCGATCGGGCCGTTCCTGCGCAAGCGCATGCTTGAGGAACACGTCTACTGCACGATCGACGAAGTGACGCCGGTCAAGGACAAGCAGACCCGCGCGCAGTCCATCCGGGGCCGCATGGCAATGGGCAAGGTGATGTTCCCTGCCTTCATGCCGTGGTTCCAGAACGCCAAGAGCCAGCTGCTCAAGTTCCCGAACGACGTTCACGACGACTTCGTGGACGCGCTCGCGCACCTGGGCGGCGGGCTCAACCGCACCGTTCGTGCATTCCGCCCCCAGCTGGCGCCGAAGGCTCCGCCGACCGGCACGCTCGGGTGGTTGAAGTGGGAGGCACAACGCCAGAAGCAGGCCAACGAATCGGCGCTCGACAGCGCCTCGGGGTTCTAAGACATGGACGAAGAAATGATGCCGCCAGAGCCCGGAGTCACGTCGGTCGGCTACGCCACCGGCGAGGACGCCAGCGAGTCGCGCAAGGCGCTCGTCAAGCGCATGCTCAAGGATGTCGCTGCGGCCAAGGCGCACTGGAGCGACCACTTCCAGCGCATGCTGGACGACCAGAAGTTCGCGCGCGGCAAGCAGTGGGAGCAGGCGGCGACCGGGCTCGACAGCAAGACCCGCTACACGGTCAACATCACGCAGCGCCACGTGCAGCAGCGTGTGTCGGCGCTCTACGCGAAAAATCCGCAGTTCGTGGCCTACCGCCGCGACCGCATCGACTATACCGCGTGGGACGGCAAGCCGGACTCGATCGCCAAGGCGCAGGAGCAGCTGGTCTCGAGCCTGCAGATGGGCATGCCGGACCCCGGCGCCGCGGCCATCCTGCAGGACTTCCAAGACACGATGATGCGCCGCGAGCAGGCCGATCGGGTCGCCAAGACGCTCGAACACGTGATGAAGTATTACACCGACGAGCAGGTCATCCCGTTCAAGAAGCAGATGAAGCGCGTGGTCCGCCGCGCGATCACGACCGGCGTCGCGTACATCAAGCTCGACTACCAGCGTGTCATGGGTCTCTCGCCCGACACGCAGCGCAAGATCGCGGACATTGCGACGCGCCTCGCGCGCATCGAGCGCATGGGCCGCGACCTGGCCTCGGGCGACACCGACCCGGACGCCCCCGAGGCCGAGCAGCTGCGCCTGCAGCTGGCCGCGCTTGAGCGCGAGGAACAGGTGATCGTGCGCGAGGGCCTGGTCATCGACTACCCGAGCAGCACCGCCGTCATCCCCGACAAGCGCTGCCGCTCGCTCGACGGCTTCATCGGCTGCGACTGGGTGGCGCAGGAGTACATGCTGTCCCCCGAGGACATCAAGGAAATCTACGACGCCGACGTGCAGAAGCACTACACCCCCTACGTCGAGCAGGCGGCCGGCAGCACGCGCTACAAGGCCGCCGGCGCGGCCGGCGAGTGCGACGGCCTCGCGCTGGTCTATGAGGTCTACCACAAGCGCGACGGCCTGGTGTACGCCGTGTGCGACGGCTACCCGGACTTCCTGCGCGAGCCCGCGGCGCCGAACATCGCGCTGGAGCGCTTCTGGCCCATCTTCACGCTCATGTTCAACGAGCTTGACGATGACGACGACCCGTTCCCGGTCTCGGACGTGCAGCTGCTGCGCCACCCGCAGATGGATTACAACCGCTCGCGCCAGTCGCTGCGCGAGCACCGCCGCGCCAACCGCCCGAAGTACGGCACCGCGGCCGGCATGCTGTCCGAGGACGACAAGAGCAAGCTGCAGAGCCACCCGGACAGCGCAATCATCGAGTTGCAGGCCCTGCAGCCCGGGCAGAGCGTGGACGAGCTCCTGCAGCCGTTCAAGAACGCGCCGATCGACCCGGCGCTGTACGACACCGGCCCGCAGTTCGATGACGTGCTGCGCTCCGTGGGCACGCAGGAGGCCAACCTGGGCGGCACGTCGTCGTCCACGGCGACCGAATCGAGCATCGCCGAATCGTCGCGCCTGTCCTCGCTGCAGAGCAACGTGGACGACCTGGACGAGTTCATGACCGAGTTCGCCCGCTGCGCTGGCATGGTGCTGCTGGAGAACACGTCCGAGGCCACGGTGCGCAAGATCGTCGGCCCCGGTGCGTCGTGGCCGCGGCTCACGCGCGGGGAGATTCAGGACGAAATCATCCTCGACGTGCAGGCGGGCTCCAGCGGCCGGCCCAACCAGGCGGCCCAGCTGCAGAACATGGAACGCCTCATGCCGTTCCTGCTGCAGATCCCGGGTATCAAGCCCGAGTGGCTGGCGCAGGAGGCGATCACGCGCATGGACGACAAGCTCGACATCGCTGACGCCTTCGACCCGGCCCTGCCGTCGATCACGGCGATGAACAGCCAGAAGCAGGTGTCCACCGGGGCCCCCGGGGAGGACCCGAACGCTCAGGGCGGCGAGGGGGGCGACAACGCCTTCAAGCCCACGGAATCGGAAGGGGACAACGGGCGGCCCGGCCGCCCTCCGATGGACCCAAACCTGTCGCTTGAAGGCGGGTCTGGAATGGCGGTAAACTGAACAAGACGAGAGGACAAAATGGACCTATCTGACGCGAACGGCGCAGCTGACACCACCCCGCCGGCCCCCGGGCCGACGGCGGAAACGGCCGCCCCGTCGCCTGGCGTTACCCCGGAATCGCCCCCGGCTGCCGACGTTGATGCGCGTGGCTCGTCGGACCACGACAAGGGTGTTGAAAAGCGGACGCTGCTGCAGGTCGTGCAGGAGGCTGTGAAGCCCCCCGCGCCGGCCGAGCCGCCGAAGCCGGCGGACTCACCCACTGCCGAAGCGAAGCCGGACCCGAGCGCGCCGAAGCCGCCCTCGGACACGGAATTGCCGGATTTGGCCGAGAGCCGCGTGTCCCTCAAGGACTACGAGAACGAGCCCTTCGGCAAGCATCCTCGCTTCCGACAGCTGCTGCGCGGGTACAACGCGCGCGGGCAGGAGTTGGAGGCGCTGCGCGCACCAGCGGAACAGTACAACCTCATCCAGAAGTTCATGGATGACAACCGACTGGACACCGACCTGGCGGCGCAGGGTTTCACGCTTATGGCACAGCTGGCCGAGGCCCGGCGCGGAAGCGTCGATCACGCCAAGCTGTTTCTCGAGCAGATCGACCAGGTGCGGGACGAATTGCTGACCCTCACGGGCGGCAAGGTGGCCCCTGAACTCCGCGCTCGCGTGGAGAACGGGGAGATTGCAGAGACGGATGCCCAGGCGCTCGCAACCGCCGAGGCCAACGCACGTGCCGCTCAGGCCCGCGCCGCGGACCTCGAACGGCAGCGCCAGCAGGAAGCCGCCGCTGCACGCCAGACGTCCATCCGCAATGCCGTGTCCAGCTGGGAGAGCCAGCAGCGCACCCGTGACCCGGACTTCGCGAAGAAGGAACAGCTGATGCAACGGGTTGCCCGTGCATTGGTGGCAGAGCATGGAACGCCCGCCGATGCGGACGCCGCCGTGACTCTGGCGAAGAAGGCCTACGAGGAAGCCTCGCGCTACCTCGAATCGGCCGCTCCGCCGCCGCCGCCGACGCAGCGCAGCCCGAGCAGCCAGTCCGTTCCCGCATCAAGGTCTGCGCCTGTCCCGACATCCCTGGCCGAAGTGGTCAGGCTCGCGGCAGGCGCCCGGTAACGAGAGGACACGACCATGCCTTTTTCCGTAGGCGAACTGGCGAACATCGCGAACGCCGCACTCGACTTCAACCTCAAGGGCCCTGCGCTGTCGCAGGTCATCCAGGAGCGTCCGCTGTACTCGCGCCTCCGCGCGAAGCAAAAGACGTTCCCGGGCGGCAAGGGTGCGATCACCATGCCGGTCAAGGGTGCGTACACCACGACCGTCGCGGGTTACACCCACGACGACACCGTGACCTACGCCAACCCGGCGAACATCCGCCGGCTGTCGTACAACTGGCGTGAGCACCACGCCGGTATCTCCGTGACGCACACCGAGCTCAAGCACGACGGCATCAGCGTCGTGGACTCGGCGCGCAGCGAGAGCACCACGGAGCACAGCCAGCGCGAGCTCACCGCGCTGACGAACCTGCTGGAGGACAAGCTGGAGGACCTGAACGAGGGCTGGGCCCGGTCCTTCAACAGCCTGCTGTGGGGCGACGGCACGGTGGACGCGAAGGCGATCGCCGGCGTGCGTGCGCTGCTGACCGACACCCCGAACACGGGCACCACCGGCGGCATCGACCGCGCTGCGAACACCTGGTGGCGGCACCGTGCGTTCGTCGGCGTGGGCACCAACGCGACGGGCGCGGCGATCAACTCCGCGACCGTGGAGCTCCCCGAGTTCATCCACAAGGAGATGCGCCAGCTGCGCCGCTACGGCGGCAAGCCGGACCTCTACCTGTGCGGCTCGGACTTCCTCGACGCGATGGTCACGCAGCTGCGTGCGAAGGGCGACTACACCAACATGGGTTGGTCGAACCCCAAGAGCACCGACATCGCCATCGCTGACATCAACTACAACGGCAAGTCGTTCATCTACGACCCGACGTTGGACGACATCAGCCGGGCGAAGTACATGTACGCGATCGACACGCGTCACCTGTTCCTGTACACGATGGAGGGTGAGGACATGAAGTCCCACACCCCCGCGCGTCCGGCGGACAAGTACGTGATGTACCGCGCCGTGACCTACACGGGGCAGCTCGTCGCGAACCGCATGAACGTCCACGGCGTCTACGCCATCCAGTAAGGATGGCATCCTGCTGCCGGGGAGGGCGGGCCTCCCCGGTGGTGTTTCTCTCGGGAGTGAACAATGCAGACTGCGAATGTGAGCGTCGCCCTCGGCGGCGACGTGCTGAACCAGGTGCCCGTTTTGGGCATCACCCCGGCCGAGTACCTGGTGCTGGCCTCGCTGCATGGCGGTCACGACGCCATCACCAGCCTCGAAATCCAGAAGCCCGCCAAGGGTGACAAGGCCGAGAAGCTGGAGGCGAAGGACGTGATCGCCGGCCTCAAGGTCAAGTACAACTCGGCGGCCGGCGAGGCGGTCATCGCCAAGCTGTTCACGGGGTTCAACCCCGCGCTGCCGCTGACCTTCGCCGAGGTCCTGCCGAAGGACGGGGAGGGCGGCGCCATGCTCGTCACCCCGCCGTCGCCCGACGACCTGGGCCTCGCCTAAGTCATGGCGCGCGGGACACAGCTGCGCGAGTTGATCGACATGCTGCGCGCCGAGATTGGCGCGTCGCTCGATCGCTCGAACAGCATGAACTCGCTGGACAGCCACAAGTACGCCCTGCGGAACACCCAGCAGTGGCTGTACGAGAACTACGACTGGCCGTTCCTGCGTGTCTCGCGCGACAAGGACCTGGCCGCCGGGCAGCGCTACTACAGCTACCCGGCGGACCTTCCCTACGAGAACATCCGCGCCATCTATACCCTGTGGGGTGCGCGGTGGCAGCCGGTCGCCCACGGCATCGACCCGGTGGCCGACTACAACACGCTGGACGAGAACTTCCGCACCGACCCCGTGCAGCGCTGGGCGTCGGACACGCCCGGGCAGTTCGAGGTCTGGCCGGTGCCTGCATCGCCGGGCCGCCTGCGCATCGAAGGCAAGCTCAAGCTCACGCCGATGCGCGAGGAATCCGACCCCTGCACGCTGGACGACTTGCTGATCGTGCTCTATGCCGCGGCGAAGCTGCTCGCGCGTGCGAACGCGGGCGACGCGCCGGTCAAGCTGCAGGAGGCGCAGGAACTGCTCCGGCGCCTGCGCGCCAACCAGGCCAGCGTCAAGGACACGCCTATCATCATGGGCGGCGGCGAGCCCGAGCGCGTCGTGCGGCCGGGCATCGACTACATCCCCGGGCGGTGACGCATGCCCTACGTCGTCATCGAGAACTTCGCGGGCGGCGTGGATGATCGCAAGAGCCCCGTGACCGCCCCGCCGGGCACGCTGCTCTACGGCAACAACATCCACCTGACCGCCGGCGGCGAAATCGAGAAGCGCAAGGCCTTCGTGCCGTGCTACGCGTTCCCGCCTGATGCGCGCGTCATCGGCCTCGGGGCCGGCGCGCTCGGCAAGCTGTTCATGTTCGGCGACGGCCCGCGGCCCGCCGACCTGTACACCGATTTCGAGTGGGTGAACGTCTCCATCTCCGGCAAGCAGGCGACCCGCGTGGTCCGCGCGCAGTGGTGGAGCGGCGAGCCGTTCGCGCTGATCGCCTACAGCGACGGCCAGCGCCACCTGTGGCGCGGCACGACCCGGGCCGACCTCTCGACCACCTGGACCATTGCGCTCGATCGCTTTGTCCTGAATGATATTGTGGTGCTGGACTCCAAGACCTACGGGGTGCAGCAGTCCTTCCTGGCGTTCAGCGGCCTCGCGACGCCGGAGTCGTTCAAGCCGCCTGGCGAGGACCCCGCCGTGATCGGCGGCGGCTTCATCGACATCAGCCAGCGGGCGCCGCGCGCCTTCGACATGCGGGCGCTCGGGCTCTACCAGAACCGCGTGGCGGCGTTCTCGCTGCGCGCCGCGGCGATCTTCGGCGTGGACCCGGACCCCGACCTGAACCAGCTGCTGCAGTACATCGAAGGGTTCGGCTGCATCGCGCACAAGAGCATCGTTGCGCTTGGCGAGGCCGACACGCTGTTCCTGTCCTACAGCGGCCTGCGCTCCATGCGAGCTCGAGACTCGTCCAACATCGCGACCATCGCGGACGTCGGCAGCCCGATCAACAAGACCTTGGTCGCGCACCTGCGCGCCAACCTGGACACCGACGGCAGCGTGCCCGCCGTGGGCATGTACGAGCCGGTCGATGGCCGCTATTGGCTCGCGCTCGGCGACGTCATCTACGTGCTTTCCTACTTCCCGAGCAGCAAGGTCACGGCGTGGACCACCTACACGCCGGGCTTCACCGTGCGCGACATGGTGGCGGTCAATGACACCGTGTTCGTCCTCTCCGGCGACCTGCTCTACAGCTACGGCCGCTACTTCATCGAGGACCGCAACATTGGCGCGCTCGCCGCGACGGACTTCGACACGTCCACCCCCGAGGCCATCCTGCCTTACGTGGACGCGGGCCAGCCCGCCACCCGCAAGCGCTGGACGGGCGTCGATGTCGGCATCACGGGCCTGTGGCGCGTGCAGGCCGGCATGAACATCTCGCTGCCCGACCACTACGAGGACCTGGCCCGCTTCTCCAAGGCGAGCTTCGACAGCGCGCACTGCGGCGTGAGCGGCGAGTCCAGCCACCTGAAACTGCGGCTCACCGGCGAGGGCGATGGCCCGGCGCTGCTGTCGAACGCGGTCGTCCACTACGAAACCTTGGAGGCCGCGTGACCCTCAAGATGGACGGCTTCGATGATTGCATCGTGGGCTTCGGCCATCGCTGCAGCCAGGTGCCGCTGCTGGTCTACGACCGCAACAAGGTGCTTGCCAAGCTGCAAGAGCGCGGCATGGATGAGGACGAGGCCGAGGAGTTCTACGAGTTCAACATCGCGAGCGCGTGGGCAGGCGAGGGCACGCCCCTGCTGCTGCAGGTGACGACACCCGAGGAAGCGCTTGCCGCATTGGAGGACGACAGCGATGACTGAAACCACCCTGCCGCCGGACTTCCAGCTGTCCCGGTTCTTCACGGTCGCAGAGTTCACGCGCTCGGCCACCGCCGCGCGCATGGGCCGCAAGGTGGAGCTCCCCACCTGGGCGCTCGATGCCGCGACGCGCCTCTGCACGCAGGTGCTCGACCCGCTGCGCCGCGACCTGCGCAAGCCCGTCGTGCTGCTGTCCGGCTTCCGGCCGGAGTGGCTGAACAAGGCGGTGGGCGGCAGCCCGACGAGCGACCACATGGCCGGCCGCGCCGCCGACCTGATCGTGCCGGGCATGACGCCGGCCGCGGTCGCCAAGCGAATCCTCGCGCTCGACGGGCCCTACAGCCAGGTCATTCTCGAGTTCGATGAGTGGGTCCACGTCTCCGTGGCGATGCCCTCGGAGAAGCCGAAGCGCCAAGCGCTGACGGCGCGAAAGGTCAACGGCAAGACGGTCTACACCAAGGGGATTGCATGATGGACTTCCTGATTTTGACGCTGTGCGCCGGCCTCGGCTTCGTGCTGCACCTGACGACCAGCTGGGGCGAGCAGTACCGCACGGTCGCCCCGGTCTCGCTGTGGGCCTACGTCCGGCAGGATCCGCCGGGCTGGCTCGGCGCGGTCGCGGGGTCGCTGATCGCCTTCGCGGGCCTGCCCGTGCTGGATTCGTGGATGACCGGCTTGCCCCCCGGCGTCACCCTCGCGAACACGCCCCTCGGGGCGGCGGTCGCCAGTTACATCGGCAGTAGCCAGGCGCCGAAGTGGCTCGGCATGGCGACCAAGCGGTACAGCGAGCGATGAAGCTGCTCGCCGGCCTGCTGACCCGGCTCGGGGGCCCGTGGATGGCCCTCGCGATCGTGCTCGCCCTCGGCGCGGCGGTCGCGTGGATTCGCCACGGGGGCTTCGAGGCGGGCCTGGCGCAGGGCCGGAGCGAAGTCACGGCGGTCCTGCTCAAGGAGCGCAAGGAAGCCCGCGAGCGCTACGAAGCGGCGATGGCCGCCCAGCGCGGCATCATCCAGCGCCAGCGGGAAATCTCGGAGGAAACGGAACGTGAACTCATTGCTGAAAGGGACGCTGCTCTTGCTTCTGGCCGCCAGCTTGGCCGGATGCTCGCTGCTGCCCAAGCGCGAATGCGAGCCGATGCTGCAGCCGCTGCCATCGCCGCCTGCGGAGTTGCGCCAGGAGGCCAAGAGCCCGGCGGCAGCCCAGCGGTTGCGGAGCTTGTTGGAGCAATTGGAGAGGCTACAGCAGACCTCACCGAAGCCTGCGCCGACGACGCCCGCCGGGTGAACGGCTGGGTCCGGTGGTGGGGCAAGATCGAGCGCTCCGTCCCGGTTGTAGGCCAACAGCAACCAGCGGTAGACTACCCGCCGGAGGCACCCCCATGAACCCCGGACGCGAAGCCCGAGACGCCGCCCGCCAGCAGCGGGCCGACGAGGAAGCCCGCCAGGCCCGCATCAAGGCCGGCATGGGCAACATCGACACCACCTTCAAGGGGTTCGATGAGAAGTTCTACGGCGGCGTCCGGCAGGCGCAGCTGGACTTCCTCCTGCCCAAGCTGCGCACCCAGTTCGGCGACCAGCGCGAGCAGCTGTCCTATGCCCTCGCGCGCGGCGGCGTCCTGAACAGCACCATCGCCAGCCGCCGGAACGCCCGCCTGCTGGAGGACTACCAGGGTGCCCTGACGCAGGCCGACAGCGCCGCCGAGCAGGCGGTCAAGCAGGCCCGCTCGGACGTCGAGAACGAGCGTTCCTCGCTGGTCTCCATGCTGCAGGCCACGGCCGACCCCGAGCTCGCCGCCAGCACCGCGGCGAACCGGGCCCGCTTCCTGTCCGCGCCGCAGCCCATCCGCGACCTCGGCATCGTGCTGCAGAACGCCGCCTCGGGCCTCGGCGCGGCGACCCAGCCGCGCTATGACGCCTACGGCAGCCGCACCGGCGGGGGTCTCAGCTTCGGCTTCACCAACCGTTCGAGGACCGTGGGATGACGCCGCTCGTCACGCTCGAAGAAGTCCTGCACCTGCTCCGGCGCTCGCCGCTGCACTGCCGGCTGACCCTGCCGGAAATCATCGACTGGGTGTACATGCCGATGTACGCGCAGCAGTACCTGGTGTTCCGCCGCGAGACGAACGGCCCGCTCACCGGCTACCTGTCCTACGCGATGGTGAACGACGAGATGCACACCCGCATGATCGACGGCTCCGCGCAGCTGTACACGCCGGAGGACTGGAACAGCGGCCCGCACCTGTGGATCACCGACTTCGTGGCGCCCTATGGCGACGTGCGCCAGATCGCCGGCGCGGCGCGCAAGTGGTTCGCCAAGCGGAGCATCCGCCCGGCGGACGTGCATTGGGTCCGGCGCTATGCGACCGCCATCAACGAGCCCCGCGAGAGGATTAAGGGCACATGGCAATCCAGCTTCTCCCGCTACTCGCACTAGGCGCCCTCGGCCTCGGCACCGGGCTGCAGATATCGAGCGCGCGGGCTCAGGACCGTGCGCTTGGCAACGCCCTGCGCGACCTCGCGAACAAGCGCAAGAAGCGCTCGGCCGAGGCCAATGCGCTGTTCGACAAGAGCCTGCAGGAGCAGGACGTCGGCACCGCGCAGGAGCAGGTGGACACGGCGGCGGCCGACAAGACGGCCCGCGTCGAGGACATCTTCGCGGCCGAGACGCCGCAGTTTGCGCCCGTGACCGTGCAGGGCACGCAGGGTGCGCCGCGCGTGGTGGCGACCGAGAACGCCCGCGCGCTCGCCGATGCCGTCGCCAAGGCTCGCGCCAACCTGTCGGCCACCGCCCGCCTCGAAGGCTACGGCAGCCGCACGTTCGACCGCGGCCAGGTGCTGCAGCGCCGCGGCGCGGAGTTCGAGAACATGGCGATCGCCGACCGCGGCGACCAGGCGGTGTATGACGCCGATGCCTTCGCCGCGCAGTTCGCCGGCGGCAACAAGGCGATGTTCGGCGACATCCTCTCGACGCTCGGGCAGGTGGGCCTCTTGGCCTACGGGGCGGGCGCGGGTGGCGGCGGCGGGCTGGCGAAGATTGCCAAGCCGCCGAACGCCCTCAGCAAGATCAGCAAGTTCGGGATGGGGATAGGCTGATGCCGTACTACGCTTCGCCGCTCGGCGCCGGACTCTCTGACCTGGTTCGTGTCCTCACGCCGGACCCGCTCGCGGACGCACGCGCCGGCATGATCGGCGACCAGCGCCGCAAGCTGCAGTCCGAGCGCAGCCGGCTCGACAGCGAGACGACGGCGCAACTCATCCGCAACGACGAGCTTCGCCGTGCCCGGGACTTGGTTGCCACGCTTTCGGGCGGCCCCGAGGCCGAGTTCCTGCGGCGCGGCGCGCTGTCAGCTGACAACTTCAACCCGAGCAGCACGGCCAACGCCGTGAGCCGCAACCTTGCCGACATGCTCGCGCAGGGTACCGAGGACCAGCGCCGCCAGTCGCTCATCGTGCAGGGCAAGATGCCCCGCGAGAACACGTCCACGACGGCCGAATACGCCGACCAGGTGCGGGGCGAGTACATCGACCGCGACGTGTCGCGCACGCAGATCACGGCCGATGCCAACCTCGCGGGCCGCAAGTACGCGGCCGACCAGAGCGCTTCCGCCAGCCGCTACGCGGCCGACCAGCGCCTTGCCGGTGTGAAGTACAAGGCCGACCAGCCGACCGCCGCCTCGGGGAACAAGGGCGCCGGCCGCGTGCCGCCGACCGTAGGCTCGGCGCAGGTCAAGATGGGCGAGCAGCTGCTCGCCGAGCTCCTGGCCGGCATCCAGTACCCCAACGCCACCGGCGAGCGCACCGTGGACCCGACGGGCAAGCAGGCCTACATGGACCGCTTCGGCGAGTTGTTCCAGCAGACGCGGAACGGCCCGGCCGCCGGCCAGCAGGCCTTCGCCGAGATCTTCGGCGAGGCGCCGCTGGCGCAGTACGAGACCGGCATGTTCGGCATGGTCAAGGATGGCATGTCCATCCGCCCGACCGTGCGCGGGCCCGACGGCCAGGCGCTGCGGCCGGAGAGCGTGGCAGCCGAGGCTCGCGCAGCCATCGAGCAGCTGCGCGCTCGCGGCAAGCCGATCGAGCCCGTGCTGGAACGGGTCCGCCAGTTGGGATTCGACCCCGCCATGATCGGGCTCTGACCCGTGGGCCTGTTTGACGACCTGCTGCAGGACGCCCCGCCGCCGAAGCCCAAGGCGGCAGCCGCCCCCGCGCCGGTACCAAATACCGGACTATTCGATGATTTGCTGCCGGTGGCGGACACGCCCGGCGGCCGGGGCCCGCTCTCGCGCGGGTCCAGCGCTGCCCGGCTGGCCGGTGCGATCGAGGGCTACGACGACAGCACGACCATGTTCGAGCGCGTCCAGAACGACCTGGGCCGCGGCGTCATGCAGCTGGAGCAGGCGGTGCAGGCGGCCCGGGCGGACAACCCGCTGGCGGCGGCCAGCCTCGCGGCGGTGTTCGGCGACTACGCCAACGCCACCCCCGAGGCCCAGCGCGCCGACGCCCTCGGCGAGTACCAGCGCAACGCGCAGGCCCTGCAGACGGGCCCCCGCCGGCCGGTGGTCGAGGCCATCGGCCAGGCGCGCACCTTCGCGGACGCGCTGGCCGCCGCCGGGCAGGATCCGCTCGGCGCGATCGCGGGCTTCGGCGGCGAGAGCCTGCCGGCCGTGCTCCCGGCGCTGGCCGCCGCGCGCCTTGCGGGCCCGCAGGCCGGCATGGCGGCGATGGGTGCGAACTCCGCGGCGATCGAGTACCCCTCGGGCGTGGTCGAGAACGCGGCCCGCCGCGCCATGCCCGGCGAGTCCTTCGTGGATGCCGTCACCCGCGTGCTGACCGACCCCGTGCTCGCCGAGCAGGCGCGCGGGGACTCCGCGGCCTACACCGTGCCCGTCGCGGCGCTGGACATGCTCTCGGGCGGCCTGGCAGGCGCTCGGCTGGCGCCGAAGGGCATGGGCCGGGTGGCAGGGGAGGCGACCAACCTCGTCGCGCAGACGGGCGCGCAGGCGGGCTTGGGCGGGCTGGGCGAGGCGGCCGGCCAGCTGAACCGCGACGGCCAGGTCAGCCAGCCGGGTGCCGTGCTGGCCGAGATGCTGGGCGAGGGCGCCACCGCCCCGGCGGACGTGCTGGCCTTCGGCCGGGACACGTTCATGGATTCGCCGGCGCGTGTCCTTGCTCGAGAAATCGCCAAGGGCCAGCTGCCCGCCGCCGGCCCGGCCGCTGCGGTCGCCGCCCTGAACCCGAACAACGCGCAGCTGCAGCAGGCGCCGAAGCCTGCGCCGGCCGCCGCCGCGCCGCCGCCGGCCGCGCCAGTCGCCAACGTCGAAGGGGGTGATGAGGCCCCCATCGCACCAGTCACAACCGGGGCGGGGGTCGGGACTACCCAACCGCCCGGAGCAGCTGCAGCTGCACCGGCCGCCCCGGTTGCCCCTCCCGCCGCGCCCGCCGTGCAAGCGAGCCCACCCGCGCCACCCCCGGCATCGCCACCTGTCGCCACTCCACCGGCAGGGCCGGGCGTGACGGCGGGCGCGGCACCTATCGCTCCCCCTGCGCCGCCACCGGCCGCACCTGTTGCCGCTCCTACGACAGGGCCGACCGGCGCAGGGGTGGCCCCGCCGGACGACCTGCCCGAGGACCCTTACAACCCGCCGGACGACATGATCGGGGAGGTTGAGGTCAAGTCGGGCGGACGCTCGACCCCGCTGGAGGTGTGGGACAGCTTCGTGGGGCCGAACGGTAGCGCGCTCGTCGTGCGGAATGACCCCTACCGCACGCCTGAGCCGGACGCTATCGAGGACCACGAACTGCGCCTGGTGCAGTACCCGGGCGAGAAGCGGGACGACCAGTTCATCTACATCACGGTGCGCGGGACGCGCCGCGACGCGGCCCGCCGCGCCTTGGAGTTGGCGCGCACCGCGCAGCGAGTGCCCGACGAGACCAGCAAGTTCGGGCAGCGCTCCGTGTTCAGCCTGCGCCCGGACGAGCGCCAAAATATGTTCGGCGCGGAGGCCCGCCCGCCGCGCCCGCGCGTCGCCGCCACCGACCTGCCGAAGTCGGTCGAGCCGGGCTCCGAGCCCGCGCCGGGATACCGGGTGTCCGGCCGCAGCACCGAAGAACTCAGCTGGGGCACCTTCGAGTCCTACGAGGTGGACTCCAATCTCGAGTTCGACCAGGGCCGCGTGTACGTGGAGCGGGATGTCAACGGCCCGCCGGATGCATGGACCCTCCAGCTTGTGCAGGCAGCCAACAAGGACAGCCGCGGTGCCTTCCAGGGCACGCTGCAGGAAGCGCTGGCCGAGGCCCTGCGCCTGGTGCATGCGTCGCGACGCGTGCGGGAAGGCAACTACCAGGCCTACCAGTACCCCGACCTCGCTTCACCCGTCCCTGCCCCGTGGGCAGGAATGTCGCCGGAGCCCCCGCCGCCCCCGCCGCCTCCGCCCAAGAAGGGCAAGGGCAAGGGGAAGGGCAAGAAGGGCTCGGCCCCCGTGTCTCCCCCGGCGCCGTCTGGCGCTGCACCTGCGGCGGGTCAGGGCAACGCCCCGGCCTCGCCGGAGCCTGCCCCGCCGTCTCCCCCCTCGGTGTCCGCCAGCCCGGCCACAGGTGCGGCGTCGGCGGCGTCGGGGGAACCCTCACCCGCACCGGAGCCCACCAATGGAACCGAAGCCCCTGCACCAGGCACTCAAGGAACCCTCTTTGAGCGCGAGTCCGCCGCTGCTGCAACGCCTCGCGGCGCAGACTCCGAAGGAGCAGCTGCGAGCGGAGGCGGACGTGCGGAAGGCTTTGTCCCGAGTCCCGCGCCGCAGGTAGACACGCCTGCGTTCAAGCGCTGGTTCGGCGACTCGAAGGTCGTGGACCTGGAGGGCAAGCCGCAGGTCATGTACCACGGCACGGCCCAAGACTTCGACAGCTTCGACCCGCTGATGATCGGGCACCACTACGGGAAGTTCTCCAACGGGTTCTTCTTCACCAGTGACCCGCGGGTCGCCTCGAACTACGCCCAATGGCACGGGGCCGAGGCGGCTGGCCGGGGCGTGGAGCTCCGCGGCTCCAACGTCATGCCGGTGTACTTGTCGTTCCAGAATCCGCTGACGCTGGAGGCCTACACCAAGAGCACGGGCCTCATGCCGGACCCGTACTCTGCGGGCGACGGCATCGGCCTGATCGGCTTCTATGACGACAACGCGAAGGACATTCGTGCCGCCGTGAAGAAAGGCGGCCACGATAGCGTGCTGTTCACCTTCCGCGGCCAGGTGCTTGCCGTTGCCTTCGAGCCTACGCAGGTGAAGTCCGCCACCGGCAACAGTGGCGACTTCGACCCCGCGAACCCGAGCATCCTTGCGGAAAAGCCGCAGGCGAAGCGCGGCGGCACGCGGACCTCGCCGAAGGATGGCCGCCTCAAGTCCTCGCCCTTCGAGCACGTCTGGCGTGCCATCGGGCAGGACCCGGACACCGCCACGCTGCTGCCGGCGACGGCGCAGTTCGAGTTGCTGCGCAAGGCCGCCATCGACAAGCTCGGCTTCAAGCAGGTCACGATCGACCCGACGCTCAACACGATCGAGGCGATCGACAACCTGCTCGACCTGATGCAGAACGCCTACTCGATGGCCGCCGTGCTCAAGCTGCCCGTCAAGGCCATTTCGCTGCACGGCAAGCAGAGCCTGTACCTGTTCAACAAGAAGGCCGGCGCGGGCGGCGGTGGCGCCTATGCGTGGTACCAGCCGGGCAAGGAAATCATCGGCACCTTCCGGCGCACGGCCAGCTTCGCGCACGAATGGGGCCACGCGCTCGACTTCCACATCATGCAGATGATGGGCTTCGGCTGGGGCTCGGGTCTCTCCGGCGTGATGCGGCAGACCGGCATGAAAGAGGCCTTGGCGAAGCGCGAGGCCTCGAACGCGCAGGACGCCAAGGTGATCGAAGCCTTCCGCGGCGTCGTGCTTGCCATGTACCGCGACGCCGGCCTGCAGGCCCTGCTGGTGATGAAGTTCGAGGCCATCCTTGCCACCGCGCAGGCGGCCGGCGATGCGAAGGGCGTCGCCCAGGCGGAAGCCGCCCTCAAGGAACTGCGCAACACGCTGCGCTTTGCGCTCGACAAGTCCAAGTTCTACACCGGCGTGAAGAACGACAGCTACTACTCGACGCCGACCGAGATGATCGCGCGCTCGATGGAGACCTACGTCTCCAAGAAGGTCCACGACGCCGTGCTCGCGACGCAGCCGGAACTGTCGGACGTGGACCGCCGGCAGGCCACGAACTTCCTCGCGCTGTTCGACGCCGAGCACACCGACGCGACCAACGCCATGCACCAGGCGATCTACCCGCAGGCGGAGGAGCGCGCGGCGATCTTCGCGGCCTTCGACAACCTGTTCAACGTCCTGAACGACGACGGCCGCGTGACCAAGGGCGAGGCGCCGGCCGACATGCCCACGAACTACGAGCCCACCGACACCGTGCGCTGGGACAAGATGACCGCCGGTGCGCCGCCGCCCAAGCGCTCCATGCGCGACATGCTCGGCCGGGAGATGCGCCTGCTGCGCGGCATGGGGCAGGGCCTCGTCAACGTCACGCGGGCGGCAGCGAGGTCCCTGCGCAGCCCCAGCCTGCCGAAGGCCGGCACGATCGGCAAGGCGCTCGGGTTCTACTTCCGCGCCGAGGTCGCGCACATGCGCACGCTCGCCATGCGGATGCGCGACCCGTTCGCGGTGCAGCTGGTCAATCACTTCGATGAGTCCGGCCAGAGCCGGTTCGCCACCGGTCGCACCTTCGCGCGCGACGTCGAGCACATTGCCACGACGTACTCGAACCGCCTGCATCGGGTGCTCGGGGCCTTCCGCCTGGCTGAGATGACCGAGGACCAGAACAATCAGCTGCGGGATCTGTTGGCCTCCCCGGACATCGCCGCGGTCAAGGGGGCCCCGGCCGACCTCAAGCGGGCGGCCAGCGAAATCCGCCGCATCCTGAACGACATGTACTACACCGCCTCGAACGCGGGCGCCGACATGGGCTACGTGCGGGCCGGGTACTTCCCACGCGAATTGAACCTTGATGCGGTGTCCGCGGACCCGCAGGCCTTCATCGACGCGGGCCGGAAGGTCTACCACCTGATGCAGATGCGCGCGGTGGACGAGAACGGCAAGGACTTCACCAGCCTGCTCGGCGCGCTCGCAGAGGATGAGCAGGCCGAGAAGCTGTCGCAGTTGTGGGATGAACTCGTTGACGCGGTGGGCCAGCAGGACTATGACGCGGCGGCCGATCTGGTCAAGGAGATTGGCAAGCTGCGCAACGAAATCCTGAACGCTGCGGCGGCGGCCGGCAACCTGACCCCCGACGTCCTGGCGAAGATCGAGGAGTCGTGGAAGAACATCAAGGACGCGATCGCCCTGAGCCCGAAGGTGCAGGCGCAGGAGTGGTTCCGCGCGTCGGTGTACGGCTCGTTCGACTCGTTCAACCGTGGTGGCTCGCAGCCCTCGCCGAAGCACACCAAGGCCCGGACGTTCCCGCCCGAGGCCGATGCGATCATGGCGGAGTTCTACATCCGCGACGTGGGCACCGCGCTCGACGCCTACTTCATGCGCATGGCGCGGCAGGCGGCGTTCAGCAAGCGCTTCACGGACGACAAGGGCAACCCCACGCTGCCGGACCTGCTCGCCTCCATCGCGGCCAGCCGCCCGGACCCGCAGGACTTCGAGGCTTTCCAGGCGCACCTGTCCAGCATGCTCGGCATCGGCAGCGAGGGCAACGTGCCGCGCATGCTGCGCGAGCCGATGGCGCAGGCGATCGCCCTGGTCAAGCGCACGCTGCTCGCCGCGGCGGTCCTGACGAACATCCCCGAGGTCATCGCGATCAGCCTGCGGAGCCTGCGGCCCGGCGACGCCGCGGCGAGCCTTGGCCTGTTCCTCGGGCTCGGAGCGAACCGCCTCGCCAAGGCCCTCACGGGCAAGGAGTCCGAGCGCTTCCAGGCGCTGTCCGAGTTCGCGCACTACGCGGGCGTCGTGTCGAGCGCGACGCAAGACGCCTTCATGCAGATGCGTGTGCTGGGCGGCTTCGAGGCGCAGGCCTCGCAGAAGGTCGTGCTCGGCAATGCCATGTTCTACAAGAACACCCTGCAGACCGCCGTGACCGTGGCGCAGCGCAAGGTAGCGCTCGACATCGGCTGGAGCCTGTTGCGGCAGCTGGCGTCCGACATGCAGGGCAAGGGCACCCGGCTGTATCGCAAGGCCCGCGCACAGACGGAACTGACGGCGCTCGGCATCAACCCGAGCGACAAGGAAGTGCTCGACTGGCTGGTCAACGCCAGCGACCGCCCCGTGATCGCGGAGTTCGACACGGCCGATGCGGACGTGCGCGAGAAGGCTTTGACCGCGCTCACGCGCTTCGTCAACCAGGCGATTCAGCAGCCCACCAAGGCCGAGCGCCCGTTCGCCGCCAACACCAACACGCTGATGAGCGGCTGGGCCAGCCTGCTTTCGTTCGGCTACTCGTTCGCGCAGAACATCCTGCTCGGGACCCCGCGCCGCATGGCGCAGACGATCGGGACGGCGCGGCGGCTGTCAGGCAATACGGGTGCCGTGGCGGTGGGGGCCGAGCAGGTGGCGCGCATCGCGCTGGTGTTCGGCACCGGCTTCGCGCTGCACATGCTCTACAACGCGGCGCGCGAGAGCGCGACCAACCCCGACCGCTGGAAGCGCGACTACCTGGACGAGAAGGGCAACATCAGGCTCGAGAAATTGGCGACCCTCTCGGCCTCGCGCATGGGCCTCGCGGGCCCGGTCGACCCGGTGCTGCAGTACGCGACCGCGCAGAAGTACGCGCCGAACTTCACCGACATCATGGTCGGGCCCCAGGGTGCCTACGTCGGGCAGAACCTCGACAAGCTGTTCCAGATCAACGGCCGGAACAGCGACAACACGACCAACGCGGAGTTCCGAGCCTCCGAGAGCGTGTACGACCTGCTGCTGCGGCCGACGCTGGCCGCTGCTGCGAGCGCTGCCCCGACGCCGGTGCTCGGCTTTGCAGCTGGTGCCGCGAACATCGCAGCGAGCCGCCCGCGTGTGCGCAGCGAGGTCATCGAAGCGACGACGGGCTTCGAGCGCAGCGACGGTCGGCAGAAGGCAGAGTCGAAGCCGATCGCACCAGTCACGCAGCGATAACGCCCAGCGTTGCGCGCAAGACAACTGCCCTACAAAACCCGAGTCGCGCGCAAGCCCCTGAAAAATATGGTGGGCGGTGCAGGGCTTGAACCTGCGACCCCTGCCGTGTGAATACGCGGCCCACCAGACACAGCCTACAGTCCATCAAGGACTTGCG
>JACCDR011966776.1_pt1 | contig 49746 bp, 70 predicted proteins | sample 7446431 | NCBI WGS metagenome assembly JACCDR01 (sample SAMN15323443, study PRJNA562643) | freshwater metagenome | isolation source: river surface water | place: USA:Blue River Watershed | collected 2017-08-17 | reverse complement strand
GGGCCACCACAGGGCCACAGGGGGCGAGGCGCGATCAGCGGGCCACCACAGGGCCACAGGGGGCGACGTGCCGCTCAGCGGGCCACCACAGGGCCACAGGGGGCGACGTGCCGCTCAGCGGGCCACCACAGGGCCACAGGGGGCGAGGCGTGGCGCCAAACGGCACAAAGCAAAAAGCCCCCGCAAGGTGCAGGGGCTTTCAGGGCTTGCGGGACGTGGCGGCCGGTCAGGGCGTAAGAGCTTCGGCCCAGGTTATGGCCTCTAGGTACGCCTCCGCCTCCGTCACTGCGGCCGCTTCATCTTCGGCGCCCAGCAATACTCCTTCCCCGGCTACGCTGAATATACGAATATGCGGCGGGGGGCATATTATCCAGTCCCCGTCGGTGTCGCGTTCTACTGTGCAGCCAAATTTCAGTTGCATGGCGTCATTCCTCGTCTGTGTCGATTGCCAGGATTAGCAGGACAAGCCCAGAGCTTGCCCAGGCTATCAGGCGGCCCGGGATCCACAAGGCGAAGGCGCCTAGCAGGATGACGGCCGCCGAGAGGAACAGGTACAGCATCAAGCTTCCTTTATCTCGATGTTGAACGCGTTCAGGTGCAGCGCCCGGATCTTAAAGCGCAGTTCTTCAGCCTCGGCTGCGGTCAACGGGCTTTTCCAGCCGAAACAGAACTTTCCGGTGTGGTCATAGTAGATCAAGTTATCGAGGATGTGCCACGCGACCCCGGCCGCGCTCAAGGATTCCATCAAGCGCAGTTCGAGCCCGAGATTCGCGCGCTTCCTTTCCAGCTTTTCGACTTTCTGCGCATAGGCGGCCGCCATGCGCGCCGCTGCCGCGTCACGGGAACGGGTCTTGAACGCCGCAACAAGCCATTCCGGCGCCGGGTCCTTGCGTTCCGGCATGAAATCACCGAGCGGGCGGCACTGCAATAGGTGCAGGTCGGATTCTTTCAGATATTCCGACCCAAGGCACGCATCACACCATTCCGCATCGGCCGCGTGGCGCTTGCCGCAGTATCCGCAAACGGTGTAGCGGGCCCGAAAGGCTTGCAGAGCTTCAAAGCCCGCATCCGCTTTCAGGATGTAGCCAACGCGGCGCGGTAATCTGACCCCGTTGCGAAACTCTGCCAAAATGCGGCAATCGAAAATCCGGACCCCTTCGACTGTGGCAAACTGGTTAGAGTGCATCCCTTTCGGATCTTCCTTGACGGTGAACACCGCGCCGTCCTGTGGCAGTTCCTTGGTATCGCCCATTGCGTCCATCGCGTGAACGCCGCGGGCTTCGATCTCGGCTTTCAGTTCCTGCCATCCCGCATCGCGGAATGAGTCAAAAGCGAAGCGCTGTACGGTGACTTGCATGTGTCGTGCTCCTAATCAGACAAGGTTGTTGAGGTCAGTAGCCAAAGCCATGCGCAAGTATCAGCATGGCGAAAGGCGAGAGCACCAGGCCAAGCGCAACGATAAGCTCGGCCAGCGTGTGAAGGGCTTTACGCATGGCCAGACCATGCGGGATGTCCGGCCGCCGCAAGGCAAGCGGTCAGGGCTTCAAGGGCCGGTGCGTTGTCGAAGCACTCGCAATCGACATTGGCGGTCAGGGCCGCCAATTGCAGATAGGCTTGATGGATTGCACGCACGGCTTGCACGCGGTCAAGGCTATCGAGCTTGGTGCAGTAGATCTCGGTGTGCATGGTCATTTTGCCACCTTCGGCGCAAGAGTGACGCGATAGCGGGCCGATACGGCCGCCACGATCTCGGCCAGGCAGGGCGGGGGAATCTGGTGTTTCATGGGCGGTTTGTCCTTCAAGTCATACAGGGGTTAGGCGACGGCGCGGGCCACTTCGGCCGCGGCTTGCGCAATGATCTCGTCTGCCAGTTCTTCGGCCACTTCGCGGAAATAGTCGCCCGCGTCACTCTCGATTCCCCAAAGGCTTGCGCTAGGCTCGCCCGGAAGGTCATCACAGGTGATGATGACGCCGCACCAGCACCAGCGATCTTCGCACCAAGCCTGCAAGCGCTTGAAGTCTGCCATTGCAGCCTTGGCGGCTTGTTGACGTTTGGTTTCGTGGCCGGTGTTGTAGGGTTTTGCATCCCATCCTTCGGCCCGCGCCAAGCGGCACGCGGCCGCGAAGTCATAGTAACGCTTGCCCCGGCGATTCTCGGAGAGCACCAGCTCGCCCGGGCGCTTGCCGCGTGTTGTCCGGTCTGACACGGGCCCGTGTCCGGCATGTTCTTCCCACGGTGCGCCCATGTAGTCATCCCGCTGCAAGCGGAAAGTGAAGGTCAGTCCTTCGTGTTCGAACGTGTCTCCGTCATCCATAGCCTGTTAGTCCTTTTCGGCTGTTGGGTGTTGCTGGGTGGCGTCAACTGCGGTCATTGGCGCATGGTTAGCGGGCCCGCTTGCACGGGCCCGCCGCAATGCGTCAAAGGCCCGTCAGGCGATGGAAAACCCGTTCGGCCCAGAGGCACGCGCGATACGTGAGCCGGTGCTTGCGGGCCGCATGGGCGGCAAGGATCGAATCGACATTGGCCATCGCTTCGGCCGTGGTCATTGCCTGGTACTGGGCGCGGAGAGTGTCATACTTGGTCATTGGGTATGTCCTTGTCTGGCGTTACGTCATACATGCAGAATACAGCGCCATGCAGGCCGGTCAACAGGAAAGTGACATACACCTGACATACATTTTAGGGCAGGCGCGGCATACAAATGTTTCACATACGGATCGTATGTTAGTTGCTGTCGAGGGTGCTAGGTGATAACGTAACATGTAAGAAGGCTTAACATGCAAGGTGTCGAATGCCTCTCAAGAGCGGTCAGTTGTCCAAGGGGGAGTCGGCTTTTCTGGACGCGTTCGCCGGTCTCGGCGATGTGCCGAAAGCCGAACGCTTGGCCGGAATCGCGGCCGGTACAGGCTCGCGCATCCTAGCCAGGCCCGCTATCCAAACCGAAATGGTGCAGCGCCAGCAGGCCCGCCTAGCGTCTGAAGCCCTGCCTATCGCCATAACAACGCTTATCGAGGTGATGACCAACGCCAAGAGCCCGGCTGCGGCACGCGTAGCGGCCGCCAAGATCGTGGTAGATAAGGGCTTACCGCAGGACGGCGACGGCCGGACTAAGGAACTGCATGAGCTCACACCCGAGGAGATCGCCAAGGCGATTGACACTCTGACCATGCAAGCCGCGACACTGGCCAAACCCGTGCCTTCGGGCGAGGTTTTCGACTGATCCGCCCAAGTCCGCGCCCAACGTATCGCCTACTGGCCTGATATTGCTAGGCTTTGTACAGTATACCGCGTTCTGTCGCCCCCTCGCCGGGGCGATCTCGCCCCCTGCCAGGCGTGCCGGTCTCGGCGCCGGACCGCGGCCCCGCCCCCGGCCTACGGTCCGCGTCGCACCCCGCGGGCTGTGCCGGACGGGCGTCCCAAAATTTTCCGCTGGAAACTATTCGGACTTTCCGTCCTCCCCACCGCCCCCTGAAAGCCGAATAGGTCTACGAGGCTGATGAGACCTGTCAGCCGACACTTGACAGACACGCCCGACATGCCCTACAAGCCCGAACAGCCTTCCTGGCACCCCCGCCGTTCCCTCTGTCGTCCTCCCCAGGGTCAGGGCGCGGCGCACTAGGCCCCCGACGAGTGCCATTTAGAGCCTCGCGGGGGCCATTTTTCAGCCAGAAACGCCTCTCCTTGCTTGCCGCTTGTCGGTCGTGTATGTTGACCGGCAGACAGACCCCGAAAGGGTCGTGCGGAGGCCGATTTCATGCCCAGAGTCACCAACCTGACAAGCACCTGGTCGAGCGCGATCGGCCCGCTGTCCTTCGGGACGCCGTTTCAGTGCCGCAAGGGCTTCGTGTTCATCTCGTGGGCCGCGTCCGCGCCCTCGACGATCCAGGAGGGCATCCTGATGGCCCCCGGGGATGTGATCGTCGTGCCCGCGGGCAACAGCGTCAGGCTGGCCGTGAATGCCTCGTCGGATCACGAAGTCGTCTACGAGAGCTTCACGGCCTGACATGCCCTTCCAGATCGCAGACGCGGCCAACTTGCGGTTCCAAGGCGGGCGCCAGCGCGGCCTGTCGGGGGCGCTTGTGGGCGGCGGCGGTGCGCCCGCGCCTGAAAACCTGACTGCGACGATCACGCCTGCGACTGCCGCGACCCAATACAAGCGGAACACGGGCGATGTGGATTGGGTCAACCCCGGCAACGCGGTGGTGGACAATGCAAGCGCGGCGACGGTGGGGCTGGCGTCGAATGGCCGGTCGAGCTTCCTGCCGATCACGTTCAACGCTGCGTCCATTCCGACCGATGCGCTGATCACGGGCGTGACAGTCAACCTGCGCATCGGGGCAGATGGTGGCGGTTCCTGGATCGACAACCTGTTCCTGACCGATGCTGTCGGCAACGTGTTTTCCGGGATGCCGATCTACAATTCGGGCGTGATCCTTTCGACCGGCGTCACGAATATGACGTTCGGCGGCAGCACCGAGTTGTTCGGCCTGCCGCTGCGGCCTGCGGCGTTCAACAGCGGGCTGGTCGGGATCGCGCTTGGCCTGCGGCGCAACTCTGGCACGGGCACGCGGACTGTCAGCCTGGAATATGCGACCCTGACCGTGCATTACACGACCACGCTCGGCAGCGCGGCGGCACCGAAGGCTGCGGTGTGTTCGGTGCTGATGCCAATTGGTTCGTTGTGGACGGCGAACACGGCCAAACGGGCGCGGGTTTTCTTTCCTGGCATGGGCACGCCTGCGGCGGTGGCCTACTGGACCTCGGGCGTCACACGGGCGGAGCTTGCAACGAATATCCCGCGCACGGGGGCCTATGCGGGCATTCACAGCCATGTCGGGTTCAGCGTGCCGGGCGCGCAGGCAGGGTCGCTGCGCCAGAGCAACCCGTCTGTGACCGTCTGGCAACCGGCTTCCGGCGCGTCGGATCACTCGGAACAGGCCATTCCCGCCGGTCAGCCGGGCCACGGCCCGCAGAACTATGGTTACACGATCACGGCGCGGGCCGGGCAATCCTTGCAAGCCAATATCGACACGTTCGGGGTTGATTACGTCGATGCGATTGCGACCAACGTGCTGGCGCAAGACGATCTGGTCCTGCATTGCATCGGGTTCTTTGGGGTCAGCGCGCACCTGTATTGCGAAGAAGGGTGGGACACGCTCGAAGGGCCGCGCACGATCACGACCGGATTTGAGCCTGACCTGCTGCTGTTCAACACGATGGACCAGCCGAACAGCGCCCGGCACAAAGCCTACGGGATGCATGGCATGGGGGCCGCGCGGCGGTCCGGTTCAACTTGGACGCAGGCCAGCGCGTTGCAGACCTTCGCCACGCGGGAAACGGTTTCTGGCGTTTCGCAGGCGATGGCTGACAGCCTGAACATCCTGGCCCTGCGCAATGATGCCCTGAGCGACCATATCAACACCAACGATCCGACTTCGGTGCCGCCCATTTACGAGCGTTATACCATCGGCGTCACGGGGTCGAGCGCGACCGGCTACACGCTCGATCCCGTCGCGGGGTCGGACCGCAACTTCAACGAATCAGGCGACATGGGCCTAGCCATCGGCGGGCTTGGCAACACGTTCGTGGGGTTCGTGGACACGCCGACAGCAACCGGCAACTGGACGCCCAACGTCGGCTTCCGGCCTGATCTGGTGCTGGCCTATGGCACGCTTGGCACGGCCATTGATCGGACGCAGGATGTGAGCGATCTGGCCGACGCTTCAACGTGGTTCGTTGCCGGGGCATCGGGCGAGGCGTTCAGCATCGGCTACCATCTGCCCAATCAGCAGCTTGAAGGCGTCGGCCTGCCTGCCGCGACGTTCATGAACCGGGGCGCATTCCAAGTAAAGTCGGGGACGTTCGCCAGCCCTGTTGATCGCGTGGTCGCATCGTTCACGCGGATGACTTCGACCGGGCCGCTGCTGAACGCCACGACGGTGGACGCCACGCCACGCAAGACGCTGGTGATCGCGCTGGCCTGATCGCGCTGGCCTGATCGCGCTGGCCTGAGCGGGCCTGCGCTTGCGGTGTATGTCGTTTTCGGGTAGTTTGCGGGCAATCGTCCGGAGTTGCACATGCCCTACCCCGACAAGCCCAACATTCAGACCTCGTACACGGCCTACGAGCAGTCTCTCGGGGACGGATCCTTGCCGGGCCAGGAGCTCGACAACGACTTTGCGAACCTCGCGGATTCGGTCGAGAGCCTGAACGACTTCGTGCGCGGGATCACGCGGTCGGACGGGGCGTTGAAGAACGGGATCGTGACGGCGGAATCGCTGGCGGCGTCTGTCCGCATCGGGATCGACCCGCCGACGACGTGGGCCACCGCAACGGCCTACACGGTGGGCCGTTCGACGGTCTTTTCGGGCTTCGGCTTCTACGTCTGCGCGGCTAGCCACACATCGGGGGCCAGCTTCGCGGTCGATCTCGGCGCGGGCCGCTGGACGCTGCTAGCGGACCTGACACCGCCCACCGGCACGCTCTTGCGGGATCTGAACCTGTCTGACGTGACCGACGCCGCTACGGCACGGACCAACCTCGGGGTCTCGTTGGGGAACCTGGGCATCACGGCTTCCGCCGCCGAGTTGAACATCTTGGACGGCGTGACGGCGACGACGACCGAAATCAACGTGCTGGACGGCGTGACGGCAACCGCTTCTGAAATCAACGCCATCGACGGTGTGACCGCAACCGGGACGGCGCTTATTCGCGCGGCGGATGCTGCGGCGGGCAGGACGCTGTTGGAGGCGCCTTCTGAACCGAACGCGGGCACGGGTGCGCCGGGCGAAGTGGCTGGGCTATTCCCGTCTGTGGGCGCGGCGGCCGTCCTGCCTGCTGGCGGGCGGTGGCTTTATGCGCTGACCAGATACAACAGCGGCGTAACGACAAGCGCAGCATTCGGGGTTGCAATTGGCGGAACAACCGTTGGGGCGGCAGTGGCGGGGCAAAACTGGGTAGGCTTTGCATGGAGAACGAGATGAGCCTTGCATCCCTGATCTACATTCGGCCCGACGGGACATTCGTGGGCCTGATGTCGGACGGCGGGCCGTATCACGTCATCCCGAGCGAGCGGTATTGGACGCAAGCGCAGGCGATGCACGCGGCCAGTCCCGCGCCGCCCGAACCTGTGCCCGATCCGCCGACAGCGGCGGAACTGCTTGCGGCAGAGCGCGCGGGCATGAACCCGTTCTACACCGCATTCCGCTTTGCCATGAAGCAGACCCCGGCCACGGGCTACGCACACTTGCTGGATCGGGTGACGCAGACCGTGGCGGCGGCGCGGGCGCAGGACCCCTTTTCCGACCTTGTGATCTGGGTCGACAGCGTGACGCAGATCGTGCGGACGCACGAGGACATGACCGACTTCGCCGTCCTGTTCGACCTGACGCCCGAGGGGCTCGACGACCTGTGCCGCCTGGCATTGCAGATCGAGGCCGGAACGTGACCCGCCGCAAGGAGATGAATGATGGCTGACCCGGCCCCCTACACGGTCTCCTACAGCTTCTCGGGCTGGCAGGCGGTAAACCCGTCGCGTCCGCTGCCCGCAGCGTCGCTGGACACGGAACTGGCCAACGTGGCGACCTCGATCGGGGGCCTTGTGTCCTCCGTGACGAGCATTCGCCGCTCGGACGGGGCGCTCCAGAACGGCGTCGTGACGTATGACAGCCTGACCGATGACCTGAAGGCCACGATCAGCGGCGGCACCGAGGGCATCACGTCGTCGGACATCGACCCCGCCGCGTTCGCCGCCCAGGCGGAGGCCGAGGCGGGCGTTGCCAGCGACAAGCTGATGACGCCGCTGCGCACCGCACAGGCCATCTCCGCGCAACGGGCCTTCGCGTCCACGGTACAGGCCCAGGCGGGGACCGACACGGCCACGATCCTGTCTCCGGCCCTCGGCAAGACCTTGGTAGACGCCCTGCGCCCGCTCGTCACACAGGCCGAGGCTGAAGGCGGGACGAACAACACCGCCTACATGACCGCCCTGCGCGTCGTGCAGCTTCTGGCGGCCCTGCGCCCGGCCTTCACCGGGTCCGGGTCGCTGACTTGGGGCGCCATCGCGGCCGGGGCTTCCGCCACGCAGGACATCACTGTGACCGGGGCCGCCGTGGGCGACCGGGTTGTTCTCGGGCTGCCGAACAGCCTCGCGGCGGGCCTGATCGTCAATGCGTGGGTGCAGGCAACGAACACCGTCCGCTTCCGCATCACGAACATCACCGCGGGCGCTCTGACGCCCAACTCGGGGGCCGCGACAACCTACAGCGCCACGGCGCTGCGTTTCTGAGGTGGGCGCGATGTGGGCGGTCTGGTTGGCTTTCTGGGGTGAGCTTAACACCCCGAGTTCGTATCGGACGGACCCCTACGGGGCGCTCACGAACGCGGCCAGCCACGTCCTGCTCGGCATGTTCTTCGTGGTCCTGATCTCGTTGCTCTACTGCCTGGCGGTGGGCGAGATGCCTGTTCGGTTCTACGTATGGGCCGTCGTCACGCTCGGGTATCTTTTCGTCGTCGAGCGGCTGCTCCAAGAGTGGAACGGACCGGACAGCATCGTGGACGGCGGCTTTGTCGCCTTGGGGGCCGCAGCGCCCCTCGCGGCGTTGAAAGAGGTGTCATTTCAACCTATAGTGGTGCTTGAACCCAAGCCGATACAAGGGCTTGTGGTTCTGGCTGCTATCGTCGTGGCGCTGGCGGTCTATGTCCTTCCGCGTGCCGTTCGCAAATGGCGCGAAAACCAGGGGATCCGGCCATGACCGATTGGACGCAGAGGCTGCACGACATCATCGAGAGCGCAGGCGCGTTCATCGTCATTTCCGTCATCGGGGGCATTGTCTGGGTCGCCCGGACGTTCTTCACCGACCGCTCGCGCCTTTCGGCGCTGGAGCGCGAGATGCAGAACCGAACCGACCGGCACAACGAGTTGCGTGACGAGGTGAAGCACGGCTTCGGCCAGATCGACCGAAAGCTGGATGCGATTGTGGAAAGGCTGATGAAATGAACGTCGGACCGCTTCTGGCTTTCATCCGCGACCATGAAAGCAACGACAATTACGACATCGTGTGGGCGGGTATCCGGCCGGAACACCGCCCTCCGAAGCGGCTGACCACCATGACCATCCGCGAGGTCCTGGCGTGGCAGGAGTCCATTGACGCGCTGTATCGCAGCGAAGCGGCCGGGGCGTACCAGATCCTTGAGGACACCCTGCGCGGGTTGTATCGGGCTGCGGGTTTGACGGCGGACAGTCTGTTCGACCGGGCCAACCAGGACAAACTGGCCATCGCGCTGCTGAAGCGCCGGGGATTGGACAACTTCGTGCAGGGCTTCACGTCCGTGAATAACTTCTGCAACGAACTGGCGAAAGAGTGGGCCAGCCTTCCGGTCGTCACGAACGTCAACCGGAAGCAGGGCGCTCGGGAGTGGGTCGTGCCTGCGGGCGCTTCCTACTACGCGGGCGACGGCCTGAACGCGGCCCGCACCAACATCGCGCCGTTTCTGGCCGCCGTGAAAGCCATCAGGGCCACCCCGGCCACGTCGCCCGAACCGGAACGCAAACCGGAACCCCACGCGCCTGTCCGCTCGCCGGAACACTGGCTGGTGGCCCTTTTCGCGGCTATCGCCGCGTTCTTCGGAGGCAAGAAATGAGGCTGATCGACAACTGGCGGCAAGCGTGGCGCTGGTTCTCCGTGCAGTCCATGCTGATTGCCGGGGCCATCCAGACGACCTGGCTGACGCTGCCCGCAGACCTGAAGGACACGATCCCGGTCGGGTGGGTGCTCGGTGTCGCCGTTGCGGTGCTGGTGCTGGGCGTCATCGGCCGCCTGATCGACCAGTCGCCGCCCGCCGACAAGGCCGACGAGCGATGATCCTGCTCTGGCTGAAATCCCGTGTCGTCCAGATCGGACTGGCAATCGGTGCGGTGCTCGCAGCCCTTGCTGCGCTGCGCCACGACGCCCGCAAGGACGGCGCGCGGGACGCCCTCACAGACGCGAAGGAGCGTGACCATGACCGTGCTGACGAGATTCGCCGCGCTGGCCGCGCTGCTCGCGCCTCTGGGGGCCTGCGTCCCGACGACGATCGAGGCTACCGCGACTGAAGCCGCCCTGTGCGACGAGTGGGCGGCCAGCCTGCCCACGCGGTCCCGCAGCGACACGGAGCAGACTCAGGCCGAGATCGGGACGCTCTACGACGCTTTCGATGCTGTGTGCCCGTGATGGCGAACCCCAAGATCAAGGACTCCACGATCAAGGCCCGGCTGGTCGTTTACCGGGAGAGTGGGCTGAACACCTCCGAAGCGGCCCGGCGTCTCGGGATCGACCGGGCCACCATGCAGGACACGCTCCGCATCGCCCGCGACCGTTCGCTTCTCGGAGAACTGGAACTGCGCGACGCGGCGGTCCCCCTCCGGGTCGATTACATGGCCGCCAAGACCCGCAAGGCCATCGAGTTTCAGGCCAAGCAGCGCAAGGGCGACTGGCGCAAGCCGGTTCTGACACAGCTTCCGGCCCGGCCCTTCCGGCTCAAGCTGTTCGGGGACCCCCACCTTGACGCCTCGGGCTGCGACTTCGACCTGTTTGAGCGGCACTGGCTGGACATGGACGCCGCCAAGGGCGTCTACGGCATCTGCGTGGGGGACTGGTTCAACAACTGGCTCCGCGCCTTGGCGCATCTGTGGAAGGGCGAGGGCGACCCGTCCGATGCGTGGCTGTGCCTGGAATACCTGATGGAACAGCGGGGCGACGCGCTGCTGGCGGCATGCTCCGGAAACCACGACGACTGGACACATGGCCCGGCCGACCCCGTGGACCTGCTGATGAAGAAGTACGGCGTGATCTACCGCAAGGGCGCGGTGCGGGTCGCGCTCGGCTTCGGACCAGAAATGGCTCCGATCTTTCTGGCGATCCGGCACAAGTGGCGCGGCCACTCGATGTACTCGGCGGCCCACGGGATACTGCGCGCGGGCATCTTCGGCTGGCGCGACCACGTCATGGTCGGGGGGCATATCCACCAAGACGAGCCTCGGCTCCTGTCGTTCCCTGACGGGTTCCGCGCGCACGTCTGCCAGATTTCGTCGTTCAAGCTGTTCGACGACTTCGTGGACACGCAGGGCTTTCAGGGCCCGAAGATCAGCCCGGTCTGGGACTTGGTGATCGACCCGCGCAAGGCCGACACGGACCCGGACAAGGTGAAGGTTTTCTGGTCGCCGGACGACGCGCAGGGCTATCTGGAGTATCTGCGCCGATGACCGCCGAGATCATACCAGTGGACCCCAGGCCCGCTAAAACGCCCGACTTGGTTCTCGAGCGAGCGTTAGGGCAGTTTCAAAACGTCGTTGTGATCGGTTACGACCACGAGGGGAAACTGGACTGCCGCGCCGATCTTGGCACAAGTCGAGAGGATATTCTCTGGCTTATTGAGCAGTTTAAGCTCGTTCTTCTCCGGAGCGACGGATGACCAAGAAGCCTGTCGAGATCGACGAGCGCCAAGCCGAACTGCTGAAGATCCAGCAAAGCCTGCTGATGCTGAAACGCCAGCAGGCCGCGATGAAGTCGCGCACCGAGCTCATGCCGTTCATCAAGTTCACGATGCCGGACCCGGCCGAGCCGAACAACGTCGAGAAGTCGCTGTACGAGAACGAGCGCCACCACGATGCCATCGCCGCGGCGGTCGAGGAGGTCGTGAAGGGCAACATCCCGTTCCTCATCATCACGGTGCCACCGCGGCATGGAAAGCAAATCGCGCACGAGACGAAGGTACCCACCCCGACCGGGTACGTTCGCCACGGGGACCTTCGCCCGGGCGACTATGTGTTCGGCCCGGACGGCGTGCCGGTTCGCGTGCTTGCGGTTTCCCCGGAAGCGACGCAGGACGTGGAGGTGGAGTTCACAAACGGTCAAGTAATCCGCTGTCACGAGAACCACGAGTGGGCTGTTCGGGACCGCCGCAGCGGCGCTAAGCGCGTAAGGACTCTGGAAACACGCGACCTGGAAAAAGACGTATGGATCGGGGACCCCGGTGTTCGCGGCGGTCGCGCCCGTTGGCTCTTGCCCAACGAGCAGGCGTTGCAATACTCCGCAGCGGTCCAACCGCTTCACCCCTACACACTCGGTGTATGGCTTGGCGATGGGACAACCACAAAACCGGCCATCACGGGCGTCGATGAGGAAGTTTTTCAGGCGGTAGCCGCGTGCTCCGGGTTCACTGAAACCTCCCGCCACCTGCACCCGGCTACGAGGGTAACGACTGTGTACTATTCTGGCCCCCGGCCGAATGTACGAGGCCAGTTGTCGGAGCATCTTCACCGCATGGGTCTGTACCGCAACAAGCACATCCCAGCGAACTACCTCCGCTCCAGCAAGGAGCAGCGGTTGCAACTGCTGGCGGGGCTCATAGATACTGACGGCCACGTCGAGCGGCATACGGGGAGGTGCCGGTTCGTGACGGGCGACAGGAGGCTTGCGGACGACGTGTTCACACTCGCCGCGGGGCTTGGCTACCGACCGTACCTAACCTCGCAGCATCCCTCGATGTCCACGTCGGGGATTCAGGGACGGAAAGAGGTCTGGACAGTTGGCTTCCAGCCGACCGAAGCGATCCCGACTCGGTTGGCGAGAAAGCAGATACTCAAGCTGTCCCAACGCCGGAATGTGGCTATCCGGAGCATCCGGCGCGTTGAGCCCCACCTCGGCCGGTGTATCCAAGTGGACCGTGAGGACGGGCTGTACTTGGTCGGGGAGCGGCATGTCGTAACGCACAACAGCGAAATCGTCTCGCGGCGCCTGCCCGCGTGGTATCTTGGCAAGTTCCCGGCTGAGAACGTCGTGGTGGCCACCTACAACGACGACTTCGCAATGGACTTCGGGGCCGAGGTCCGGAAGATCATGACAACGCCGCAGTACCGCCAAGTGTTCCCCGACACGCGCCTGGCGCGCGGCGGCGCGGCCAAGGACCGGCTCCAGACCACTGTCGGGGGCATGGCGACCTTCGTCGGCGTGGGCGGCTCGCTCACGGGCAGAGGTGCACATATTCTCATAGTTGATGATATCTTTAAGGACTACGAGCAGGCCCGCTCAAAGGCGTTCCGCGACAGGGCCTGGGACTGGTTTACAAAAGTTGCGATGACGAGACGAATGGGCAGGAAACTGGTCATCATCACGTTCACGCGATGGGTGAACGACGACATCATCGGCCGCCTGATCGACCCGGAGAACGAGTTCTACAACCGCACCCTCGCGGAGAAGATCAAGGTCATCAACCTGCCCGCCATTGCGGACGAGGATGACCCGATCGGCCGCGCGCCGGGCGAGGCCCTGTGGCCGGGCCGGTTTGATCTGGAGTTTCTGAACGAGCAGCGGTCGCTTGACCCGCTTGGCTTTGAGGCCCTGTACCAGCAGCGCCCGAGCCTCGCGGACGGCGACCTGTTCCGGCGCGACACCCTGCGGTTCTACGACCCTGCGGAGATCGACGAGAACGATCTCCGCATCTACTGCTCCTCAGACCACGCCGTCGATACCAAGCAGCGCAGCGACTACACCTGCCTGCTGCGCGTCGGGGTGGACAAGCAGAACAACATCTACCTGCTCGACTGCTGGTGGCGGAAGGCCAAGACCGACATGGTGGTGGACGCCATGCTGGAGATGGCCAAGAAAAAGCCCCGGCCGCTGATCTGGTGGGCTGAGAAGGGCCACATCTCGAAGTCGATCGGCCCCTTCCTGCGCAAGCGCATGGCCGACGAGCAGAACTACTTCAACCTGGTCGAAGTAACGCCTGCTGGCGACAAGACACAGCGTGCCCAGTCCATCGTGGGCCGGGCGGCGATGGGCTATCTGCACTTCCCCAAGGGCAAGCCTTGGGTCGAGAAGGCGATCAATGAACTCCTCGCCTTCCCGAACGGGCTGCATGATGATTTCGCGGACGCGCTGTCCTACATCGGTCTTGGACTTAACAGCCAGTTTCCGGTAAACCATACAACAACCGACAAGCGGCCACCACGTTTCGGCACCCTCGGGTGGGTGAAGGAGCAGGACAAGCTGCACGCGCGACGCATGTCGCTGGCCAACCGAGGAGGCTTCTGATGTACGAGGACGAGCAGGGGGCTGACCCGGCCACGACGGAGCCGATGGATGGCGGCGCGCAGGCGGCCACCGCGACGGAAGCCCCGCGCGTCGTCGATGAGCCTGAGCGCAAGCTGGCGGCCAAGATCGTGTCCCGCATCAAGGCCGATCGGAAGCACTGGGAAAAGCCCTTCAAGCTGATGCGCGAGGACATGAAGATCGCGCGCACCGGGCGCGGCAAGGACTGGCCGGAGAAGTTCTACACGGCCAACATCACGGGCCGCCACATCAACCAGAAGGTTGCCGCGCTCTACGCGAAAAACCCCAAGGCCATTGCGCGCCGCCGCGAACGTCTGGACTTCAAGGTCTGGGACGAGACGGTCGAGACGCTGATGATGGCGATGGAAACCGCATCAACGGCCGCTGCGATGCCGCCCCAGATCGACCCGCTGACCGGCATGGCCGGGCCGCAGGACCCTCTGGTGCTGAAAGCGATGGAGGTCGTGCAGGACTTCGAGCAGGGCATGACGCGCCGCAAGCAGATCGAGAAGATCGGCAAGACGCTGGAGATCCTGTTCGAGTATTTCACGGGCGAGCAGACGCCGGTCGATTTCAAGACTAGCATGAAGCAACTCGTGCGCCGGGCCGCGACGGCGGGCGTGGGCTACCTGAAGATCGGCTTCCAGCGGGAGTTCGACAAGGACCCGACCGTGGCGCAACGCCTGGCCGACTTCCAGCAGCAGTTGCTCTACCTCCAGAACCTCGCCAAAGAGGCAATGGACCCGACCGACGACAGCCGCGCCACCAAGGAGCGCGAGGTCCGGCTGGCGATGCAGTCGCTGTCCGGCCAAGAGAACGTGCTGATCCGCGAGGGTCTGGTGTTCGACTTCCCGGACTCGACCCGCGTCATCCCGGACAAGATGTGCCGCGTCCTGACGGGCTTCATCGGGGCCCGGTGGGTGACGGTCGAGTATCTGTACACCCCCGAGGAGGTGAAGCGGAACTTTGGCGTCGATCTGGGCAAGGACTACACTTGCTATTCGGACGACGGGACCTACCGCGAGAACGGCCAGTACGAGCTGGAGTTCGGGGAGGAAAACCCCGAGAACCCCAACATGTGCTGTGTCTGGGAGCACTACGACCGGCAGGCGGGCCTCGTCTACATCGTCTGCGACGGCTACAAGGGCTTCCTGAAGGAGCCGGGGAAGCCGGATGTCTACGTCGAGGACTTCTGGCCGGTCTACGCCCTGACCTTCAACGAGGTCGAGGACCCCTCCGCGCTGTTCCCGCCGTCCGACGTGCGGCTGATGATGCACATGCAGGACGAGTACAATCGGGCGGGCCAAGGCAAGCGCGAACACCGTCAGGCGGCCCGGCCCCGGTTCGCCACGCCCAAGGGGGCGCTGGACGACGAGACCAAGACGGCCTTCCAGACCGCAGAGCCGTTCAGCGTCACCGAGTTCAACCCGATGGGCGAGGACCCGGACATCCGGAAGCTGATTCAGGCCATCCAGATCCCCGGCGTCGATCCGAACCTCTACGAGACCGGCACGATCATGCAGGACGTGACGCTGGTCGTCGGGTCGAGCGAAGCGCAGTTCGGCGGCGTGTCCAAGGCCACGGCCACCGAGTCGTCCATTGCCGAAGGCTCGCGGGTCGCGTCGGTAGATAGCAACGTGGACGATCTGGACGCCTTCCTGACCCGCGTCGCGCGGGCCTCGGGCCAAGTGCTGCTGCGCGAGATGAGCCCCGAGACCGTCATCGAGATCGCGGGCGAAGGGGCCATGTGGCCACAGATGACGCTGGAGGAGATCGCCAAGGAGGTCTATCTGGAGATCGAGGCCGGATCGTCCGGCAAGCCGAACCAAGCGCAGGAAATCCGCAACTGGCGCGAGATGCTGCCGTTCATCCTCCAGATGCCCGGGATCAACCCGACGTGGCTGCTGCGCGAGACGCTGCGGCGACTGGACGACCGCATGGACCTGACGGCGGCCATCACCGAGGGCCTGCCCGCCATCGTGGCTGCGAACAGGATGTCGCAGCCCGCGCCGGGCGACGCCTCGGCCGATCCGGCCGCGCAGGGCGATCAGGGTGCCAACAACGGCCCGGCTCCGCCAGGCGGGCCGACCGGATCGGATCCGGCGATGGGGAACAATCAGCAAGCGGTCATGTGACCGCCACTGTATGTCGTGTCTGATTAGGCTTGTGACAGCGACATACAGTGTGGTATTTCTGAGCCACCTTGCATTGGAGGTACTAGATGGGCGTCGAAACCCCGGACTCGGCATCGCCCGACGAGTCCATGACTGCACAGGACGCCGCCGTGGTCGATCTCGACCGGGTGGAACCCGCCGAGGGCTCGTCCCCCGCGGCAGAAGGCGAAAAATTCGACCTGCTGTCTGTTGTACGCAATGCCGTCCAGAAACCAGCAGAGGACGCGGCTTCGCCAGCCGGTCAGGAAGTGAGCGACCAGCCGCAGGCTGAGGAGACTGCTTCCGCACCCGAACCCAAGGAACCGGACGACGAGGGCTTCTCGGACGTTCCGTTCCACACCCACCCGCGCTTCAAGGCCCTGGTCGCCCAACGCAACCAGTACCGGGAAGGCGCGAAGCAGTTTGAGCAGGTCCAGTCCTTCCTGCGCGAGCAGGGTCTGACCTCGGAGGACGCGGCGGATGCTCTCATCCAACGCGCGCTGATGAAGTCGAACCCCGTCGAAGCGTGGAAGCAACTGAAGCCCGCCATCCAGCAGCTTCTGATCGCGGCCGGGGAAGTCCTGCCCGACGATCTGAAAGCCCGAGTGGGGCGTGGAGAGATGACGCGGGATGCCGCGCTGGAATTTGCCCGACTGCGGGCGGCACAGACCTCGGGCGAGCAGGCCCGGGAAGCCGCACAGCAACGGGCAGCGCAGGCACAGACCCAAGCGGCTGTGCAGGCAATCCAGACATCTGTCGGTGAATGGGAACGGGATACGCGCCGGACGGACCCGGACTTTGAGGCCAAACTGCCCGCGCTGCAAGGCGAGGTGCTGCGGCTTCAGATGCTGAACGGGAAGCCGAACACGCCGGAGGGCGCGCGGAAACAGGTCATGGAGGCGTACATGGCGATCAACGATCGCTTCGTGTCGAGCCGTGCTCCGAAGCCCCAGCAACGTCCGGTGACGGGCGGGCGGGTCGCCAGTGGAAACATCGTCGCGCAACCCAAGTCCTTCCTGGACGTGGTGAAGAACGCGCGGCTCCCCGGCTGACCTTTAGGAGTCTCCCATGCCGTTCACCGCTGCCGAACTGGCCAACATCACGAACTCTGCCCTCGATCACTACATGGGCAAGGGCGAAGTGTATGCCCAGGCCATCCAGAACAAGCCCATGATGAAAGCCTTCGACGCTGCTGCCGGGACGTTCCCTGGCGGCAAGGGCCAGGTCTCGCTCGCCGTCAAGACGGGTCAGGGCGGCCTCGCTCTCGCGGGCTACACCCACGACGATCAGGTCCAGTACGGCAACCCCACGCCGACTCGCCGGATCAACTACACCTGGCGCGAGCACTTCATCGGGATGGGCCTGACCCACACCGAACTGAAGCACGACGGCATCACCGTCACCGAGTCCGGTGGCGACCAGTCGATGTCGAACAAGGACGGCCGCGAGGAGTTCGCTCTGGCGAACATCCTTGAGGAGAAGGTCTCGGCCATGAACGAGGACTACGCGGTGTCGTGGGACAGCCTGATCCACGGCGACGGCTCGTCCGACGCCAAGGCTCTGGCGGGCATCCGTGCCTTCATCCTCGACAACCCGGCTCTGGGCTCGACGGGCGGTCTGAACCGCACGACGAATACCTGGTGGCGGAACCGCGCGGCCACCGCAGCCGCTGCTGCGGCCTCGACGGGTCCTGCGGCGATCACCTCGTCCGCGACGGGCGGCGGTGCGCTGATCCAGTTCCTCCAGCGCGAAGAACTCCAGATCCAGCGTTTCTCGGCGGCCGGTCGGCGGTCGAAGAAGTTCGCCGGTTCGGACTTCATCAACGCGCTGCAAGCCGAACTGCGGGCCAACGGCAGCTACACGCAGACCGGCTGGAACGGCACCTCGACCGACGCCTACATGGGCGCCGTGAAGTGGAACGGCATCGAGATCGTCTACGATCCGACGCTGGACACGCTCGGGCTGGCCAAGCGGATGTACGACATCGACATGTCGCGCATCAAGCTGCTCTACATGAGCGGCGAGAAGATGAAGAAGTCGAACCCGGCCCGGCCGCACGACCGCTTCGTCATGTATCAGGGCCTGACGACCACCGCGCTGATGGTCGCCAAGCAACTGAACACCTCGGCGGTTTACGACATCGCCTGATCGAGCACTGAGGGGCCTTCGGGCCCCTCTCCACCCATCCAGAAGGAGACAACCATGTCTTTCGTCGTCACTTCCGTGGTGCTCGGGGCCGCCGTTGCGAACACGGGCACCGTCACCGTTCCCTACCCGGCTGGCACCAACCAGGCGTTCTTCACCGGGGTCAACGCCGCAGCCAACACGGGCGCTGCAATCGTCAACGACAACGACTTCTATCCGGAAGCCGGGTCGGGCGTTCGCATCAACCTGACTTACGGCGCAGGCGACATCACCCTGACCAACAACACGGGCGTCTCGTGGCCGATCGGCTCGACCGTCCGCGTGCAGCTTGGTCGGGCTGGCAACGACCGCCCGGGCTTCACGATCAACCCGGCCATCGCCTCGCTGACCGACTCCTCGGGCGGCACGGCCTCGGCCACTCTGGCGGCCATCTCCGGCACCTATGTGCAGGCCGAGGTCCGCAACTCGATCGCGTCGCTGAACGCGCAGATCAACAACATCCTGATTGCGCTGCGCGCCAACGGGATCATCCAGTCCTGATACCAACGCGGGCTCCGGATAGTCCGGGGCCCGCATCCATGCAACCGGAGACATCATGGAACTCGCCAACGCCCTACTCGCCCTCGAAGGCGACAAGAACATGACCGTGCCGAAGTTCGACGTTACACCGGCCGAGATCGCTGTGCTGACCGCCATTCACGGCGGCGATGCCGTTTTCGACATTGAGCCCACCGGCAAGGAAGTCGCGCGGTCGAACCGCGAGGAGATCGAGCGTTTGCTGATGCAATACCCGGCCCGCGATCAGGACGGCAAGTCCATCGTCCTGTCGGTGTATCCCGGCCATTCGCCCATTCTGCACCAGACGCTCTCGGACCTTCAGCTTCCGCCCGAGCTTTACAAGACCGACAGCCGCCTCGTCCCGGCCATGCCGAAGGTGGGCAAGACCAAAGCGGCCAAGCCCGCGCCGCTGGCCGACATCGCGCCCAAGCCGACGAACTCGGCCGACGCGCTGTTCGACGACGAGCCCGAAGGCGTGCTCGAATAACAGGAGGCCCGGATGGCCCGCAACCAGACCCTGCTCAAGCTGTTGCAGGACTACCGTGCGGAAGTCCGGGCGTCCGGCAACGTCGCGCACAATTCCAACGTGCGCGACACACAGGTGCAACTGCTCCAGCGGCACCAAGAGACCCTTTACGACGAGGTGGACTGGTCGCATCTGCGGGTCGAACGCTTTCAGGACCTGCAAGCGGGTCAGCGGTTCTACGACACGCCCGATGACCTGAGCATTGAGCGGCTGGAGAAGATCGAGGTCCGCTACGGCGATCAGTGGGAGCCGTTGTTCAACGGCATCCACCCCGAACACTACTCCCAGTGGGACAGCTACCGCGACGAGCGGTCCTGGCCCGTGGAGCGGTGGCAGGTTTACGAAGGCGACCAGATCGAGGTCTGGCCGATCCCTGCGGACAACGCGGACCCGGTGAGCCTTGAAGGCCAGTTGCGCATGACCGGCATCCGGACGCTGCGCCCGCTGGTGCAGGACGACGACCGGGCCGATCTGGATGACCGCCTGATCGTGCTGTTCGCGGCCGCCGAGACGCTGGCAGCGCAGGGCGCACCGGACGCCGGGCTCAAGCTGAAAGCCGCACAGCAGCGCAAGATGGCGCTCGTTGGCAACCACTCCAAGAAAACGTCCTTTGCGCTGTTCGGCGCGGGGCAGCAGCCGCAGGGCCGCCAGTTGCGCGGGCCGCCGCGCGTCCATTACCGGACCACGACCTGATGGGGACGATCTGGATCCGCGAACTGAAAGGCGGGCTGGACGTTCGCCGCCTGCCCGAAACGTCGCCGGGCGGCACGCTGCTGCGTGGCCGAGACGGCCATATCACGCGCGGCGGGGACTTCGAGCAGCGGGCCGTGTTCGCCCCGGCCTATTCCTTGCCCGCAGGGCTGACGAAGGGCATGGCGTTCACGCCCGCGGGCCTGGTTGTGTTCGGCCACCAGACCGCGCCTACCCTGCCCGCAGGCGTGACGTATCAGCGGCTCCAGCACCCTTCCGGCTCCGCGCTTGTTGATGTGCCCTACGCTGCGCTCTACAAGAGCAAGCTGCAAGTCATCGGAGAGTTTGCGGACGGCTCGCGGCATGTCTTTTATGACGGCAGTCGGGTGACAGACGCCAACGCCCCGCCGCAACGCGCCGGATCGGGTCGTCCGAACGTCCTGCTGACGAACGTCGAGAAGATGTTCATCGGCTCGGGCGAGAACCTGTTCTTCTCGGCGGTCGGGGACAGCACGGACTACGGCGCGGGCGCCGGTGCGGGCGAGGGCTTCATCGTCATGTCCACGCACGCCGAGGGCGGCGAAACCATCGTGGGCCTCGCGCCCTACGACCTCTACACCGCCGTGTTCGGCCGGGATGTGGTGCTGATCTGGTACTTCGACCCCGACCCGAACCTGTCGCGCAAGAACCAGACCCTGAACAACACGGGCACGCTGGCCGCGCGTTCCGTGACCCAGTTCGGGGACGGCGACCTGTTCTACCTGGACACCTCGGGCATTCGCTCCCTGCGCGCCCGGGACAGTTCCAACAGCGCCGCCACGACCGACATCGGCTCGCCAATCGACGAGATCATCGCGGAGCAGGTCGCGTCGCTTGGCGAGGCCGTGGCGGCCAAGGCAACCGGAATCATCGAGCCGCGCGACGGTCGGTTCTGGCTGTCGATCGGGGACCGCATCTATGTGTTCAGCTACTTCGCGGCGTCCAAGGTCAGCGCCTGGACGGAATACCGGCCCGGTTTCACCGTGGACAGCATGGTGCGCTGGAACGACCGCGTGTGGCTGCGGTCAGGCGACACCATCCATGTCTATGGTTCCCTGCCCGGCCTGCCGTTCCAGTACGCCGACAGCGTGAGCGCCGAGGCGTGGCTGCCCTACCTTGACGCCGACACCCCGGCCAAGGAAAAGACCCTGACCGGCGTGGACGCCGCAGTCCGCGGGACGTGGGAAATCCGCGTTGCGATGGACCCGACCAACGAGGACGCTTCGGACCTGATCGCCCGGATTGACCGGACGACGTTCGGCCTCGGGGACATCCCCGGCCAAGGCAAGTTCAACCATATCAGCCTGCGGTTCCGGTCCCTGACGCCGGTCAGCGCCACTGTGCCCGCCAAGTTCTCCTCCGCCGTCATCCACTTCGAGGGGGGCGAGGACGAGGATTCCTGATGCACGTCCGACTTGTCATGCCGGAGGACCTGGATGCCGTACTGTCGATGGCCGAGCTTCAAGTCGCGGAGACGTTTCCGCACCTTGGCTTTGATCGGGATCGAGCGGCAGAGACGTTCCGGCAATCGATCGAAACAGGCAGTCCGACTGGCTTTGTGGCAGAAGCGGACAACGAAGTCGTCGGGATGATCGCAGGCCGCATAGGGGGATACGACTTTACGTCTGGCGTTTTCGTCTGTCTGGAAGTATTGTTCGTCAGACCCGACAAGCGCGGCACTCGGGCAGCCGTGAAGCTACTCCGTGAGTACATCCGGTGGGGTGAGATTGTCGGCGCTCGTGAAATCTTCTTCGGTGTTTCCAACCCTCGCAACGCTGCGCGTGCGTCCCGGCTCTATGAGCATCTTGGGGCCGAGCGCATCGGCGCGCAGCACCGCATCGTGAGGGCCTGACATGCCTGGTGGCAGCGCCGCAAAACAGGCTTCCCAAGACGCCGCAGTCGCGCGTCAGGAGGAAGAAGCCCGCCAGAGCCGGATCCGTGCCGGAACGGAGTCTATCAACCGCACGTTCGACACGCAGTTCTACGGAGCACCCGCCACGCCTGCGGCGCCCGCGGCCTCCGCACAGCCGCTGAAGATCGAGACGGTGGCGGGCGGCGTGGACCAAGGGGCGGTGCGTGCGGCGCAGCGGCGGCTGGACAGCGTTGGCGGGAGCCGGGCCAAGCAGGAACTGGAAGCCGCGTTGCGCGGCAGCCCGTCGTCCTACAAGGTCGGGGACCGCACCTTCGCGTCGCTGGCCGACGCCCAGGCTTTCGCGTCCAGCGGCTCGGCCCCCGGCGCGACTCCGGCCGCTGCGCCCGCGTCCGGGCCGGAAGGCGAGAACTACTTTGACCGCATCTCCCGGTCCTACACCGAGTTCGCCCGGCCCAAGGTCGAGGAGCAGCTTGGCAAGGCGCGCGAGCAACTGACCTTCGCGCTGGCCCGTGGCGGCATCATGGATTCCAGCATCCGGTCGAACCAGTCGGCAGACCTTCAGCGTTCCGCCGATGAGGAGTTCCAGGCTGTCGCAGACCGGGGCCGCGAGTACGCGACGAAGGCGCGCAACAGCGTCGAGGACGCCCGCAACAACCTGATCACGACGTTGCAGGTCACGGCTGACAACACCGGGGCGACGAACGCGGCCATCAACCGGGCGCAGGCGCTGACCTCCGAACCGACGTACAGCCCGGTGGGGCAGTTGTTCACGGATTTCAGTTCCGGCGTCGAACAGCAGGCCGCGCTGGAGCGGGCCGCCGCGTTCGGCTACGGCCCTCGGCCCCGGATCAACACGGGGCTGTTCGGCACGCCCAACAGCGCCGTCAAGGTATCGAGGTAAGTCATGGCGATCCCGCTGGTCCTTCCGCTCCTGTTCACCGCGGCCTCCGTGGCGGCGAACACCGCTGGCGCCAACAAGGCCGCCAAGGCGACCAGTTCCGCGCTGGCCGCCGAGCGCGCACGGCAGAACACGCTGGACAACGAGGCGCAGGCGCTGCTTGCGCAGTCGCAGGGCCGCTACGAGGATTTCAGCGGCCAGCAGGACGCCCGGGAGAGCGAACTGGCCGGGATGTACACCGACGCGTTGGACGCCCCGCCCGCAAAGCCCATTGCGGCCCTGCCGCAGTCGGACAGCGGCATCGTCGTGCAGTCGGACGCCACGGCCAACGCAGAGGCGCGGGGCGACGCGGTGGACCGTGCGCGCCGTCTGGCGGCCTTTCGGGGCTTTGGCGACCTGCTCGGGGACACTAGCAGGCTCCAAGCGCGGGATGCCTCCCAAATCGGCACGATCGGCTCGTTCAAGCGCGGCTCGCAGGCGGTCATGCCGACCGAACTGAACGCGGCCGGGATGCAGGGCGCGGGGATGCGCCAGCTTGGCGACCTGTTCAACCTTGCGGCGGGCATCACGACGGGCCCGGCGCTGGCCGGAGGGTCGTTCCCGGGCATCAACATCGGAAAGCCGGGCAGCCTGTTCGGCGGGAGCTCGTGGAGCTGACATGGCAACGCGCAACAACCCTATGGCTGGTCGCTACTTCAACGACCCGAACCTGGCCGTCGCAATGTCGAGCCTCGCGTCGGCCTTCGCGCCGCCCGGCGCGGAGGACTATCTGGTCGCTGAGAAGATCCGAGGCACCAGGACGCAGAACAACGCGCTAGGGGACCTGTACGCGCAAGCGGGGAACGACCCGGACAAGCTGGCCTACATCGCGGACCTTTACGACCCGACAAACGGCATCGGTGCGCGGAACATGGCCGACGCAACCGCCCGGGCCAAGATCGAAGCAGACAACCTTCGGGCGTTGGAGCAGACGCGGCTGGAGAACGAAGCCAAACTCCGCTTGGGCGTTCTCGGTGCAAAAGCCAACCCCGAGGGGAGTCAGTTTGTCTCTGACGAGGACCTGGTGGCCACGATCGGCATTCCGGACATGCCCGGTATCGCGCGGAACGAGCCGGTGGCCCCGCTGACGCTGCCGCAAGTGCAAGCCGAAGCGTTCAACCGCGGCATCGCGGACTGGTCGCCCGAACAGTTCTCCGCGTTCTCCTTCGGCAACACGCCGCTGGAGCAGATCATCATGGACGGTAGCGAGACGCCCACCTACGCAACGCGACCGCAGGCGATTGGCCAGCAGGCATTCAACGCGACGGGCGGGAAAGCGCAGCCGGACGCCATCCAGTTCATGCGTAACGGCGTCCGGGTGGGCGGCACGTTTGAAAACGGTCAGTATCTGGACTCGAACGGGCAGCCGCTGACTCCGGAAGAACAAGGCACTGCCACGAAACTCGGAAATCCGACTGGCACACTGGAAGAAGTCGGTGGCGTCGGCCAGACCGTGCAGAACCGGCTGGACACGGGCGCGATGGCCTCCGTGGGGGCGCTTGACACCATTGACCGGCTGCTGGCGGAGATCACGACGAATCCCAACTCGCAGGGCCTCGTGGGGGCCGTTCGCGGCACGGCGCAGGACATCATGGCGACCGGATCCGAACTTGGCCGGTTCTTCGGCGGGACGGCGGCGGAAGTGGCCGACGCCGTAAACGCGGGCATGATCGACCAGGGTCTTGCCAGCGAGATGTACGACCCGAGCATCCCGGCCATCGACATGCTGAACAACGTGCTGGCTTGGCAGTACGCCAAGACAATGGCTGGCGACCGGGTGTCGAACGAGCAGCTTCGCATCGCCCGTGAAGCCATCGGCGCAAAGGGTGTGTGGACCAACCAGCAGAGCAGCACCGTGCGCCTCGGCCAGCTTCGGGAGATGTTCTTGCGCGACATGGGTCGGATGCAGGGCTTGGTGTCGCCCGAGGTGCAGGGTCTCATGTCCCCCTACCTGTCCGGCGTTCCAGCGGCAGTCCCGGGACAGCCCGGCACGCCGCAGCGGATGCGCTTTGACGCGAATGGAGACCCGATCCCATGATCGAGGCGGAACTGTTCGACGGCACAATTCTGGAGTTCCCCGAGGGCACGGCCCCCGAGGTCATCCAGCGCAAGGTCAAGGAACTGACCATGCAGCGCCAGCGGCCGCAAAGCCGGGCGGGCATGTCGCCGGATACGCTTGCGCGCGAGGAGTTCGCCAACCAGCAGGCGCTTCAGAACATGGAGCCGTCGTTCCTCGACATCATCGTGTCGGGCGCGAGCAACACGGCCAGCGAAGTCGGGCGTATTGGCGGCATCGCTATGGAGGGCCTGGGCCAAGGCGTCGCCAACATGGCGGGTGCGCCCGCAGACCTGTACGACGCCTCGCCCATGCTGCTGAACCTGCTTCCCGGCGAACAGGGCATGGCGCCCTTGTCGGTGATGCGGAACGACCCGAACGCGACGGGCTTCCAGACCGGCCTGACTGAAGCGATGGACAACAACCCGTTCGGCTTCGGCTTGGCGCCGCAGCGCGACGTGGACGGGGCCAGCGTACCGGCTGCGGGCGGCACCAGCATTCAGGACTTGTTCGGCGGTGCTGTCGAGGGTGGCTTGAACGCTGTCGGGTTGGAGTACCCGGACCTCGAACCGCAGAACATGGGCGAACGGTTCCTGAGCCGCATCGCGCAGGAGATCGGCGCGTCGGCTCTGCCGCTGGCCGCGCTGTTCCGCGGTGGCCGTGCTGCGGTCTCTGGCGCGCAGGGCGCTGCCCGCACACTGGCGCAGCGCGCGAAGTCGAAGGTCGCGGGCAATGAGATCGGACTGGCCGCCACGGCGGGGACCGGCGCTCAGGCGTCCAACGAGATGTTCACGCCGGACGGCGAGGGGACGATGTGGACGGACCTCGCGGGTTCGCTCATCGGCTCTGCGGGCGTGCCTACTGTCGGCGCTCTCAGCGCCCCGCTGCGCAACCTAGTGGCCAACGCGGTCAACCCACGCTACGCCACGGAGACGGCCAAGCAGGAGATCACGAACGCGATTATGAACGCTTCGGACACCGTGGCCGCCCAGCCCGCGCCGGATGCTTCGCCCCTGATAGACGCGCTGCGGACGCCCAGTCCCTTGGAGACCTCCGTGCCCGGCTACAGGGCCGGGATCGGGGAGCGCACGGGCGACCGCGGGCTTCAGGTGTTCGAGGACGACATGAACCGCATCGCTGCGGGGCCACAGAGCCGCCGCGCGCAGGAAAACACTCGGGCCGTGAACGCAGCCGTGGACGCCCGGGCACCGCAGGGCGATCCGGGCCGGTTCCGGCTCGATCTGGAGCGCGGCGTGGAGGCGTCGATCAACGACGTGACCCAGGCCGCAGAGGACGCTCAGGCGGCCTACATGGCGGCCCTGCGCGACGTGCAGCCTCGCATGGAAAGCGCGGCCTCGCGCGGGGCTGCGATCCGGCAAGAACTCGCCGCCAAGCGCGACGCCATGCTGAAAGAAGTCGAGGGGATGTACGAGCAGATCCGAGCCTCCGGCGCTCCGGTTGATCTCGCCGCCCTGCGACAGCGCGCGATGGCGCTGGAAGATCGGTTCCGCGCCGAGGAGATGAACACGATCGAGCGGTTCCGTCCCGAGGAGATGGACACGCTGGCGAAGCTGGCTCCCGACGAGGCGATGGAGGCGGGCCCCGTCGTCGGCCCGGTCTCGCAAGTGCTGGACCTGCAGTCCGGTATGCGCGCCACCAATCGCCAGCCGGGCACGCCTGCCCCGCAGCGCCGCGTCAACCAGGCGTTCGACGACGAGTTCGAGACCTACCTGCGCGAAAACCTCGGCACCGACATGACGGGTCAACTCGACCAGGCGCGTATCATGCGCTCCGACATCGGGCGGCGGTTCGAGGAGCCGGACGCCATCGGTCGGGCGCTGGCCGAGACGGGCCGGGGCGACGTGGGCATCGGTGACGGGCGCGGAATGCGGACTCCGGACGAAGCCATCCCGGGGTCGTTCATCCCTGTGGCCGACCGTCGCATCACGGACTATCGGCGCCTCAAGGAAGAAGTCGGGTCCAACGCGCGGGTGCAGGAAGCCCTGCGCGACCAGATCGTCGCGGACGCGCAGCGGGCCGGGGCGCTGGAAAGCCCGACCGCGCTGCGGGCGTTCATGGACGACCGCAACATCATCATGGCCGACTTCCCCGAACTGCGCGGCCAGCTTGAGCGCGCGGGCGCCTCCAAGGCGACGCTGGACAGTGCGCAAGCGAACGAGGCGTCCTTAACGCGCTCGCTGGCCCCCGGCGGCAAGTCGGCCCCCGGGCAGTATCTGCGCTACGATCCTGCGGACCCGGTTGGCAGCATCAACAACCTCGTGAGCGTGGGCGACAGCGGCACGATCCGGCAGCGTGCGCGGGAACTGATTGAGACCGCAGGGACCGGCGATCAGGCGGCTGCGGACCTGCGGCGCGGGCTGTGGGAGTGGCTGGACAATTCGCGCCCCGGCTCCGGCCAAGGGCGGCTGCGGACAACCGATCAGGGCGACGCACGCTGGAACCCGGCCAAGATGGTTGAACGGATGCGCGATCCGAAGGTGCGAGCATTGGCCGAGGAGTTGTACCCCGGCGACATGATCCGCGACTGGGACGCCTTGGAGGAAATTTTCACGGGGCTGGAAGCCGCCACGCCGGGCCGGACTCGCGCGCCGGGCTCGTCGGGCACGGCACAGGCCATGATCCGGTCGGTCGAGAACCAGCGCGGTTCGGCCGGGACGCCTCGCAAGTTCTCCGCTGACTTCCGCAGCGTCCAGCAGGGGCGTCAATCCTTCATGTCCGCTGCGATTCAGTGGGTGAACGACACGCTCCGGAACGTCTCTGTGCAGCAGCAGCGACGGTCGATTGACCGGCTGATGGCCACCGTGTCGAACGACCCGGGCCTGCTGGCGAACATCTTGGAGGATTACAACCCTGCCGAGGCGGCCGCCAGCCGCAACGTGCTGACCCAGAAGTACGGGATCCGGGCCACGCAGGTCCTCGCCATCATCGAGGGCGAGCAGGAGCAGCCCGAGGACGAAACGACCAGCGCCATCATGGGAGGCCAGTGATGCGCCGTGCGCCGATGAACCTTGCCGGGCTGTTCGACGGTCAGCCTGAAATGCAGCCCCTCCCGATCGCGTTCAACCCGCCGTCCGAGGAGTTGCTGTCCGGAGTCAACCCGACCTTGGCCGAACTCATGCGCCGGGTCGAGGCCCAAATGCCCGACGCCTTTGAGATCACCGAGGGGATGCGCGACCGCGAGCGCCAGGCGCAACTGTTCGCGCAGGGCAAATCGCAGACGATGAACTCCAAGCACCTGACCGGCAACGCGGTGGACATCCACGTCGTCGGTCCGGACGGCCAGCCCAACTGGGACTTCGAGGCGTACAGGCCCATCGCGGACGCAGCGAAGGCTGAGGCCGCGGCGATGGGGCTTCCCGACTTCGTGTGGGGCGGCGACTGGGAGACGCTGCGCGATGGCGTCCATTTCCAGATCGGCGGCCCGGGTGGACCGGGGACGCCTTCCGCGGGCCCCGCGCCGCGCGTGGCGTTCGGCAACAGCGTCCCCGCCGCGCCGGGCCTCGGAGCCATGTTCGGCCCCGAGGGCTTGTCGATGGGCCTGCCGGTCAGCGAGCCTCGCCGTCCCGGCGATCAGGCGCGGGAGCAGATGGCGGATCGTCAGGATGACGCGACGAAGAAGCGTCAGCTTCTGGCGTCGCTGATCCGGTACTGACGCTCAAGTTTACGCCCAAACTCATGTCTGGACCTGTTTGTTGGCCCGCCCAAGTCATTGAGCAAGGCCGGTGTTTTACGCCCAAAGCGCGCGGATGGCCTGTAAGCCGGATACCATTGTCGGCCTTTGTAGGGCAACGGTTTTTCCGGAAAGATCAGTCCTTACAGGGCCTGAGCGGTTCGGTGTAGGCCGTTGTAGGTCACGGCATACGCCCATTTTGCGCAAGATCACGCTTCAGCCGGACCCGAATGCGGTAAAGCACCGGGAACTTCTGTTTCCCGGTCTTGCCGGTCTCCAAGAACATGACCCACGCTTGCCGCGTGCCTGCGTTGCACTGGACGGCGGCAACTGTCACCTCGCCGTTCCGCTCCAGCCGCTCCCTCACAGGTTTCCGACCAAGAACGTACTCGGACTTCCTCATGCTGCTCTCCCCGAAAGCCAGTCAACCGCATCCTTGTGCAGTTCCGGCGTGAACTTCGCGTAGACCTTCTCGACCTGCTCGACCGTGTTGCCGAGAATCTTGGCGACGACCCAGAGCGGGACGCCGTTGCGGACCATCTGCGTGGCCGCCGTGTGCCGGAACACATGGGGCGTGACACCCGCCACCCCGGCGCGCTCGCCCACGGCCTTCAGGGCCTCGTTGATGCGGCCCCCGGCCCCGATCACATAGTCGTCGCGCCGATCGGCGTAGAGCCGCTCCAGCACCGGCCGCAGAGCCGAAGAAATGGGCACGCTGGCCCGACGCTTCTTGCTCTGCACCGCGCCTTCCGCGAGGTAGTGGATGACGCCGATTTCCCAGTCCACCTGGCTCCACGTCAACTCCTGAATGGCGTTGCGCCGGGCTCCCGTCTCCTTGGCCAGCCAGACGAACGCCCAGGCGCGGCGGCTGTACGCCTCTGCGGCGCACACCACCTTGTCCACCTCGGCCCGGTCCAGCACGCGCTCACGCGGCGGTGACTGCTTGGGGAGAGCATCAAGGCTCGGAAGATCGGAGGTGGACAGCAGCCGCTTCTTGACGGCGTGGTTCCACGTCGCCCGCAGCAGGGACAGTTCGAGCCGGATCGTGGAGGGCGCGACGCCGCGCTTCTGTATGTAGGCGTCCTCCATGTCTTGCGTGATTTCAGACGGCGCCAGACGACCGAACGTGGCCATCAGGTTCTTCCGCGCGCTCTCGACACGCTCGCTGCGCCCGGGCGGGTATTTCAGCGGCCAGAGGTCGGCGCAGGTCAGCACCCGGCCGGGGTTCGGGGATGCGGTCAGCGCGCACCACTCGTCGAGGAAAGCCTGTGCGCCGTCCAGGCTACGCGCGCCCGTTGTCTTGCGCTTGCTGCGTCCCCCCTCGGTCCAGTGGACGTAGAAGGTCCCGTTGGCGGCGGGCTTGCATTCGTACCAGCGGCCCTGTGCGAACTTCCTGAGCGTTTGCATGTCTGCTCCACATAGCGTTGCAGTTCGGTTTCAAGGATCTTGACCGGGCGGCCCGGCAGGAAGGCCAGTTCGCCGGATGCTCTGAGGCGCTTCAGCTTGGACACCGAGCACCTAAGCACCGCAGCGGCTTCGGCCTGCGTCAGCAGCTTCACGAAGCCTCCGATGGTTCGATCTGGTCCATGTTGATGAGCTGGATGATCTGGACAGCCGTCGAGAGCGAGCAGAGGCGGTTGACCTGCACCCAGGCCATGTTCGGGGCCTGCGGGCTGACGCGGATGTCCAGCGACGGGATGCTGGACCCGATCGACTCCAGCGGCCGGTTGGGCAGCAGGTCGCTCGCCGTGACGTTGAGCGCCGTCGCCAACTTTTCAAGGTTCACGGGGGTTGGAAACGCGAGGCCGCGCACATAGGTGCTCACCGCGTCGCGCGGAAGGTCGGCCTGGCGGGCCAGTTCGGATTGGTTCCAGCCCTGCTTGAGCATCAGGGTGTACACACGTTGGCCGAACTCCTGCTTGCTCAGGTTCTTCGGGGTCATGGTCATCTCGGGGGTTCCGTCCAAATGGGTCTTTACCGAACGTGGCATCACGGTAATCCTTTGCTGATATGTATGTCAAACGTATATCAAATACTGTCCGGACGCAAGAGGTATGTTGACATTTTGTCGGATGTATGCTTTTGGACAGGTGACACATACGGACGGACCATGCTCGACGCCCGACACTTCATCACCGACGCTTTCGGAGGGGTTCGTCCCCTCTACGAGACGCTCCAGCGCGTAAGCGATGCTGCGCCTTCGATTGACGTGGTATCGAAGTGGTATCAGCGGGACTCGATCCCGGGCGACGGCCTGGTCCTGATGCTGTGTGTCCTTGAAGCGCGGGAAGGGAAACCCGTGTCAATCGGTCATTGGTGCAAAGGGGACTGGGGATGCGTATACTTGAACACGAAGCACGGTTCTACTGGGCAACAACCCAACGTGTTCGACTGAACCTGCGGAAAGGCACAGACCTGACCGACGCCCTCGATGACCTGTCTCTTTTGACGGCATACGCAGGCCACCCCATCATACAGCGCGAGGGCGAGGCCCTGATGAACCGGGCCGTTGATGCCCTGAGCGTGGCGGTGGCATGAAAATCCTCGGCGTGGATCCGGGCGGCCGAGGCGCGCTGGCACTGCTTGAAGGCACCGACATCCTCGACGTGCGCGACATGCCGATCTTTGAGGTTTCGCGCGGTCGCGGCGTCAAGCGCGAGCTGGATGTGCTCGGGCTGATCGTCCAGGTCAACTCGTGGAAACCCAGGGTCTGCTTCTTTGAGCAGGTCGGGGGCATGGAGGGGGACAGCCCTTCCAGCGCCTTCAACTTCGGCAGGATCGCAGGGGCCGCGGAGGCCGTCGTGAAGGCCAGCGGTGCGCGCTTCGAGTTCGTGGCGCCGCATGTCTGGAAGAAGGCGATGGGCCTGACCGGCGCGGCCAAGGACGACAGCCGTGTGAAGGCGGTCAACATGTGGCCCGACATGGCGCAGGCGCTGGCCCGCAAGATGGACGATGGCCGGGCCGAGGCGATGCTGCTAGCCGAGTATGGGCGGCGTAAACTGCTGGAGCAGGGGGTGTTCGCATGAACGTGCAGAGTATGGTTGACCAGATGAACGCGCATTTCCGCGCGCATGACAAGGCGTTCAACCGCAAGCCCGCCGCGAATTTGGCGGAGGCGCGGGCGCAAGACAAACTCCGACAGGCACTGAAGAACGAGATCCTTGAAGCCGGGGTCCGTCTTGTCTGGGATGACGCCGGATATGCGACCATCGCGCCCAAAGGCGTCGCATGACTTCGCCCGAACAGCGTATCTGGCAGGCCGTCGTCGTGGCGGCCTTGCGTGACGCCCTGCCCGCCCACGGCGTCAAGGCCCAATCGGTGCGCGAGATGACCGCCGAACAGTATGCGGCGCACCACTGGCTCGTCGGCCGGAGCCGCGACTTCACGGCGGTCTGCGGACTGGCCGGGGTAGACCCCGACGCGCTGCGCACGGCCTACCTGAGCGGCAGCATCGACCCCGAAAGCCTGCGAAGCGAAGCGAAACGCCGCGCCAAGGCGCTGACCCCTGAAACGAGGATGGCCGCAGAATGACACGTCTCGTCGCGTTCACCGGGCCCGCTGGCGCGGGCAAGAGCACAGCCGCCCAGGCCCTCGTCGATCAAGGCTGGGTGCGGGTGAAGTTTGCCGACCCCCTGAAGAACATGCTGCGGGCGTTCTATGCGTCCTGCGGGATCAACAACGCCGACTACATCGAGGCCCGGATCGAGGGCGACCAGAAGGAGGAGCCCGACCCGCTGCTGCGCGGCCGGACGCCCCGCCACGCCATGCAAACGCTCGGAACCGAATGGGGGCGCAACTGCGTGGCGCAGGACCTCTGGGTGAGCGCGTGGACGCAGCAGGCGGGCACCTATCTGGACATGGGCGTGTCGGTCGTCGTGGACGATTGCCGGTTCGACAACGAGGCCGCAGCGGTGCGGAAGCTGGGCGGCCTGGTCGTCGGGATCGTCGGTCGGGGCAAGGTGCTACCCGGCGCCCATGCCTCCGAGTCTGGTTTGACGCCCGACTTCAGCATCCTGAACGACGCAGACCAGACAGGCTTTGAGCGCCGCGTCATCTACACGCTTGACCGCACTGATTTCTAGTTGACATACATCCGACATACATTTAAGGGTGTCGGCAGACAGGCGAAACGGAGGGGCAGGTTGCCATGCTGGATTTCTACGTCATCAAGCACATTCCGACCGGGCACTATCTCCCGGCTCCGGTCGGCAGGGGCGGTCGCGGTGGTTCGCACGTCGAACCCGTCGCGGCCTCCGAGGCTTCCCCGCCCCGTCTGTTCCACAACGAAAAGTCCGCCAAGACCGCGCTTACGGCGTGGTTGAAGGGCGTGGTCACGGTTGACCGGCGCGAGGACATTTGGGGCGAGTGGTACGAGACGTGGCACATCAAGCCCATGCCGCACCGGAAGCGCGAGGAGATGGCCGTCGTCCCGGCCCGGCTGGTGCTTGAGTGAAGGCCCTGCCTCATCAGCTCGTCGGGGCTGACTTCCTCGCGGAACGGACCCACGCCCTGCTTGCGGACGCGCCCAGGGTTGGGAAAACCGGCACAGCCATCATGGCCGCCGACATGATCGCCGCCAAGCGCATCCTGGTCGTCACAACGGCCAGTGGTCGGCCCGTGTGGGTACGGGGCTTCAAGGACTGGTCGCTGTGGGACCTGCCCACGCGTGCCGTCTATGGCGACGTTGGCGATCTGAAAGGCCCTCTGCGGCTGATCGTCTCGTGGTCCGAGGTTTCCAAACACGCAGCGGCCTTGGCGGCCGTCAAGTGGGACGCGCTGATCCTCGACGAGAGCCATTACGCCAAGGCCGTGACGGCCAAGCGCACGGCGGCGGTCTACGGGGCCTTCAACGGCCGGGGCCGCCAGTGGGGCCTGTGCGACGCTGCGGCTGTGGTCTGGTGTCTCACCGGGACGCCGATCCCGAATGCCCCGAACGACCTGTACCCGATGCTGCGCGCCTTGGCGCCGGAGCGCATCGAAGGGTTGGAGAAATACGAGGACTTCCTGCACCGCTACTGCATCGTCCGGAAGAAGGCGATCAGCCGCTTCAACAAGATCGACGTGGTGGTCGGCGGGCGCAACGAGGACGAGTTGAAGGCCCGGATGGAGGGCTTCTGGCTGCGCAGGACGCAGAAGGACGTGGGGATCACCGCGCCGATCTACGACTTGCTGCCGATCCACATCTCGGAGGCGCAACGGCGGAAAGTCGAGGCGACCGTTGAGAGCGCCGAGGACATCCTTGCGGCAGCCGAGACGGGCGAGACGCGCGGGCTGGACATTCACCTCGGCACGCTGCGGAGGCTGACGGGATCCATCAAGGCCGCCGGGGTCGTGCAGGCCGTGAAGGACGAGATGGGCAGCGTGTACGACAAGGTGGTCCTGATGGCCTGGCACACGGATATGCTGGACTATCTGGCCGAGGAGTTGTCGGCGTATGGCGTTGTCTGTGTTGACGGACGGACAAACCCGGCAGCGCGCGAGCTGGCCATCGCCAAGTTCCGCGACAACCCCGAGGTGCGCGTGTTTCTCGGCCAGATCATCGCGGCCGGGGAGGCGATCGACCTGTCCGCTGCCAACGAACTGATTTTCGTGGAGAGCTCTTGGGTGCCCAAGGACATGGCCCAGGCCGCGCTCCGCATCACGAACCACGGACAGGCGCGGCAACCGCGGGTCCGGGTCGCTGCCCTTGAGGGCAGCATCGACGAGGCGCTTCAGGCGGTTCTGATGCGCAAGGTAGCCACCAATAAGGAGATCATGGCGTGAAGATCGAATTCCACATCGAGGGCGCGGCGTCCGCTGCCGCCTTCGCGGCGTTCCTGCCGCAGTATCAGGCGGCGCTGAAAGCCGACGAGGAAACGTGGCGTGCCGCGCGTGCTGCGGATGGCAACGTCGCTTTTGGTATCGAGTCGGCTGCGCCTGCGCCCGAACAGGCCCCCGTCGCCGCAGAGCCCGAAAAGCCGAAGCGCGGTCGCCCGGCCAAGGCCGCCGAGCCCGTGAAGGAACCCGAACCGGCCATCCGCGCCACCCCCGAGGACCGGCAGCCCGTGGATGCCATCGAGGACGCGGAGGTCGTGTCGGAAACCCCGGCCCCGAAGGTCTACAGCCGCGAGGACCTGCGCGCCGCGCTGGCCGATTATGTCGAGGTCGTCGGCATGGCCAAGGCCAACGAAACCAAGGGCGCCCTGCTGGGCTACCCGAAGTTCTCGGAAGTCCCCGAGGACGCGAAAGCCTTCGAGGCTGCGATCGTTCGCATCCGCGAAGCCATTGAGAAGGAGAAGGCGATCAATGACTGACCACGGGGCCCGCGACCACGCCACCTGGAGCGCCTCGGCGTCCGAGCGGCTGTGGGCCTGTCCGGGGTCGATGGCCTTGTCGGCCGGTCTGCCCGACAAGGAAAGCGAGGCCGCCGCGTGGGGGACCGCATGTCATCAGATCAGCGAGAAGTGCCTGCGCTCCGGCAAGGACGCGGTGGACTTCATCGGCTCGACGGAAACGACCAAGGAGCACTCCTTCGAGGTCGATGACGAGATGGCCGAGACGGCGCAGGTCTACATCGACTATGTGCGGGGCGCGGTGGACGCTCACGGCAAGCGGGCCCTGCTCATCGAGCAGAAGTTCAGCCTCGCCGCCATCAAGCCCCCGTTCGACGCGGGCGGGACGGGCGACGCGGTTATCCTGTCGCCGGAGGCGGGCCTGATCGAGATCGTCGATCTCAAGGGCGGTCGGGGTGTGGTTGTGGAGGCGGTTGGCAACAAGCAACTCCGCACCTACGCCCTCGGGGCGCTGCTGGCCAACCCCGGCCCGTGGCGTCGGGTCAGGGTGACGATCGTGCAGCCGCGCGCCCCGCACCCTGACGGCCGGATCCGCTCCGAGGATTTCCATGTAACGGACCTGATGGACTGGACGACGGACCTGCTGGAAGCGATGCACAAAGCCGACGCTGCGTGCGAGGACTACGCAGGCCAAGGTGGTCCCGTGCTGGACGACTACTTCCTATCGCGCTTCCTCAAGGCGGGAGAGCACTGCACGTTCTGCAAGGCGAAGCCGACGTGCCCTGCTCTCCAGCAGAAGGCCCTCGAAGTGGCGCAGACCTTCTTCCAACCGGAAGGCGCCATGAAAGCACCTCCGCCCCCGGCCTCGCTGGGGATGGAGAAACTCGTCGCCATCCTCGACCATGCGGACATGCTTTCGAACTGGCTCAACGCCGTTCGGGCCTATGCGCAGGACCAGGCCGAGGCGGGCGTCGAGATCACGAATGGGACGAGCACCTATGTGCTTACCCCCAAGCAGGCTCGCAGGAAGTGGAACGTCGAGGACCCGATCACGGCCATCTCGACGCGCCTCAACCGCGACCCTGACGACTTCTACCAGGCCCCCAAGCCCATGACGCCCCCGATGGTCGAGAAGGTTCTCGGCAAGAAGGGCTTCGAGGCCGTCAAGGACTTGGTGGTGTCGGAGTCGTCTGGTCTGAACCTGACGCGCTCCGACAAGACGACGCGGGGGGCCGTCGTGCCGCCCGTGAAACAGTTCTTCCAACCGATCTGAAAGGTCAACACATGGCGATGTACCGCACCGCAGACTTCAAGGGGCCGCTGATGCGGGTCTCCTACGCGCAGAACCTGTTCGTTGCCCGCGAACAGAAGAAGGACGACGGCTCGACCAAGCAGGAATGGGGCGCCACGTTCATCATCCCGACCGCCGACACCGCTGGCCTCAAGATGCTTCAGGACAAGGTGGCCGAGGTCGTCACGAACGAGTGGGGGCCCAAGGGCGTCGAACGCTTCAAGTCCGGTCTGATCAAGAACCCGATCTTGCTGGGCGACGGCAAGGAGGCTCGCAACAAGGAATCCGGGGAACTGCACCCCGGCATGGGCGCCGACGTGCGCTTCATCCGGGCCAAGTCGAACCGCGCCGTCAAGGTGTTCAACGCCAAGGTGCTGCCCGCGACGCAGGACGCGGTGTGGTCCGGCTACTGGGGCTACCCGGTCCTGTGCGCCTTCGCATGGCACAACGCCAAGAACGGCGACGGCATCTCGTTCGGGATCGAGATGTTCCAGGTCATCAAGGCCGACGAGACGCTTGGCGGGGCTGGCGGTGCCAACCCGGACGACTTCTTCAAGGCCGAGACGATCTCCACGTCCGACGAGGGGAATGCTTCGGGCGGCGCGGCCGGGATGTTCGACTGATGTATGGTTTGGCGGGCAGACACGCCCGCCAACCCCCAACCCAGAGGGGACGCAACATGACGAAGATAGGAGACAACAGCGGAGCCGTGGCGGTCGGTGAACTCAAGCAGTTCGTCGAGCGCATCGAGCGCCTGAACGACGACATCTCGCTGCTGCGCGAGGACATGAAGGAGGTGTTCAGCGAGGCCAAGGGTCGGGGCTATGACACCAAGACGCTTCGGAAGATCGTCGCCATCCGCAAGAAGGACCTGGCCAAGCTGAAAGAGGAACAGGCGCTGCTGGACATCTACGCGGCGGCTCTCGGGATGGAAGGGGTGTTCGCATGACCGACAGTTACCTTGATCTGGCGGCGCGTGTGTCGCGTCTGGAGCACATTGAGAAGTGGCGCCAAGAGGCCGAGGACGCCCGAGCAGAGCGGCGCCAAACCGTGCGCCGTGAAATGCTGCAAGTCGGGGCCGGTGTCGCCATCGGCCTTTTCGTGGCACTGCTCGGAAGCGCCGCCCTCGCGCAGCAGGGCCCGCCCTGCGCCGCCACGCACGCCGAGGCTGTGACCCTGCTCGCTGACCGTTACGGCGAGGTCCCGACCGGCTATGGGCTTGCCCGGGATCAGGGCAGCGTCATCGAGGTGTTCGTCTCGCAGGCCGGGTCGTGGACCATCGTCCGCGTCCTGCCGGACGGCAAGACCTGCATGGTCCTCGACGGCTACGGCTGGGTGTTCGTCGAGACCCCGTGGCCCTCGCAGGGAGAAGAAGGATGAACGGCTGCGCGCTTGCAGCGTGCGTGCTGCTGATCGGTGGGCCGGTCCAGACGATCGGGGGTGACGCCAGCGTGGAGATCACGCAGCGAGGCGCTGCCCTGATCGTGACGTTCCGGAACGCGCTGGTGAAGTCCCTGACCGTGGAGCCGTGGACCGTGGAGACCTCGGGGATCGCGGTGTCCGGGGTCATCCGCTCGCGTGGCGGGGACTACCCGGACGATCTGGTCGTCACGCCGCCCGAGGGTTGGTTCTGCGATCCTTGCGTTGCGACCGCGGAGGAGACCGGCGTTGCCATCGTCGAACTCTATCCGGAGGTGGGTGCGTGACAGACCTGGAAACGCTGATCCGAGAGGCCGTCGAGCGTGACGGCCTTGAAGAACTGGTCCTGCGCGTCACGGCCTTCAAGGTGGACGGCAAGACCCCCGAGAAATGGCAGGCGCTGGCCAAGCTGCGGGCAACCGCCAAGAAGCCGTGGGGCGTGTCGATCACGGCCTCTCCGGTCTCTGCGGTTCGCAACGCCATCGCCCACGCCAAGCGCATCGCTGGCGTGTCTGAAATGCCGCAAGACACAGGAGACATTTTCGCATGACCACCAACCAGATCCTGCGCGCCTGGCGGGCCAGCTTCGTGCATCGCTGGCACACCGACCATGACATGTGCGAGGTGCCGGACTACAACCACGGGCACCAGGGCCGCACCGCCCTCCTCGTCCTGCAACTGTTCCCCGACTGCTCGCGTACCCTGCTGGCCTGGGCGGTCGTGCATGACCAAGGCGAGGCCGGAGGCGTTGATGCGTCGGCCGGTCTGAAGCGGGCCAACCCGATCCTCGCCACGGCCCTGAACGTCCTTGAGGACGCCGAGATCGAAAAGCAGGGCTTCGGCCTGCCCAGTCTGACCGTCCTTGAGGAGCGCAAGCTGAAGCTGTGCGACACGCTGGACGCCTGGCTCGTGATGATGCGCTACAACCGCCACCTCTACGCCCGCGACGACTGGCAGGCCGACCTGAAAGGAATGATCCGGCAGGCGGAATGGCTGGGCGTCGGCCCGGACGTTCGGGCCGTGGTGGACGAGGTGGTGACGCGGTGAAGGTGCTCGTAGCCTGTGAGTTCTCGGGCGTTGTGCGCAGGGCCTTTCAGTCGCAGGGGCACTACGCCGCTTCGTGCGACTTGTTGCCCGCTGAGGACTCGGACCCGCGCCACTACACGGGCGATGTGCGCGACATCCTGAGCGACGGGTGGGACCTTATGGTGTGCCACCCGCCCTGCACGCATCTCGCCGTGTCGGGGGCCCGGTGGTTCAAGGACAAGCAGCGGGAGCAGGCCGCGGCTCTGGACTTCGTGCGATTGTTGCTTGACGCGCCGATCCCGCGCATCGCGCTGGAGAACCCGGTCAGCATCATCTCGTCGCGCATCCGCAAGCCCGATCAGGTCATCCAGCCTTGGCAGTTCGGGCATGGGGAGACCAAGGCGACATGCCTGTGGCTGAAGAACCTGCCCAAGCTGAAGCCGACGAACATCGTCGCGGGCCGGGAGGCGCGGGTCCACAAGATGCCACCCGGGCCCAATCGCTGGAAAGAGCGGTCGCGCACCTTCGACGGCGTAGCCGCGGCGATGGCCGCGCAATGGGGCTTGTCTGACTTGACGGACGACGAGGACATATTCGCATGACAGCCGACGAGATGAACACGGACGTGGAGTCCCGCAGCGCCGTAGATTTGAAAAAGTGCGGCGCTGCGAGATACTTCGACGACCCCTCGGCCGATGTGCTGCTGGCTGCGTTCCAGCTCCCCGATGGCCGAGAGGTTTTGTGGGACCGGGAGAAGGACGTCCCCGACGACGTGGCGCATCACATCCGCACGGGCGGCCTGATCCCGGCCTTCAACGCATGGTTCGAGTACCTCGCGTTCAAGCACGTCCTGCACCCGCGCTACGGCTTCCCGATGCCGAAGATCACGCAAATGCGGGACACGATGGCTCAAGCTGCTGCGGTGTCGATCCCGCAGAGCTTGGAAGGCGCTGCGCTGGCGATGGGGCTGAAGCACCAGAAAAACAAGGACGGCCAGCGTCTGATCCGGAAGTTCTGCATCCCGCGCAAGCCCCGCGCCGGGGACCGACCGGGGCTGATTCATTGGAACGCACCGTCCGAACACCCGGAGGACTTCGCCAAGTTCGGGGAATACTGCCTCGACGATACCCGCGTCGAAAAGGAACTGCGCCGCGCCCTCGTCCCCCTGTCACCGGCCGAGCAAGAGGTCTGGGAACTGACAGTCCAGATGAATGAAAGGGGTGTCCAACTCGACATGGACCTGGTGCGGGCCATGCTCCAGATCACCGACAAGGCCAAGAAGGACCTCGACCGCGAGATGGCCGTGGCGACGAACTGGGAGGTGACAGCCTGTTCGCAAGTGTCGCAACTGACGGCTTGGCTCCAGCGCCAAGGCGTCTCGGCCGACAAGGTGAACAAGAACGCCATTGAGGACCTGCTGGCCAGCGAACTGCCCGAGGGCGCACGTCGCGCCGTGGAGCTGCGCAAGGAGGCCGCCAAGACCTCGACGGCGAAGCTGGACGCCATGCTGAAGTGCGTGGCGCGTGACGGGCGTGTCAGGGGCCTGCACCTCTACCACGGGGCCTCCACGGGCCGCTGGAGCGGGCGGCTGGTGCAGACACAGAACATGCCCCGCGGCACCGGCACCGTGAAGGACCCGGACACGGCCCGGCGCTACATGCTGAAAGGCGACGCGGACCTCGTGGACCTGCTCTATGGCAGCCCCATGAGTGCCGTGAGCGACATGCTGCGCTCGTGCCTTGTCGCCTCACCGGGGCATAGGCTGCTGGCCGCCGACTACTCGTCGATCGAGGGCCGCGTGACGGCTTGGGCGGCCGGGGAACAGTGGAAGCTGGACGCCTTCACGGCCAACGACGAGGGGCGCGGGCCCGGCATGTATGAACTGGCCGCGTCCGGCATCTTCAACCTGCCCGTCGAGAAGATCGGCAAGAAGTCGCAAGAGCGGCAAGTCGGCAAGGCCGCCGAGCTTGGGCTCGGTTTCGGGGGCGGCGTGCTTGCCTTCTTTGCAATGGCCAACGTCTACCAGATCACGATGGACAGCGCCTACGCGCCCCTGAAGGAGTCCGCAGACCCCGAGACGTGGGACCGCGCCGTGCAGCGGTACGAGGAGTGCTGCGAGCGCAAGGACACCGGCACCGACGTGATGACGCGCGAAGCCTGGATCGCCTCCGAGGTCACCAAGGTGCAGTGGCGGGCTCGGCACCCATACACCGTCGCGTTGTGGGCCGGGCTGGACAACGCAGCGCGCGAGGCAGTCCAGATGGCCGGGACGATCAGTTCGTACGGCCCGATCTCCTACATCGTGAAGCGCGGGTTCCTCTGGTGCCGCCTGCCCTCGGGCCGCTGCTTGGCCTACGGGGCGCCCAAGGTGCAGGAGCGCGAAGTCCCTTGGGGCGGCACGCGGTCGTCCGTGACGGCCTTGGGCGTCAACAGCGTCACAAAGAAGTGGGAGCGTTTCGCCCTCTACGGCGGCTTGCTCACGGAGAACGTCGTCCAGGCCATCGCTCGGGACCTCATGGCCCACGGGATGCTTCAGGCCGAGCGGGCCGGGTATCCGATGGTCATGACCGTCCACGACGAGGGCGTGGCCGATGTGCCCGAGGGCTTCGGATCCCTGAAGGAATTCGAGGGGCTTTTGTGTTCATCGCCTACGTGGGCTACCGGGCTGCCGGTCGTCGCGTCGGGCTATGAGGCTTTGTCGTACAGGAAGGACTAGATATGATCGACATTCGTACCGGCGACGCGCTGACGGTGTTGCGCGGCCTTTCATCGGGCTCGGTCCATACATGCGTGACAAGCCCGCCCTACTTTGGCCTGCGCGACTACGGCGTGGCGGGCCAGATCGGCCATGAGGACACACCGGACGCCTTCGTCGCGCGGCTGGTCGAGGTGTTCCGCGAAGTGCGCCGCGTGCTGCGAGACGACGGGACCTTGTGGCTGAACCTTGGGGATAGCTACGACAAGAAGCAGCGCCTGATGGTCCCGGCGCGAGCGGCCTTGGCCCTGCAAGCTGATGGCTGGGTGCTTCGGGACGAGATCATCTGGCACAAGCCCCGAACGACGCCCGCGCCAGTCAAGGACAGGACCGTCGCCGCTCACGAGATGCTTTACCTCTTTGCGAAAAGCCCCAAGTATGCGTTCGACTATCTTGCTATTGAGGAGCCGTCAAAGTTCCCGGGACTCAGCCGAAAAGCAGGAAAGGCGTTCAGGGATATGGAGGCCGCCGACCCGGCAGCCGCGCGCAAGCGGCCGGGTGTGGAGCGGGAGATCGTGGTGCGTGACACCCGACGCAAGCGCAGCGTGTGGTCAGTCAGCCCGTCGCCTTACAAGGACGCGCACTTCGCCACGTTTCCGCCTGACCTGATTGAGCCCTGCATCTTGGCCGGAGCGCCAGAGGGCGGCACTGTGCTTGACCCGTTCTTCGGCTCGGGAACCACCGGCCTCGTAGCGCGCAAGCATGGCCGGGGCTGCGTCGGTATCGAGTTGAACCCCGAGTATGTGACGATCGCCCGCAATCGTCTTGGGCTGTCTGACTTGACGCCCGACATCTTCGACTAGGGTTGACATCCACCACAATCTGACATACACATGACATACAAACAGAGGAGCCGTCATGCCTGCCAAGAAAAAGACCCCTGTCGCCAAACGGCAGACCACCCTGCGCCTGGGCCCCAAGATGCTCGCGCAGTTCGACAAGGAAGCCACGGCCCTCGACTTGTCGCGCACGTCGCTGCTCGAACAGGTCATCGCCCAGTTTCTTCAGCGGAAAGGCTATGAGGTCGATGTGCGGGTGACGATTTGACACCCGACGACGTGCGGCGGCGCTTCCCGCATCTGGGCTTTGCGATCTACGCCCTTGAGCCCGGCAAGCCTGTGACCGTGGAGGTCTTGACGCAAGACGGAAGCCTTTTCTCCCATACAGCAATGACAGCCGAGGCGGCGCTGCTCGCCGTGTTCGGTCCGGAACCACAACCCGAAAAGCAAGAGGTTGAAGATGTCTTTTCTTGAAATGCCCGCCGATGAATTGAAAGAAGTGATCCGCCTGCACGGCCTTTGGCTGCGCGGCGATCAAGCCGGAAGGCGTGCCAAACTCGCGCGTGCCAACCTCGCGCGTGCCAACCTCACGGATGCCGACCTCACGGATGCCGACCTCGCGCGTGCCAACCTCGTGGGTGCCGACCTCGCGCGTGCCGACCTCGCGCGTGCCAACCTCGCGGGTGCCGACCTCGCGCGTGCCAACCTCGCGGGTGCCGACCTCGCGGGTGCCGACCTCGCGCGTGCCAACCTCGCGCGTGCCAACCTCACGGATGCCGACCTCGCGGGCGCGCGCGGCAACATGCGCGAAGTCAAAAGCGCGCAGTTCGACACTTGGCCTGTCACCTGGACGCGCGACCAAGCCGGTAAAACAACGCTGCAAATAGGCTGTCAGCGCCATGACCTTGAACTGTGGCGCAAGGCCGATCAGCGCTGGATCGCGGCTATGGACGGAAACGCCTCGGCATGGTGGGCGCAGTATGGCGCTATCGTGCTGGCGCTGGTCGATGCCTCGCCTGCCGCAATGTGGGGAGAACCGGCATGAAGGACCCGCTCGACCGCCAGCCCGTCAAGGCGCGCATCCTGTTCACGATGGAGCTGGATAACGGTGCGGGCTTCGCAGTCCGCGAGGACGACGGATCCCAAGTCTATCTGACGAAGGCGATGGTCTACACGACCAAGCCCGATGTCGGCCGGTGCTACGAGGCGCTGCTGGTCCCGAACGCCCACACGACGGCCCTGACGCCGTGGTTCGCGCCCTACGTCGATCGCGCGACCGGCGCGGACACGGCCTACTTCGCGCACGCCGAGAAGGTTCTTGCGCAGGGCGGCGTCTGGACCGGCGAGGACCTGGCGCGGGCTGCGGGCGGCAATGCGCGCGTCTGGGACTCGATGCTGGACGCCCTCTACAAACGTGGCGCCTGCTCGAAGTTCGTGCGCTTCGACGCGCCCAACACGCCACCCGTCCGCGCCTGGTACACCAACGAACCCGACGCGGCGGATGTGGATGTCTGGGAGGATGCGGAATGACCCGCCCTGAACCCGGCGGTTGCATTCCGCGCCGCCGGGGCCTTTTCGGAAAGGAATGAGACATGGCCGAAATGGTCAAATACGAAGCCGAAGTTCTGCGCTGCATTGCTGGCGAAGATGTGCCCGGCCTTTCATGGGGCGCGGCGATGAGTGTTGCTCTGGAAAGCCTGCGCGGAAAGCGCCTTGTCCGCATGGTCGGCAACCGGGCGCAGATCACCGACAAAGGCAAGGCCGCGCTGGCCGCCCGCAAAGGCGGTGCGGAATGACCCGCCCCGACCCGCGCGTGCGCCTGTCCGACCTGCCAACCGTGGCGTGGTATTTCCTCTGCCACTGGTGGCAGGGGCGGTGGAGGGTGCGGAAATGACGGCAATCAGCCAGATCCTGGCAATTGTTCTTTTGGTTTGCGCTGGATGGCAGATGATGCGCGACAAGGAATGGCAGTTCCTTGCGTTCTTGTCGCTGTGGAACGCTGCGGCGGCGGGTTGGCCCTGATGACCCGCGCCCTCGACCTTGCGCTGCTGATCCTGGCCGCGCCCGCCCATGCAGGCGACAACGCCCCCGGCGCGCACCTGTGGCCCGAGGAACCGGCCTACATCGTCTGGATCGACGCGGCCCCGCTGTTCCCGCTCTGGAGGCGCTGCTCGCTCGATACGCCGTGCAGCGTGCCCTACGACCGCGAACCGGACCCCGCGCCGGTGCCGCTGCCGTGGAGCGGAGCCTTGTTGCTTGGGGCATTCGGCGCACTGGCGCTGCTTGGATGGGTGAAAAGATGACGATGACATTGGACAAGCTGGAAGCCGCCGCTGCGTCGATAAAGGCGATGCACGGGACAGACCGCGCCACCTTCGGGATGAAGGTTCAGGTTTCGCTGAACGCCACGCAGTCGAAATGGGTCTGGCCCGCGCAGCACCGCGAAGGCGTCAAGCGGTCATCGCGCCTCTGGAAGAAGCTGACGAAAAAACACGGCCCCGCTGTCATGCGCGCTCCCGCCGCCTATCAGATGGGCAACACGTTGGTCGTTCACCCGGAAATCTACGCGCGGATGAGGGCCGAAATTCAACTGCGCGACTGGTAACGCCGACACTACCGCTCTTAACCGCCGCTATTGCAGCCCTGATCTGGAAAGGATCACACCGTGTCTGATGACCCCCGCAAACTTCTCTAAGCCGCAGCCAATGAAATCAGAATGCTACGGTCTGTCGTGCGCGATTTGGAAGTGAAGGCCGATGCCTTTGCCGCGATCTTGCAAATCCTCGGGATGGTGCCGCGCAACTCTGGCGGCATGACGCCGGATTTGGCGTGGAGCATCGACCGCTACCTGATCGACACCAAAGAGAAGGACGCGCCGGATTCCGCCGAAGAACTGCCGCCGCACCTGTGCGACTATCTCTGAAATCCCGAGCGAAAGGATCAAATCATGTCTGATGAAGGAAAAAAGGCCCGAGACGTTGAACGCTACAGCCGCGCAGCGCATCGGGTTCAAAGCGCGATTGCGTTCGACCCGAACAGACCGAAGGACCAATATAAGGACCTCCGCACCGGACTGGACTTGTCGAAATCCGATCAGGCGGGGCTTGCCACGCTGCTGATTGCCAAGGGCATTTTCACGATGGAGGAATACCTCGCCGCGATTGCCGACAGCGCGGAGCGTGAGGCCGACGGCAAAGAAGATGAATTGTCCATCCGCTTTGGGATCAACGCCAAGACGGTCTGATTTAGCTGCGGCCTGCGGGCTGCTTTGGAGGATGAAACATGACTGACTGGATTTTTGACAATATGGGATGGGTATTCTTGGCTCTGTTAGGACTCGTTGTTGGCCTGCTCGTTTTGGCCGAAAACGATGCCCGCGCAGAATTTATGCGCGAGTGTATTGAGGCAAGGCCGCAATACGAATGCACCGCAATGTGGCGGTCCGCGCAGCCGCAGGTCCAAGTCGTCCCCGTTCCCATGATTATTCGATAACCCCCGCCGCATCGCGGCTGACATGGAAACGCCGCAGCGCATAACGGCGGGTTATGCGGCGGAACGGATAGGAGGATGGAATGAGCACTCGCAGGGAAATCGCAGATCATATCTACCAAGTCGAAGGGATGCCCCGCAACTGCAACCTTGATGCTTGGCAACCCGAGGCCGACACAGGCCACTCTTGGGTTTGCCGCATCCACAAGGAGACAGTTGCCCGGCATCGCACGGGATGGGCTGTGCCCGCTGATGCCAAGGCAGAACGCTGATGGAATGGCTCTGGCTGATTATCCCCGCCGTCGTGGCGGGTGTGCTGGTGTGGCGGTGGCTGGATCGGCCATACACCTCGGAAGAACGGGAGATTTGGAGGGGCGAAGATGAGTGACGATCTGGTGAAACGGCTGCAAGACTTTCCGACTGGCATATACGTGACCAGCGAACGCGCCTTGAGGGACGAAATTGCCGCCCGCATCGCCGCCCTTGAGGCCGCGCTGAAAGACATCGCGCGGCAGAAGAAAACCGACGAACTGGAAACCGAAGCGGACGCGGAATATGCGGACTTTGAAGGGGCTTATGACACGATGATTGACCTCGCCCGCGCCGCCTTGGGTGCAGCATGACCGCGCCCCCGGATCGGGTCGCACGTTTCGACCTTGTTGATGGTGAAATGGTCCTCAGCACTCAATCAGGTGATTGGGTTTACCGCCTCGACCACCAAGCCGCCATCGCCGCCGCACGGGCCGAGGGGCGGGAACAGGGGCTGCGCGAGGCGGTCTCTGTCTGTGATGCCATTGACAATCAGTGCGGCATGGAGGCGGGCCTTGCGGCGTCCTGCCGTGACGCCATCCTCGCCCTGATCCCCGACACGCCCGCCGATGGGGGAGACAATGGGTGACATGGGCGACTACTACAACGATTTGCGCGACAGCCGGAAAGAACGGCGGGCCAAGTATGGCATTGACTGCCCGCAATGCGCCGTGGTTCGGCCCAAGGCACACCCGTCGATCCTGCTGCCCGGCCAGCGGTGTAAGGTGGACGGCTACCGCGACCCGCGCCCGCGACTGGACGAAGATGGGGGCGACACATGACCCGCACCCTTGAAACCCAGGTCCGCCGCACGATCCGCGCCGTCCGGGATGCGGGCGAAAGCGAATAGGCTTTCAGTCCGGAAAGGCAAGCGACTTTACTTGTCTGCCATGACGCCAGACACGACCATTGCGGAACAGACACCGCTTCCGTTAGGCTGGGTGCCGCAGATACGAAACGGCCCGCCCCGGAACTCTGACACCCCGGAGCGGGCCTTGGGACCGCAACAGGGGTAATCTAGCCGCCATGACTGCCATCAGCAAGGGCTCCGACACGGGGCCGTCCAATCCGTTTCAAGCCCTCTGGGACCTCGGTTACACGCGCCTCGTGCCCGTCATCCCGCCCAACGCGCCGATCTCCGACAAGAGCCAGCTCGCGGCGCGTCTGCGCGCCGGGGAGGATGCCAGAGGCAAGGCCCCCGGGGTTCGCAGGCAAGACGGCACCTGGTCGGGCATGGACTTCGTGGGCATGGAGGCCCGGGAGCCTGACCTCGCCGTCTGGGCAGACATGGGCGCGTCTGTCGGCATCAAGACCGGCCAGGGCATCTTCGCGGTGGACATCGACACGCGCGACAAGGCCGCCGCCAGAAAGCTGTTCGAGATCGCGGCCGCCACGCTTGGCCCGGCCCATGTGCGGTTCGGTCAGCATCCCAAGTGTCTGCTGGTCTACGCGACCCCCGACGACATCCCCTATGGCAAGGTGTCGTTCAGCACGGAGACGGAGGACGTTGCAGCCGTCGAAGTCCTGACAGAAGGCCGTCAGTTCGTCGCGCACGGCACGCACCCCAAGACCGGCAAGCTGTACGTCTGGCCGGAGGGGATCCCCAAGCGCCAGGCGCTCACCGAGGTGACGAAGGACAAGCTGGACGGCTTCCTGGCGCAGGCCGCCCAAGTCATGCCCAAAGCGAGGCGGGAGCACTCGGCGGCTGTCAGAGAAGCCCCCGATCAGGAAGCCCTGCAAGCGCCGGACTGGGAGACCCTGAAGAGGTACGTCGAGGCGGTCCCGAACACGTCAGCCCTGTTCCCCACGCGCAACTCCTATGTGCAGATGGCCTATGCCATCAAGGGGGCCGCGCCGGACGGCCATGAACACGCAGCCCTCGATCTCTACCTCGACTGGTGCGAGCGTTGGGATGGCGGCGAGAACGGCGAACAGAACGACCCGGACGTGGCACTGGCCGACTGGAACCGCGCCAAGCCACCCTTCCGCACGGGCTTCTCATTCATCAGGCAGCACGCCACGGCGCTCTGGTTCACGCCGGTCGAGGTCACTGTGGCCGACGACATGTTCGCGGCCGTGGAGCCTGTGAGAGAGGGCCGCAAGCTGCACCTCTTCTCCGACCAAGAGATGCAGAACCGGCCCGACCTCAAGTGGCTGGTCGCAAGGCACATCCCCGAGGACGGCTTCGGGATCCTCTACGGCGACCCCGGCACCGGCAAGTCGTTCATCGCTCTCGACATGGCCCTGCACATCGCCACAGGTCGGAAAGACTGGCACGGCGACGAGATCACGGGCGGCAACGGCGGCGCGGTCCTGTACATCGCAGGCGAGGGCGCAGGCGACTTCAAGGCACGCCTGACAGCTTGGAAGATGCGGAACTATGTACCAGGCCATTACATCCCCGACGACAGGTTCCGAGTCATCATCGAGCCTCTCAACTTCATGCGGACAGACGACGTGGGGCGGTTGCTGGAAGCCGTCAAGTCGGCCGGGCTGCCGAAGCTATCCCTCGTCATCATCGACACCGTATCGCGGGCCATCGCTGGTGCCGAGGAGAACTTGCAGAAGGACATGTCGATCTTCGTGCAAGCCTGCGATGCGGTCAGAGCCGCCACAGGGGCCTTCGTGCTTGGCGTCCACCACTCATCCAAGGCGGGCGAGTTGCGTGGTTCGTCGGCCCTGCCCGGGGCCGCCGACGCCATCTTCCGGTTCGAGCGCAAGAAGGGCCAGATGATCGGGCGGCTGTCCTGCCAGAAGATGAAAGCTGGCCCCGACACCGCCGCCGACCCTTATCGGCTTGAACTGGTCGGGCTCGGTGAGGGTCAGTCGTCTCTGGTGCCAGTCCGGGTGGAGGAGGCCGAGGCTCAGGATGCCGCGTGTTCGGCCTCGCTGCGGGAGGAGATCCTGCGGTCGCTCCAGAGGGCTTGGGATGACGGTTCGCCCTGGTCGATGAGTAGGCGCACGGGCGATCGGTGGGGGCCAAAGGTGGTCTGCGGGGAGTTCGGGGTGCCCGCAGAGGCCGCCGAACAGTGGCTGTCGATCTGGATGGAAGGCGAGGATCGGCTCATCCGCGAGGACGTGAGGGACCGCAGGAACAAGGTTCGCGGGCTGCGCCGGATTGTAGAAGGGGACGTTCTGTCCGGTTCTACGGACACAATGTCCTCTGAAACGGACGTTTTTGAGTGATTTTCGGTGATTTTTCTTGCGGAGATGTCTGCGGAGATGCTGCGGCGGAGATTTCGCGTAGATGCGGAGACACTATTTTTAAGTCGTTGAAAACGCTTGCGGAGATGTCGCGGCGGAGATAACTGCGGAGATGCAACCCTTAAGGGTAGGGGGTGTCTCCGCGGACACCCCCTACCCGCCGTTGCAGGGTTTTTGAGCCCCCCGGTTTCCATAAATTTTTCCCAAACCTTTTTTAGACAGAATGTCCTGAACGGCAGCGGGCGAGGCCAACGGTCAGGACGGCCATGCGGGCAGGCGGGCGGCGCGGGCGTCCCCGGGTGCGGTCGGGCGGTCCACCACAGGGCCACAGGGGGCGACGTGCCGCTCAGCGGTCCACCACAGGGCCACAGGGGGCGACGTGCCGCTCAGCGGTCCACCACAGGGCCACAGGGGGCGACGTGCCGCTCAGCGGTCCACCACAG
>JACCDR010784478.1_pt1 | contig 49758 bp, 78 predicted proteins | sample 7446431 | NCBI WGS metagenome assembly JACCDR01 (sample SAMN15323443, study PRJNA562643) | freshwater metagenome | isolation source: river surface water | place: USA:Blue River Watershed | collected 2017-08-17 | reverse complement strand
TATCCCGCTGCGCATGGGCGTCAAATCGTGCCGGGATATGCAAATCGTGTCGCCTCTGCTACCCTGAATCTATACGGATTCGCGGATTGCAAAGCAGCTACTACGGAGTATCGCGGTGAATGAGAACCCCGATTGATAATCTCCCCTAGTATATGCCGGGCATTAATAGCAGTTCAACAATGGGCTAGATAGTGCCGGGTTTACATGCACTCCGACACTACGCTGGAAATGTCCACCGTGGGCTATAGCGTAGGATAAGGGATAAGGGAAGCCGCAGCTAATATTCTAGTGCTAGGTTATGGGTCTTGTAGGTGGCTCGGGAGATTCAACATGAATCCAAAACATCATCACTCAAGGCTCAGCGCATTCAATACCATCCGTAAGGATGTGAGAAAGCGCCGGATTAACAAAGAGAAGAAACGCCACGATATGGCGCAGGCTCAGTTCATTCCGTTTCCGCGTTTGGTAGTTAGTCCTACTGAACGTGTTGTGGCTCTTACTACAGAGCACAATCACAACGCTACACTCAAGTATTAACAATCCTCAACTGAGCCACGTATAAGACTCATAACCTAGATAAGCGCCATCTTTGCTCTCCCTGCGCTTCGCGCACTACTCATCAAACAGAATAGGATGGGTAGTGCGCGGGGCTCCATGATGAGCATTCAATAAGTAGTAGAGGTTTACGGATACGTGAGCATACTCATTATGTAACACGGTCTTTAACTTCACCTACCAGTCACGCACACGTTTAGTTGCTAACAGTCAAATACAGCGAGATAATCCAATCAGCCAATGGTCAAGCACATCTCCCCTTAAGTGGGGCTACAAGGTGCATGGATGCCGGATACACGGAATAATCGCCAACCTGTTTAAGATTCGCGCATGTGTTGAAGCTAGTCCTAGGCTAGTGGAGCATGGTCAAGCAGCAATCAGATAGCCTCTGAACTAGGCTAGGAATAAAGCATTGGCCGTCCAATTACATACCGGCATTGCCTCTACTCCTTATTGAGTGCTCGTCATAAAGGGAGTGCAATTGATAGGACGGGCGGAAAGGTCAAGTATGAGCAAGAAACCGACACTGCTCGAACAAGCTAAAGCAGCAAAGCAACCATCCAAACTCAATAGTAGAGAATTCACTATTGAAGAGGAAGAGTTGTGTATGGCATGGCTGAATGGTGAGATAACACTCACGCAGGTTCAGAGTGCTATGCAACTCAAATCCGCCGCACAACCTTACGTATTCCTTGCTAGGTGTGCTCGTCAAATGTTCATGAAATCGAGGAAGAAGTAATGGAGAAGAAAGACCAAACAGCCAAAGGCCTTCCAATCCATCCCATCATCGGATTGATTGGGAAAGCCATTGCATTACATCTGCTTTACGGTGAGAAGAGAACCGATGATGATGTGCTCATGGCTTTCATTCTCAAACAAGCACAGATTTATCACGAGGGTAAATAACTACTCTTGCCCGTCGTATCAATTGCATTCTAATGGAGAGCAAAGGCTGTGATGACTTATTTAGTTTCTCTTGGATTGTAGATACAATTCGAGGTAAACATGAGTCCATACGTTGGAGCAGGTATTTACCCTCTTACTCTTGTAATCAATGGTAAGAGAGTGAAGTTGCCTAAGTAAGTCTTACCTAATCAGCTTCGCGCTGATGTAATAAAAGTAAGCATTAGGTGGCCGTTTAGCTAGTTCTGCCGTCGTGAACGCAAGCCGCTCCGTGGAGAAATAATCGCGGAGTAGCGGAAACAACGCTTGACTGGCTAGACGTTATCTTGTATAATGGTCCTACGGCGGCCGGGGGAACAAATCCCCCTAGACCCGACCAGATGACCATTCCGTAAGTCGGCGGTAATGATTAGGTAGCCAATCCTAATCGATTCAGGAGAAACAAAAATGAGTGAAGAGCAGAAAGAAGTTCAGGAGTCAGCAAGGGAAAAGGCACTCAAGGAAGCGGCAGAAAAGAATGCCTTGATGACTGGTATCGGTCCTCGCTGGAAGGTTGGTGCTACTCGTGGAAAGAATCCCACGGTTATCACTTTCCTCAACTTCGATGATTCGAAGCCGGAAACGCTTCCCGTTTCGGTTCCCGATTTCATGGAGAAGGTTACTTCAGAGGGTAAAGACCTTCTGGATTACCTGATTCGTGGATACAATCAGGCTCAGTATGAGTCTGCATCAGACCCGCTGGCAGAGTATGTTTCTGCTGTGTGGAGTCCTGAAGTTCAGCTTACGTTCCGCACTGCGGTTCGTAATTACTCCAAGGGTCTTGGTATTGAACTGGAAGACGCAGTCAATATCATCCGTCCCGGCTTCGCCAAGAAGTTCGGCGAGTAGTTCTCGAAACCTTCCGGTGTATAGGTTAACCGGAATTCCTGCCTTGCAATACCATCCTCTGAGAGAAACTAAATAAGTCATTACAGAGTGTCATTAAGAGAGGACAAACACGTTTCGTAATGGCGAACTACTCGTCGTAACCACTCGTAACGTTTCGGACTGAATCGCACGTTTCTGCATGCGTCCTCGGACGCGAAACGCGCATTTTTCCTAACGTTTTCGCGGTTTTCGGGCATTTTCGCATCTTGCCCACTCTCCCCGTTTTTTTACCCCCACCCTCTCTCCCCGGCATGGACTATTCCATATTATTTTATATATATATAATATATATATATAAATAGAATGGACTATGCCGGGAGAAGGGGGTGGCCGTCAGAAAATGGGGAGTCCCCCTAAAATCGGGAGTTGACTCTAACCCTCGACCTGTGATACACTTAGCTCACGCCGGACGTGTGCAGAAACACGTGAGCGGACACGAGCGGTCACGAGCGGCTACGACGGGTTCCGGCCCATTCCGAAACGTTTGTCCTGTTTTAATGACACTTTGAGTGAAATTAGAATGGCAAAGAAACAAATCATTCACTCGCCTAATCCAAACCTTACAAAGCGCCATCCTTACAATCGTAAGACATGGTCTTGTAAGTGTGGAACGATTAATGAACCAGAAGCTCCTGAGTGTAAGATGATTTTGCTTCTTGAGAGAGACCCAAGCCTAGCCAAATCACTTAGGGGAACCAAAACTCATTCCATTCAACGGGCTAAACGCAAATACAGCCCACAATTCGAAGCAAAGATTAAGAAGCAAGTCGCAGAAGTTGATGCGTGGTTATATTCAACTTCTATCGATTAGGAGGTGAGTCCAATGTGATTCACTAAGACCTGACCCACAGTCGCTACCTTATGTGGTAGGTCTATAATTAGAGGTAGCTTTGGCGGGATGTGGTGGGTTTTGCCTGATTTTACAACCCTCCTGCCGAGATAAAAGTATAAACAGGCTACAATCCATTGAAGTTATCTTGATGAGATGATTTCAATGGGAGGTAAAGTGAGAGCGATTGAGTTTCAGCTTGATTCAAGTAAGCTCATTGCTGTCAGATATGGAGAAAGCCAGTTCAAGAAGATTGATGATTTCTGGTATGACTTCACGCCTGATGGCGGTGAGAAAACGACTGCATTCGCACCATGTTTGGTAAAGGATACGCCAAACAATCGCGAAATCATCACAGTGATTCAGCTTCTATATGAAGAGCACAAAAAAGCTTCAGACGAACTCAGCAAAAAAGAATACAAGCTCAGAAATCAGTTCGAAAGGTAGTGCTGATTTCAGCAAGGTTCTTGCACGATACTACCGCACATGGCTTAATGACTCCATTGTATCGGAGCAGTATTGCCGTGAACGCGGTATGGTAAGCCGAGCAGAGTATTATCACGAGCAAATCAAGAAATACCAGCGTATCATCGAAGAGAATGAAGAAGCAATTGACTTCTTCTCAGCAGGTGATAACGCATTCAGGTATGATGATGTTCTGCCGGAGAAGTTTCGAGGATACAAATAGGTTCCCGTCTGGTCGAGCTACAGCCGTTAAACGCTGATACTACCTCACAAGGAGTTTAGGCTCTACAGGGAGGCTCGGTAGTGACCCAGATAGCCCGAGCCATTCTTTTATTAGAGTATTCAAGGTTACCCTCTGCACAATGGGTGTAATCGATTGTCCTACGGTTGCAGTGGCTAGCCCGTAGCCCCGTCCTTGAATGCTCTAATAAAGGGAGTTAACAATGAATGATTCAGATGATAGATATAGTAGATGGAAGAAATTAAATCTGCTGTATCCTGCAAAGTTCCCTAGCTATCGTGAGTTTGTAGCTAAATGGACTGAGGCTAATCAGGAACAAGCCGAAGGACGATTCAAACGGGATGATGATGAAGTAGTAACAGTATCATTTCCCGGAGTTGACTTCGACGACGAATGAGAGCGTTCCAACACTGGAATTGTGAGCATTGCAAACGATACAATGATGTCCTTCGGATGCGTTGTTGGAGTTGTAATTGCATCAAGCCAGATTGGGTTACTGCCCTTCATCAGCTTCGCATTCAATTCGACAGAGGAATTTTCGACCATTATGGAGTGCTAGCTAATCCCTTTGTATTTCCATATGTTCGAGAAGGGAGGACTGCAAAGATACTCATGACAAATAATGAAGAAAAACACGCCAAATTCTTCAATGAGGAAGCCGCTCTTGTGGCAACCATGAGTGATGCTGATTTAGATGAGCACATTCATGAACTAGAAGAGATTGCCAGAGAAGCTAAAGCCAGAATAATGGCTGCTACTCAGAATCAGAGAGATAGGACTGCTAAGCAAGGTAACAAGAAGTGGAGAGTTGAACCTCTTGGACCTGACCCATCAGTAACAGACTCTCTGAATAAGGTTAAGGCGCGTAGTGCTCGCATGAGTAAGTTGGATAAGATGCGAGACAAGATGTCTGTTTTGGGAATACCTGAGAGCGAGATTGATCAAATGCTCGCTAAGATGGTAGCCCAAGCGAGAAAGGAACCGGAAGCTCTTCGTGCTGAAGAGAAGATGAAGAAAGACTTAGGTGTCAAGCCTAATCCGGAACCGAGTATCGTAACCGAAGAAGAAAGAATTCGGCGCATTCAAGCCAGAAAAGCACTAGACGAACAAGATAAGCTGCTAGATAAACTAGCAGAGGCAGAGAAGAAAAAAGAAGAGGAGAAGCTTCCAACACCATTCGTAATCGAGAAAGAAAAAACGACTGAGGTAGCTTTAGAGGAACCAAAAGAACCAAAGAAGCCGGAACTTCCAGACTGGTTGAAGAAGATCAAGTAGGAGTATCAAGTGGAAGCAAAGATTAAGGTTGAGAAGTTTCTAATCAAGCAGGGTATCCGTGTTGGGAAAGCCGCTGTTGAATTTAGCGGTGATTCTCCCTTGAGCGGATTTCACTTGGTTGGATTCACCATCTGTGACGATCCCGAGAAGGGACGTTATGTGATGTTTCCAATGGCCAAGACAGATTTTAAGGAAGGTAGTTCGCGGAACTTCTTCTTCCTTAGACCATCTTCTCCAGAGCTTCTTGACAAGCTTCAGGATTCCATTCTCGATATGTATTCTGACATATGCGAGAAGGAATTCAAGAACACTCCGCGAGTGAAACAGGCAGACATTAGACTGTAATAGAGCAGTCTAATATTGAGTCCAGAATGGTGGGAGCTGTTCTGGACTCCTTTCCTTGTAGGTTAGAGAGTATAAGCCGAAAGGGCCGGTTATCGCAAGCTCGCCTGCGTCAGCCCGGACAAAGTAAGCTTATACTCTCTAACGTGCAAGAAAAGGAGACAATAGCAAAAGATGGCCCTATCAACAATCATCAAGCAAACGTGCCCAGCAATCGACAAAGAAACTGGGAAGCCTTGCGGGAAGATTGCAGTTGAGTTGACTAGGGTTCCACTCGGTAATGATTTCTTGATTACTCTTGAGTGTGGACATTTAGTCACTGAGGGTAGGTTAGGCTCACCAGATGATTTGTATACATCAATCGTATCGAAAGATGGAAAGCGATTGATGCCATATCAAATCGAAGGAGTGAAGCGAATTGAGCTAGCTAATGCACGAGCAATTCTTGCAGATATGCAGGGATTGGGTAAGACAGTGCAAGCACTAGCTCTATTGAAACTTCACAGAGAGATTCTAACTCCCTGTGTAATCTTTCCTCCTGCTACAGTTAAGTTGCAATGGCTACATGAGATTGATCGTTGGTGTGGTAGAGAAGGATTTCTTACTCAGGTTATTTCGAGTGGGAAGGAATTCTGTGCACCGGGATTCAATGTCTACATTGTAACTTATGAGATGGCTAAGAATGATAACATTTGGCAGTATGTTAAGGATGACATTAAGTTCGTTATTCTTGACGAATGTCAGCGTATCAAGAATCATCTCAGTGAGCGGGCAAAGGCAGTGCAGAGGCTCTGTAAGAATGTGCCTCATATACTGCCAATGTCAGGGACTCCTATTAAGAACAACGCTGGTGAATACTTCACGGTTCTGAATCTTGTTCAGCCACGACGTTATCCGAATTACTCTCGATTCATTGAGAATGAGTGTGATTCATATAACAACGGTTGGGGATACAAGGTAGGTGGACTGAAGCATCCTGATAAGTTTGCAGAGGATACGAAGGATTTCATCATCCGTAGAACGAAGGATGAAGTTCTGAAGGATTTGCCAGAGTTCAGCCGTCAATTCTTCCATGTGGAGATGGATGGCAAAGTCAAGGCTGCATATATTGCACTCTTGAAGGAACTAGACGATGTTCTGTATGACGATGAGATGAATGCAATGCAGCAAGGTGCTGCTAAGATTGCAATCATGTCGAAGATGCGTCATATTACAGGACTGAGTAAGGTTCCAGCCGTTGCTGAACAAATTCGAGAGTTTCTGGAAGGAACGGATTCTACTCGAAAGATAACAATTTTCACGCATCATGTTGATGTAATGGAGATGTTAGACGCAGAATGCCGAGAGTTCTTAGGTGAAATGAAACTAAGACCTGCTCTGCTAATGAAAGGTTCTCTCTCAGCAGACGACAGATACAGATTGGCGCTTCGATTCAAAGAGGATGACAGAGCCAGAGTCATGATTGCTTCTACATTAGCCGCTGGTGAAGGATTAAACCTTCAGTTCTGCGCTGATGCAATCATGATGGAAAGGCAATGGAATCCTGCTAACGAAGAGCAGGCCGAGGCTAGGTTCCATCGGTATGGTCAGAAGAATGCTGTTACAGTGAACTATTCAATCGTCAGTGAAACAATCGATGAATACTTCACTGAATTGGTCGAGCAGAAAAGGGCAATCGTAGCTGGAGCATTGGATAACAAACAAATCCAATGGGAAGAAAGCTCACTCATGGCTGACCTTGCAATGATTCTCGTAACCAAAGGTAAGAAAGCGTGGAAGCTGTGAAAGGAGAATATAAGAAGCTACCGCCAGATGACCCAGAATATCCAAGGGTCCAGTATTTACTAGGCCGAGGTATTTGGGCTTGTGACTCATACGACCACAACGAGCCAGAAGGTTGTAGTAATCCTGAATGCTTCAAGCATCCAAAGAAGGAGAATCAGAATGACAGTTCGAGAATTGATTGCTAAGCTCCAAGACATGGATGATGAAGTCAAGGATTATAAGGTTGGCTTTGAAATCCGTGTCAACATCACAAAGGACACATCAGTAGTCACTTCGTCACTCAACATCGAAGTTCCTGAAACATGCGATGTTGACAATGAAATCTTCTGGATGGATGTCGGGGATATCAAGTAGTGCCAATCTACTCAAATAGGCTTCCATACTTAGCTCCACAACATACAGTAGGAACTAAGTATGCTGATGGTGAATTCTCTCAGCTAACTATAGCTATGAATATGGCTAAACGCCATTTCATAGATGAGTTTGGAAGGGAACCAGAGGAAGGACGCACATTCTTCGAGTGTGCTGAATCAGTAGGTGGTTGGTGGAAAGTCACTATCTATGAAATCCAAAAAGCCACGTGATTGGTTCGATATCTGCTTCACGACTCTCTTCGTCCTCTTTGTATTGTTCATCCTTGCGATGGGACTGTATAAAGAGTATCTCACTTGGAGGGTGCTCTTTAAGTTAGGGGAGTGAAATGGAGGTAAACAACTTCGATAGCTTCAACAACTACTGTGGCCCAGCCGTTCTTTCGATATTCACTGGAGCCAGAGCAGATGATTGTGCTGAAGAGATTCAGAAAGTGAACGGAGCATTCAAGGTCAAAGGAGTTCAGCCGAGTGATTTGATTAAGGCTGGACAAGCAATGGGTCTCGAATTCAGAGACAATGAAGCCTTCGGTGGTAGAAGCATTTTCTGGACCGCAAGTGCAATGGCTAAGATGGGTCCAGCTAAATACCTCGTGACTATTCCAAAGCATTACATCGCATTGGAAGTCCGGGATGGAACTATTTATATCTGCGATAACCATACGAAGACTGAGCTTGAGCTACAGAATTCAGCTCGCTTGTCTCAGAAGGTTGAGCAGGTATGGCGCGTCATTAAGGTAAGGGAATACTCAAGGCCAATCCGAGTCAAGACAGAGTATGCAGTTGAGATGGTTGGCGATAACGTCGATATCTGGTGCATCAATACTCTGTCAGATGGCGGTATTAAGAGGACTATGCTAGGTAGCTTCAAGGTCCCACCTTACCAGAATAGCTTGCAAGACATCGCATTCAAAATCATGGAGCTTACAAACAACAAACAACAAGGATGAAGCATGGATGAAAAGCTGAGATCGATTAGACTTCATGTAGATCAGACTCATATCGATAATGCTGAGGTTAGAAACTCACATCATTGTATGATTGCTGATGCACTGAAGGATGCTCTACCTGATGCGAAGTTCATCAGTGTAGACTTACAATCGATTAGGTTCTCAATCTTTGAACAGAACCGCTACAAAGAAGAGAGAGTTGGAATTAGGTATTTCTACTTCACTCCAACTCTAGCTCAGATTGCTCTGTTGAAGTTTGACCAAGGTAAGAAGCTCAGACCATTTGAGTTCACAATGCGTAGTGGTATTACGAAGTGGATTCGATGGCATGAGAAGAAAGAGAAGACCAAGCGTTCTCATGCAAGGAAGGGAACAGCTAAGCATCGAGTCATCAAGAAGGAACGTCAGTTTGGCATTCGGATGTTCAAGGATGCTGATGTCAAGGATGTTCCTAAGCTGGTAAAAGATCCAAAGGTATTGAGAGCAAATGTTAGCCACGCTGTATGATCTGGACACCTGAAGCAGTTAAAGACCTAATCACTCACACTGCTACAGTGGTTGGAGTTACATACGTCTTGGTTACACTTATTATTGCTTTCATTGCCGGGATACTCGGCTCAAGGGATGACTGATGGATGACGATGTTGACTTGTATCCTGGTGATGATTACTACATCCATCACGGTCGCGATATGGATGCACCTAGTTATCATCAAACAGCATACACTGATAAATTTTGGTTTAATGGACGTAGGCTAAGAACAAATAAACAGATAGAAGTGAGGAAGAAGCAAATGGCTGAGCGAGGTAGCTTTCTAATGAAGACTGGTGCAAGGACTGGAGTTTCAACTGATTTGCAAGATTTGCTTGGTCATGAGGTTGTAGTTGAAGTTAACAAAGAGGCATTGATTGCTATGGCGACGCCGGTTACAAAAGAGCAGTTGGCTGAGAATAAGTTCTATATCGGTAGCCCGACTGTCTTCATTAATCAGTGGGGCCATTCGACCCTGGATGAAGCAGTCAAGCACGCTCAGGATATGTTTCAGAAGAACAAGAACCTGACTGAAGTTACAATTGTCGAAATCATTCGAGTCGTCAAGCGTAAGCCGATTGAAGTAGATATTGAAACTGTTTGATGGTTTAGGAAGGGACTGCCTCTGAGTCTCTTCTTAACTTATCAAATAAAGGAGAATATGAAAGCATTTGTCCCCGTCGAAAATATTCAGCAGCTTGAAGTTGGTGACCATGTATTAAACATAGGCTCTGGAAACGTCTACGTTATTATACACCTTCATGGCAGTCATGCAGTAGCCGTTAGGTCAGTAGACGTATCCAATCCTAGTGAATGGTCAGTGCTGAGAGAGTTGAAAAAGGAGAATCCAAATGGATCTTAAAGAGTTTGTTCACACTTGCATTGATAGAGCAGAAGGACACGCGGACCGCGATAACAATGAAGAAGCCATTCGACTCCTAAAACTTGCAAAATTAGAACTCGAAAAGACAATCGCAAAACTGGAGAAAAACGATGAAAAAAGGCGACCTTCAACTAGCACTGACCTTAGCTGAAGACCATCTTGAGAAAGGTGAATGGGTGAGGGTTGATTGTTATCCTGATCCAGTAATCAATCCGCCAGTGCTTGTATACGCAGGCACTATTCATACAGATGGAACTGAAGAATGTCATCATACCTGCTATGTTGTTAAGAATGGCGGAGCCATCAAGCATACAGGTATATGATGGATCTAATTGATTCGGCCTTCGTTAAAATCTTAGAAGCGTTAGGTAGGTGGAAGGACGAGAAGATTAACCTACCTGAGCCGTCTGAGATGAAATACTGCGATGATTGTCATCAGTTGATCATTTGTGAATGTGGAACCTGCCATTGTGATGGATATTGTGCGTTGAGGAAAAATGAACAAACTTAACATCGTCATGGACATCAGCCAATACGATACGTTCAGAATGTGTGAGCGTAAGTATTGGTATCGCTATGTTCAGAATATGCATCCTCTGATAGCCGCTAAGCCTCTAGACAGAGGGACGCTTGTGCATTTGGCTTGCGAAACATACTATGAGTGTCTGCGTAATGGTATCCCTTACCTTGACGCAGTAACCAAATCTCTCTCAGCCGTTCGCAGTGCAGGTATCGACACTGAATTGGAAGTCGATGAGATTCTCCGCGTCATCGATGTAATGGAAGAATATTTCGACCATTGGCGCGTTGTAGACCAGAGATTTCAAATCAATGACGTTGAGAAATCAATTCTCTATCTGCTGCATGAAGCTGACACTTGGAAGTTCTACCTTTCAGGCAAAATCGACTTAATCATCACAGACAACACATACACTAACCTACCAATGGATCACAAGTCCTACGATCGCCAATACCAAACCACTCGGATGTCCAATCAGTTTAAGAACTACGTGAATGCTTTGAACAGCAACTTCCTCGTAGTCAATAAGATTGGATTCCAAAAGACAGTTCCCGCCCACGAGAAGTTCAACCGAGTTCCACTCTCCTTCGATCATCTTTACCTTGAACAGTGGAAGAAGAACGTCATCAAGGTCATTGATCATTATGTCGAATGTTTGGCAGATGATTATTGGCCGTTGAATGAGACTAGCTGTGACAAATTCAATCGTAAGTGTGAATACTTCGATGTTTGTGACAGTTCAGGTCAAGAAGCCGCTGATTTCAAATTGATGTCCTTCTTTAAGAAAGGTGAGCCTTGGGACGTTACGAAAGGGCTCAAGAAGACATCTGAACAAGTTGAAGATAAGAAGAAGGGTGAAGAGATTCCAACTGCTGACATAACATAGGATTAGTCATGGCGAAGGAGAGACCGGATCACGTTCATAAACTCAAAAGGCACACATATCGAGGAGGGAATCAGGTTTATTTCTGTGTTCTTGATTGTCCCTTCAAGATTGATGCAGCCTTTGCATTAGGTAAGCAGTCAATCTGCCACATTTGTGGTGAAGAGTTTACCATGAATGAATACTCTGTTAAGCTCGCCCGACCACATTGTAAGGCTTGTGGAAGGATGAAAGTAAAAGAGCCAGATGGAACAGCTCGATTTGTTAACAAGTCTAGACCTAATGAAGCTATTGCTGAATTGAATGAAGCTCCAATTACATCGCTTAGAGATAAGTTGAGTAAAGTAGTTATGCTTGAGCCTGAACCAGTAATCGACGAGGATATTTAGGAGGTGCCGAAATGATTAGATTAGGATGGAACGGTTCGAGACAGACATCACTTGCACAAGTCCCACGTAATTTGCTACTTGAGGGATTTGACGTTCCGACCTATCGAGGAAAGCGATTCATTGAAGTTAACTCTGCTGATACTACAATTCGCAACGTATCGGTTCTTGATGCTTATTCGCCTGTAGGTCAAGATTCTCAGGCTATTTGTGTATTAAATACGCCTGGTAAACTAAATTTTTCTAATTTACATCTTCAAGCTGCTAGTAATTGCTTAATGTTAGGTGGTGACCAGCCGTGGATTCCTGGTAATCACATTAAGGAAGTCTTAATTGAAGATTGTCTGCTTGATAAGCCGCTTGAATGGAAAGTAATGGGTTTACCAGTAAAAAATCATTTTGAAATCAAGGATGGATGGGACGTAATCTTTCGGAATAACATTTTAAGAAATTGCTGGCAACCAGGACAAGGCGCGTATGGGATTGTTTTAACCCCATCCAGGGGTTCACTTCAAAACATCCAAATCATCAACTGTGATATGGCTAATGTTGGCGGATGTATCAACATGGCTGGTATTGACGTTGCTGGTATGTTCCCTGAAAGAACACAGGTTACAGTTCGAGGTGGTATATTCCGCACGAACAAACCTGAGATGAATGGAACAGGATGGTTTGCATTAGTTGGACGTGGAGTTGAATACTTTGACTGCTTCGATGCAGATATTGAATGTGACCATTCATTGATTGTAGTTGATTCGGTACCTCCAGTTGACCGCATTACGATGAAGGGTAGTAAGTTTCACTTGAATAAATATGGTATATCAATCAACGGTCATCACGCACAGCTTGAACATCCACTGATTAACAATACAGTTAAGTCACTTATTGTTGAGGAGAATACCATCAGCGGTGCAACGGCTAAGTTCAAACTCAACTTCCCCAATAACGTCTATGTTTGATGAGAACGAAGAAGACATTCAAGAGGACGTGCCTAAGACGTCCTTCAATAAGGTCGCCGTAAGGAAACCGTGGAAGGATGAACCGCAAGACGAAACGATAACTATTCTAGCCGATAAACAAAAGGCTAGAGAAGAGATGCGTTGTAAGGAATGCGGTTCAATCAAGCAGCAGCGTAAAGAAGGTCAAGGCAAGTTTAGATGGGTTTGCGTTCCGTGTAAAACAAGGAAACGGACAGAATCAGACAGAAAGAGACGAAATGAAACTCGATCAACTTAGCCTTGACAATCACACATCCTTTCTACTCAAAGGTCCTTGGGGATTTGGAAAGACAATAGCCGCTGCCAGCTTTGCCAGATTAGGACCTATATGGCTAGCCTATTGGGACAAGAAAGGCCCGATTGAGCTTGTCCAATTCCTCAAGGTTCATGCGCCTGATCTGATAAAGAACATTGAGTATGATATCTACGGCGCACACAACGCTGGGGAATATCTTACTAAGTTGTTCAGGTTGTCAAAGGATTGTAGATACGCTGCTTGTATTAATGACTCAGTAACTACAATGACAGCCGGTGCTGTTAATTGGAGTCTGGGATACAGAGATAACAAGAAGAATAAGGACAAGGACAAGATTGTTCCAGACTGGGACGAGTATAAAGTTGAGACTTCACTCGTTAGCCAGGCTTTGGATATTTGTCGTAGTCTTCCTTGTCACATTATTTGGATTGCTCATCCTGTTCCAGGCGTTAAGATTGAGGGATCTGGTTCATCTGTCAAAGTTACCAAGGTGAATCCGATTGTCACATACGGAAGTAAGGTAGCCGGTATTATCCCTGGTCAGTTCTCTGAGATATATCAGTTCTCAAAGAGGTCTGATTGGGATTCAAATGCTGGCAAGTCTCGAAGCTCTTATTTCGTCTCTACCGAACAAATAGGAGATGACTACGCTAAGAGTAATATCGGTCTCAACTGTGAGATGAATATTACCGGCAGACTCTTCTATGATGTTTGGAAAGAGGAAGTCGCTAAACTGGAGGCTACACTTAATGCGCTAAAACAACCAGAACCCAAACCAAACCCATTCGCTGGAATTACAAATACACCAACACCTAAACCAACAACAGACTTCGATCCGAATGCTAAGAAACCGTGGGAAAAGTAGGAGAAAACAGACATGCGTGCATTCCTTACGCCTGACGACCTGAAGAAAGGGGATTTGGTCAATCCCGGTTGGTATCCTGTTGAAATTGTTGATTACGAAGAGAAGGAAGCAAATACTGATGGTTCTACGAATTGCATCTTCTACTTCAAGATTCTTGATGGAGCATTTAAGGGTGTTACGGTTAAGCGACTGTTCAATGAGAAGGCGCTTGGTTTCGGTAAGGCGCTTTGGTCTACGTTGAAGTTCCCGTTTGATCCTGAAAAGGGATACGATTTGCACACTGAACTGTTCCAAGCTACGAAGGGCCAGCGCTTGCAGATTTATGTTAAGCGTGGCAAGTCGAATAAAGATAACGAATTCAATGATGTTGCTGACTTCAAGCCGCTTGCAGCGTAATTAGTTATGGATGTCGCCTTGATTCTGAAAATATGGGAGAAACACCCATATAATCTTACTCGGGGCGACATCTATTTACTTCAGGAGGCAATGAAAGGAACTATGCCAGAAACAGATAGAATGTTGAAGTGGTTCGAATACGATCATTTGCCTGAACTTCTAAGGGAGATCTCAAAAAAGTTTCACGATATGGCTCACATCATGTGTAAGGAACTGCTTCCCGGTCCAGAAAGGACTGTAATGCTTCGCAAGTTGCTTGAGGCAAAGGACGCAGCAGTGAGACAACGTATTGAAGACCAGGCAATTCCGTAAATTTGGCAAGTTTATTGGGGGTTAGTTACAAATGCTAATCCCCGACTTTTTATACATAGGAAAGACCGGAGCTACCCTACACAATAGCGACATCGCTGAACGATAGGGTATTGCAAGACATCACCGACAATAAGCTCCGGTCTTTCGTATGTATAAATCGTAAACGCGTTAAAACCGGAGGGGGAAATGAGGGTCTTTAGGTTCAATCAGCAACTAGAGGCTCCGGATGTTAATGGTTCGTTGAATGAAGTTGTTGAGATTACTGATGAACAAGTCATTCTAGAGTATTTCGATTACTGGTCTAAACGAATGATTCTTGCCGGTTGTGTCAATCATATTTCACTTGAGGCTTGTATTGAAGATTGGATTGTCGTTAACTGGGCCTGGGAGGTGACTGATGGAAGAGTGAAACCACCAATGAGCCAAAAAGAATATGAGAAGTATGGTCAAGATCTTCGTGATTGAGAAAGGAAAGTGAATGCCCATCTATCTGTATGACGGGATAGTGGAGGGTGTCGAGATCTTCTCGTGGGGAAATTTCCTCATTGGTGGTCTCGGATTGATTGGAATCTACTTCTATTCACAGTATGCTCAGCAGTGGAATCAGATTGTTTCTTGCAATGCAAATGGAACCTACACCTTAGCTGGTGGTTTCCAAATGACTCCCGGATGGGGGTTCTTCTCTGGTGATCCGATTTACGAGTTGCAGCCATGAGTGAACAAGACAAGAAAGCTAAGGTTCCCGAGGGAATGACTGCTGGACCAGATCTTAGCAGAGTTCCAAAGGAATTCATTCAAGCTTACAACTACGCTATTCAGAAATGCCGTGAGGCAAATCCAGGCAAAGCTTTCACTCTTGATGGATTCCATGCCATGCTCGATAAGTGGAGTAAAGAGCAGGAAAAGAAGATTGAAGACTTTGTTAAGAAAGGAACTCCAAATAAGGAGGGTGATAACCTAGTTTGGGGAACCTAGGTTCTAGTTAAAGCACGAGGAGGGCGTCCGGAGGCGTCCTCTTGGTGTTTGTAACTAGGAGGTGACATATTGTCTGAGCCTTGTGTTGAATGGTTTGTCGAACGCATTAGAATCCAGTTACGTGAAATTGATAACTTAGTAAATGGGCAAGTGATGACCAATTCTATGCGTGAGATTATCAAATTTGACACAAATGAGATAGAAATCAACCTGCACACGATTGTGAGAAAGCTGAAGAATGATTGCAAAAATAATTAAAGATAAATCAAAAACTCTCGGATACAGGCTTGTCTATTTGGTTCATGATGAAGATGGTGAGTTTGGATATATCGGATTGAAGCGTCAGAACATCGCCGTATTCAAACTCACTGAAGAGAAGTATTTAACTACTGACGAACTAGGCTTCATATTCCAACATGCATTGCTGATGCAGGATGTTGCTAACGGCAAGGCTATGGATATATTGCAGGATGAATACTACTTCCCACATGAACCTAGACCGACTAAAAGCTCTGATACGGCTCGCAAATAACAATCCATCTGAGCATGAAGCAAATTCAGCCGCTCGGAGGGTTTGCCAAGAGCTAGCTAAAAATGACTTTGCTTGGATTCGTCCAGTTAGAACAGCCGCTGACAAGATTAATCAGCACGCAAAGAACTACGGCGCTGGAACATGGGCTGATGTCAAAAGGTCTACTGAGCCAGAATTTAGGTCTAAGCCTCCTGACCAAGCAGCATATACTAGCCAGTCGTATGATCACTTTGCTGATTTCATCCGCAACTATGGTCAACGTGGCGGTAAAAGCTGGATGGGATTTGATTGGGATAAAGCTCCGCATGTAGATAGACAGAACGAGCCTTCCTGGGATGAAGAGACTAAAGGATCTTGGGCCAAACCTAATCCCAATATTAAATATGATGCCAATGGCAAACGGGTTAGAGAACATGCTGAAAGGACATGCTCCAAATGTGGATTCAAAGTAGATACGTTTAGAACTACTGAGGAGCCTTTCGTTTGCAACCCATGTCACTGGAAGGAGTTTTAGTGAAACCAGCGCACCTGATACGGTTAGGTTGGTTAGACCGAGCTGTTCAAGTGTACAATTACCATGCTAACCTGTGTCGGGAAGATAAAAACTGGACGATTGAGAAGACTTCCATATCTCTCAATCGTTCAGTTGGTTCTGTGTCGCAGGATATTACTGTTGCTCAGTGGGTCAATACGCACGGAAAGCAACTAAGACGTTTTCACAGTATGCGTGACGCCCTTGAATACATTCGAGAAAAGAAACAAGAGATGCGTGCCCGTGAAATCGAGATTTAATGGGAAATAGTGATTACGTTCCCGGTATCGGGCCTCTTGAACCTGACTTAATGATAATTGGAGAAGCACCAGGGGCCAAAGAAGCAGAGTATTTGAAACCTTTTGTTGGCCCCTCTGGTGAGTTACTCAATGATGCATTAAGGAAGGCTGGAACATCACGAGAAGCCTGCTACATAACGAATGTAGTTAAACGTCGACCGCCAGGTAATAACTTCAAGATGCTACATCTAATTGGAGTTGACCTAGCTGAGTCGATTAAAGAACTATGGGCTAATGAGATTGAACCTAAACGCCCTAAATGCATTCTAGCCGTTGGCAACGAAGCATTAAAGGCGGTTACTAACTACGATGGTATAATGAACTATCGTGGTAGTATTCTATTGGCTCGTGACGGCGTGACAAAGGTAGTTCCCTGCGTGCATCCCGCTGCATTGTTTGCACATAAAACTTGGGGCAACGATGGAGATGATGAGGAACAAGCAGGAGGACTAGATTTTGTTTATCTTCAAATCATCGAGCATGACATTGCTAGAGCAGTTGAGGAAGCTAAATCAAGAACATGTTGCCTCCCGGATAGAGAGATTGTCGTTGCCAGAAATTCGCTTGATGTGCATCGATTTTTCTCACAGTATAGAAATGATCCGGAAGCTGCTGTTGATATTGAGTCGATTAATTGTATACCTGTTTGTATTTCATTTGCTTTTAATCGCCGTCATGGTATATCTATTCCTCTACTCAGGCAAATAGGGAAGCACCAACTGACAGAGATGGGCTATAACGAGCTTGTCTCTTGCTGGAGGGAGATAGACCGTGAATTACGACGAATTGGTGCGATTGGTCAGAACATCAAATACGACGAGTTCAAACTCAACTTGTGTGGGTTACGGATACCCCGAATCAAGTCTGACATCATCATTAAGACTCGCATTCTCTTTCCTGAACTTCCCAAGAAGAACTTGGCGATGTCTGCTTCCTTATGGACTCGCCAGCCTTACTACAAGGATGAAGGAAAGGAATTCAAGCTAGGTAAGAGTCCCATCGATCAGCTATTCAAATACAACGCAATGGATAGCTGTGTAACCAAAGAGGTTGACGAAGAGCAAGAGATCGATCTCATTGGGATGGAAGAGAAGTTCAAAGTTCCAGCTAGATCTTACTTCTACGATTATCACATGAGGAAGCATAAGTTCTACCTGAAAATGGAGAACAATGGCTTCCGAGTTGATCATAAGCGCCAAAGAGAATTAGCTCAGAAATATACGTTTCTTCAGGATGGAGTCCATTCAAGGCTAGTCGGTCTGATTGGTCATGAGATTAACGTAGCCTCATATCCTCAAGTCTTCCAGTTGCTTTACAAGGAGATGAGGTTCAAGATTCGCAAGAAGAATCCTACGTCTGAGGATTCTATTGTTGCGCTATTGGGGAATCATGCCAAAGACAAAGTCAAGAAAGAGATCCTCACAGTCCTCCTTGAAGAGAAACGAGTTAGAACTCAGCGTTCCCGCTACATCAATTTCAAGCCTGATTATGATGGGCGTTGTAAGTGTTCATTCAACATTATCGCCACCGAAACTTGCCGTAGCTCTACGTCGAGCCTTAAAAAGCCACTTCGGCCCGGTAATTTTGGGGGAATTCCGTTCCATACAATCTCCAAACACGGACGGCTTGCTAAAGACATACGTTCAATGTTCATTTGTGACGAAGGATTTGTCTTTATACAAGCCGACAGCTCCCAATGCCAAGCCAGAATAGTTGCTGTTCTAGCTGAGGATTGGGAACTCCTAGCCGCATTTGACACTGTTGATATCCATAAGCGGACAGCGGGTCTGATTATGGGATTCACAAAGGATTTGATTCTAACGCCAGCTCATCTTAAAGTCGTGGATGACATGGATAAAGATGATCCAGCGAGATTCATGGGTAAGAAGACTCGTCACGCTGGCAACTTTCAGATGGGCGCACAGAGGTTCATGCTGGAAGTGAATACCGATGCTCAGAAGTTCGAGATACCACTTCATATTAGCGGCTGGAAAGCTGGCGAGATGTTAAAGATGTTCCATTATGCTTCGCCTAAGCTTGAGGATGTATTCTGGCGTGATGTGATTGATTGCATTACGCACACAGGAGTATTGGTAGATCCATTTGGTGGAGTTCGAGTCTTCCACGGAAGGAAAGATGATTCCACATTCAAAGAGGGATATGCCAACATTCCACAGAGAACGGAAGCACATCTAGTTCAGTCAGCCGCTCTTGCAATCGAAGATGAATTGAATGGTGATAAGGCCCATATGTGGGTATCTGAAAATCACGATTCACTATTGATGCAAGCTCCGGCAAACAATTGGGAACCGTATGCTAGACTGATGAAGAAACATATGGAGCGTCCGATTGACTTTTCTACTTACTGTTCACTGAAGCGCAATTATACACTAACAATTCCTTGTGATATTGAAATTAGCGACACGAACTACGCTGAATTAAGAAAGGTGAAGCTATGATCTTGTATCGCTTTCAGGAGATACTATGGTCGGAGCGTAGTGTTTCTCTGGTGAAGCAAGAGCATCCAGTTATCAAAGAAACACCATGTGGTGCTTGGATAGACTACTATGGTAGTCGCAAATTTGTTAGATTAGATGCTAAAAAGCAGTTTGCTCATAAGACAGAGAAGGAAGCTTTTGAGTCATTCCAAGCCAGGAAGCGAAGGCAAGTTAGTATTCTCAAAACTAAACTTGCTATTGCTGAAGCTGCTCTAAGGCTGACTCCTGAAGATACTAGAGCAAGTTACTTTGACTTAACGGGGATGTAATATGAACTTACTTGATTTACTCCGGGAAGAGTTCGAACAGGAGATTGGAAGAAAAACTGGTTGGGGTAAAAATGAAATTATGGTTGCATTCGATAAGGCTTCTATTCGCGCTCTTGTTAAGCTCGCTAAGGAAAAGGGAATAAGCCTTGATTAAATGCGAACAGAATGATTGCAATGAAAAGGCTGCATTTACAGTCTGTTGGCCTAATCAGGTTACAAGACAGTGTGCTGATCATACTCAGAAGCTAGTTGCACTTGGACGGCATTTGGGTATTACAGTTCCAATTATTCCATTTCTTGATATTGATCCACCATTGGTTGCTGACGAGGAAGGATTTGAGAGAGAACCATGATCTGCCTGATAGCAAGTAACATACAATTTGCACGTAAATGGGCAAAGGGTCAGAACCTACGTGATAACGAATGGTTCCATGCCCAAACTATATTTGACATCTACAAGGTTAAGTCTCCATTTCATACACTCATCGTCCCAGATGGGATTGATATGTTTACAAACGACCAGCTTAATGTATTGTTGACAACTGCATGGCAACAAGGAAGGCCACAGAGGCAGACTCGTGCCTGACACAAAACCAGTTCCGTTAACGAATAGAGAAATTGAAGTATTAATCGGGCTATTGATGCATTCGAATCCGAGTATTGAAAATCAACAACTAGTCGTAAATCTAGTCGATAAACTCTGGATGATGTTGAGATTGTGAAACCAAACTGGGTTGATTCTCTCGTCGAAGAGAACAAGTTCGTAGAGACACCAGAACCGTGGATATGGTGGAGTCTCATTACTTGTATATCTGCGGCAGCAGGGAACAACTATCACCTAACTACACTCAAAGGTAATTTAGTCTACAAACCTAACCTCTACGTGATGCTGTTAGGTGAGTCTGGGTTAGGTAAGGGTTATCCTGTGAATCTGGCTAAGAGGCTAGTTCAGAAGGCTAACTCGACTCGGGTAATAGCTGGCAGAAGTTCAATCCAGGCGATAATCAAAGAGTTGTCAATTACACGTAGTGTAGAAGGACAACCGCCTATAACCGATTCAAGAGGTTATCTTGTCAATGGTGAACTATCAACAGCTATTATCCAAGACCCTGATTCACTTACAGTACTTACAGATTTATACGATGGTCATTACAACCCTGAGTGGACTAATCTACTTAAGGGCGACGGTGCAGAAAAACTCAAAAATCCATATATTACTGCTCTGTTCGGCTCTAGTCCTGCTCATTTTTATGATTCAATACCTCAGGTTAACATTGAAGGTGGCTATATCGGCAGGAACTTAATTATCTACGAAGAGAAGAGATCCAAAAACCTCGATCTCTTAGATGATGAGAGTCCTGACGTAGATAAGTTTGAAGAGTCTATTGCACCAAAGTATGTGCCGCACTTAGAGCACATTAGCAAACACAAAGCCCAACTCATACCCAATCTAGCCGCTCGGACCTTTTTCAATACTTGGAGAAGGGAATGGAGAGAAGCGCAAGGGCCAGATAAAACTGGATTCATGAACAGAATTCCAGATCATGTCCTGAAGGTGAGTATGTGCTTGGCTCTGTCTGATTGGGAATTTACGGGTGAGATAACGGAACAACACTTCAAAGAATCAATCGCTCGCGTAACATCATTAATCTACGCAAACAAAAAGACAACAGCAGGACGAGGACCAGACCCACTAGCCGCAGCAACCAAATCAGTATTAGACTACCTCCTAGCCGCACACGAACAAAAACTAACCAAGAAACAACTACTTTGGAAAGGCTATGGTGAGTTTAATACCTTTAGCCTTGACCAAGTCCTTGACAACCTCATCGAGATGGGGTGGGTCAAAAAGATTAAAGTCGGTATAGGTAGTAATTCTGACTGGGAAGTTAGGCTTGCAGGAGAACCCTTAGAAAGCTACAAACGCTACTTGAAGAGGCAGGAAGGAACCAATGGTAATTAGTTTCGACTGGCAAGACGGCGTTCCTAGGTCAGAGTTCAGTAATATGTTCATTCAGGGTATGCTCGCCAGAATGGCTATGAGCTACTCAACGTATGGCAGAGTGAAAGAGGCTTTTCCAGATAAAGTTGACGCGCTCAAATCGATGGAAGCTCGCATCAAGAAGTATCGTGAGACTAAGAATAGAGAATGGTTGATGGATGCGGCTAACTTCCTAATGATTGAGTTCATGTGTCCTTCTCTGGAAGATACATTTTTCGAAGCAACAATGGCTAAAGAATCCCCCGGTCGTAAATGGCACGGGGAAGGATTTACGAAGGATCAGAACGTTGAGTGACATTATCGTCAGGAAGAACGGAAACAAATGGGGTGGGTATTTCGAAGATAAGCATATTGTTTCTGGTGGATGTAAGCCTTGCATCATACATGCTTTAATTCGAGTTATGGAAAAGTCTGAAAAGTTTAAGCGCGTCATTGTGATGCATGAGAATAACCGAGACATCGAGCAAACTATCGAGATAGGAGCCGACAGTGCAAGGAACATTGAAAACACTCAACGCCAAGGGTAGATTTGGTTTTATCCGCTGCAACAATATTGATTACTTCTTTCACCGTGACGATTTCGATGGTCACTGGGTAGATTTGGTTGAAGACCACGAGAAGCACATAGAAATCAAACTTGAATTTGAACCTACAACTACAGATAAAGGACCAAGAGCGGCTGAGGTGCATCTAGCATGAAACAACGTTCGGGAAGCCCAATCTTTTACGACCTTCTACAGGGAATGGCAGATATTCATGAAAAGAAAAGTCATGACTATGCCTCAAATGCTCAGCCGTTTGCTAATTATGAGTTTGCTGGAACTCTTGGATTTCTGTTTAGGCATAGTCCTCTCGACCTTGGCTTTATTACTCGTATTGGAGAGAAACTGTTTCGATTATCTAACTTGGAAAGTTCGGGCAAGAATCCAGTCAACGAAAGCGTCGAAGACACAGAATTAGACCTCTGTGTCATTATGGTTCTTTGGATGGCTGCGAGGCGAAATAGGAGGGGATACGGAGAGGGTGAGAAAGCTTGTCCAGAAACAGAAGCGGCTCCAGTAAATAAAGAGCAGGAACAAGTTCTCTCTGCTATTATTTCACTAGAGCCGCTGCTGAACAAACAAGGTCTTGGCCAGATTACCAGTTACCTTCAGAACTGCTTGAGAGATGCAAAAGCTACTTCTTAATCTCCTTTAGGCGTCGAGCAAGGGTAGGAAATTGCTGTTGCATCCTGGGACTAACCCATTGTTCCGGTTGCTGGTTAATCTTACCCTTTCTCAACTTACTCACGTCAATCTTTGAGATGTCCAAAGGAGGAATAGTAGGCTCTGGTTCATTCATCGGATTCAAGACAGACTGAATGAACTTATCTCTCTCAACCATCCTAGCTTCTGGACCTGCCATTCTAGGATCGCTAAGAGGACGACTACCTTCAATCAGATTAGATAGTCTCTGCCTGAAAGTCTCTCCCGGTCCAAGACCGAACTGCATTGATTTCGGAAGTAGCGGCTTGTATTTCAAATCTGGAGCTTGAGCAATCTCCAAATCTGAAGCAGCCGTTACAATCGGATCAATATTCCCGCCTCGACCAAAAGCAACATCTGGATCAACCGCTTCAGCTTTTACCCTCTTATTGGTTTCTGCCGTTGGAAGTGTTTTCTTTACCTCCTCAATTGGAGCAGTAGCCATTTCAGCAGGAGCCTCTGGAGCAGTAGATTTAGCTACCTTATGTCCGGCATTCTTAGAGGCAATCTTGAGCCTTGGAAGGTCATCTGCTGTAAGGCCATGAGATTCAAGAAGTTCATCTCTCTTAGCCTCAAACATAGCATCAGCCATTTGTTTAGCTGTAAATCCTTCAAGTCCTGGAGTTTTAAGAGCTTCAGCAACATCAGTAGGAGATACATTAATATCACCTAGATGTTTGCCGTTAGGATCGTGAATAGACCAAGATTGACCCTTAGGACCAACTGGCTTATTAGAGGCAATAACCTTATCACCTTTAACGAGTCGAGATGGCTTCAGAGCTTCAGGGTCGAATGAGCCAGATTCGTCAGCTACAAACTGATTAATCCTATCCATAAAGGAAGGAGGCTTACGCAATACTGCAGGAGACGTAGGTGCTACATGCTCGTAAGTGCCTCCAGAAGCAAAGTCTGGATAGAAATCATCTGGAATTGAAGCAGGTTCTGGAGCCTCGAATCTAGGTGATACTCCCTCAAGAATGTTATCCGTATTCTGGACAAGATCAGGGGAGAATTCGGTAGCTCCAGGAACCTCAGTCTCTCTAAATAATGACGGTTTAGCAGATTGAGCAGCCATCCTCTCTTCAGCCGCTCTATTGTCAAGAAGTTCAAGCATTCGCTGATTGGTAACTTGACCTTCTGGAACTTCAGGTCTAAGAGGATTTGTAGGTGGTCTCTCCCTGGATACACCTTCCTCTACAGCTCTATTCTTCCAGAAATCCATATCGAATTCGCCAGATTCATCAGAGCCTAGATTGGTTAGTTTCTCCTTGACTCTATCAATCAGAGCCTTGCCGGAAACAGGTTCAATCGTAGGCCTGAATTCACCTTGCGAACGAGTAGTCCTAGGCTTTGGAGCAGGAGGCTCTTCGAAGTTATTAGCCCGAAGTTCCTTATTTAGAGCCTGAGCTTCTGCCAATTCCTCAGCCGTAATAGTCCCACTCGTGCCTTTGTCAACTAGCTCGTAGAATCTATCCTTCTTTGACTTGGAAGCAGTAATCTCACCAGTCTCAGTATTAACTGTTTCCGCTGGGTCAACAGAAGGCTCAAATGTCTTTGGAGGAGTTTCTTTAGACTTGAAAGCTGACTTTTTAGGTGCTGCACTTTCAGCAACAGAAGCTTTAGGAGTTCCTCGAATCTTTTTACCTAGAGATTCAACTCCCCTACCAACTGCACGTTCAGCAACTCTGGCAATGCGAGGTTCAACAAGCCTAGGAATCATTCCAGATACTGGAGCATGATTCTTCATTACACGACCAGTGCCTTCGAGTACAGCACCAGTGCCTTTAACAGCACCTCTAGCTAAAGCACCAGTTACAGGTTTAACGAATGGAGCAGCACCAGCCATTATAGCAGGCTGTCCAGTTAATTGACCCATCATCCTACCAAATGATTCAGGGTCAGCACCTGCATTAGCTGTAGTTTCAGCGAAAGCTCTACCCATTGCAGGCAGACCTTCACTAAAGGCTTCTGGAGCTTGGCTGAGGGTATCAATAGGATGCATAGCTACTTGAGCCGCATCCTTTACTCCACTCCAGAGAGTCTCAGGAATATCAGCAACAGCGCCTTTTAGAAATCCAAAAGCACCTTCTAATCCAGCTTTGGAGGCTTCTCCACTAGTAAAGGATTTCTTAACACCTCCCCAAAAGTCACCAGGTTCATTCTGCAGAACTGCTTGAACAGGCTCCGGTTTAGGTTTGGGAGGATGAAGTTCTTGAAATCTATTAATTACACCTTCGATATCTTCATCAGAATCACCCTGCTCAATCATCCGGTTGACAATTGTTCTAAGGTCAGGCATTAGTAGCCCCGCTCCTTAATCAAATTGTCATAATGAGCTTTACGTTCTTCTGGTGATCCTGGAGTCTTTTTAGCCTTAGCTTCTTCAGGGCTATCCTCAAGAATCTTATTGAGATGACCGCGAATTTTAACTAGTTCTTTAGCAAATGCTTCATCTGGTAGATCAGTATCAAGATTACCAATCGCCTGCTCAAGAACACCAAGTTCTTTCAGGTTCATATTGCCAAATCCGGTTGCACCTGTCTTGGATTGTGCCTTGAGTTCTCCAAGCAAATTGAGAAGAAGTTTTGATTTAAGTGTATTAATTCCAACATTGCCCTGTTTATAAGTAGATGCAAAACTACCTAAGCCAGCCTTATCCATAAGCCTACCTGGTATAGCAGATTTTCCAGTGGCTCGTGCTGCATTAGTGCTAAGATTGCCTTTTTCATCAACGAGTTGATTCAACTCATCGAGAGCGCTCTGAGCCATATTACGAGCGCTTTCCATCTTAGGATCTCTACCACTAGTCGGTAGTTTAGTTCCAGGCTTCATCAGAGTTCCAGTATTGACATCTTGAACTTCACCAGTAGCTAGATTCATACGCTTTGGAATTGTCTTATTAGGATCATTGGGATCAACAGTATTGAATACCTGCCAGCCCTTATCCATCCTAGCATCTTTAGCTTCAGCGGCTCGGTCTTTCCTAGCCTTATCAGCTTCAGTAGCTTGGAATTCACGCTGAGTCTTATTTTCCATAGATTCAGCTTCAATCTTCTTATTAGCAATACTCTCTGCAGATGCTCGCTGTGCAGCCTTCTCGTTACGAAGCTCATTAGTCCTAGCAAATTCCTGATTAAGTTCCTGAGCCTTGGCATCATTAACAGCATTATCACGTTCTACGGTAGATGGTTTCAATTGCCCACTACCAGAACCAGCACCGAGAACGTAATTCTTATTTGCAGGATTCAGCTTTCTCCCAAGAGCAATCTTTTCAGCCAATACTCTAGGAGCATCAGCCTGTTGCTGCATCGTCTGTTGGAATTGCATCAACTCTTTACGACGACGCATATCCTGATTTTTAGCTTCTTCAGCAAGACCCATTACACCTTCAAATGGATCTCCAACTTCAAAATTAGGTAAGCCAAGAGGAGAATCCTGGCGTCCAAGCACATTTCTTGCTCTGAGCATTTGGAGGAAATCAGCCATAGATGCTCCTAAAGGCTCCAATCTTGTTAGTTGCTTTAGCCTGCTTTTGGCTTGCTGTGAAATCGCGATCGTTTCGAGCTTGTGAGCCGTAAAGGTTAGCTAGAGCAGGAGTAGTTCCATAAAGGTCAGTCATACCCCTAGCCGCTGCTACCCTATCATCCTGAGTCTTACGGAGCAATTCATTTCGATTCTGAGCATTGAATCGGCCAGCATCAAACAAGCCTGATGCATTGTCTCTGTTTGCTTGCTGACGATTAGCCGTATTCGATTCAGCAATACCATGAGCCAAAGAGGATTCAGCTTGAGCCGCACTTGCATAATTTGGAGCAGCCGAAAGCCTTCCAGACTGCACCATTTCAGCAATGTTAGCATTAACTTTATCCATCTGGTCAGCGATAAGCGAGGATTGATCTCTCGTCATTTTAGCCGTTACTGCGCCAAAATTAGGAGAATATCCTCCAGCAAGTCGCCTATTCCTATCCATTTCCCTCGACGCATTCTGATACATCGAACGGATAGGAGAGATACCTCTAGCTCTAAGATTCTGCTGGTCAACTGCTGATAACCCACCTGTCTCAGATAGGTCTCTCAGTGAAGCAAGAGCAGCAGTAGTATCAGGAGATTTAGTATAAGCCGTCTGTTCAGCTTGATAGGGATTATACGTAGCTCTCTCTAGTTTAGACGGATCATTCATCCTATCTGCACTAGCGTAGATATCCCTGAACTTACGCATGATATCGTCATAATCCCCAGCCTGCTTTCCGACTGCGGAATCATAGACGTTATACATGTCTTTGATTGGGTCAGGCTTTCTAGCCAGATTCCCAACAATAACACCTGAAGAACCTGCTGCCATTAAATCACCTCCTAAAATACACTGGAGTGTTCACCGCCACCACTGGCTGGGTCTTGATGTTGAGCCGCACCGATATCTAAATAACCAGTAGTTAAACCTACAGGAAATACTCCAGGTAATCCGGCAGCACGACAAGCGGCGCCTCTAGCAGCAGTATTATTCAAGCTGAAATCACCACTAGCCGCATTCGTAAATACAGATCCAGTGGCAGTAACAAATCCAGTATTAGTGATGAAGGTTCCAGTTCCAAGATTGACGTTAGTTCCAGCACTGAATCCAGCGTTATTAAACAGTGTTCCACCGCGAGGATTCGTAGCACTGAAATTGAATCCGGTGCCAGAATTAGATTCAGCGATGTTGTTGATCATTACAATGTTGAGAGCGTCAACCCTAAATCCGTCACGCCCATTACCATAGGAAACGCAATTCTCAACGATTGCATCACCGCCGCTATCGAACAGGAAACCGTCTGATGAGGCACCGGAATTGGAGTAGGACAAACAGCGGCTAGCTACTCCAACGTTTGCATTGCTAAACCTGAATCCTGTAACTGTGTTCGAGTAAGCAACACAATTATAGAAGTTACTACCGTTAAAAGCAGCCTGCGTCGAGCATCCAGTAGCAGTGCAATAGTAAAAACGTGCAGAACCAGAACCGGATGAGACAAATCCATTATTAGTGCAGTTTAAAGCACCACATTTGTAAACTATGGAGGCAATTCCATTGAGGTTGAATCCAACAATAGAAGTTAATCCTGCTCCATCAATATTAATATTCTTAATTGTAACGTTTCCAGTGCTAGAGAAGATAGTAGTAGTTGAAATACCAGAAGCTTGAAGGACTGGAGGTGTTCCTAAATCTCCACGAGCTGAGTTATATCCTTCAATGTATAGAGCTAAGCCTTTACTAAAACGTCCATTTGAAATGTTAGCCGTTGTGCTCGTGATTGAATAAGTTCCAGCCTTGATGTAAATCTTATTGCCATCAACCAAGATAGTAGCCGTTGTCGAGCCAAGAATACCAAGTGAAGCAACAGCCCCACCGATATTCATTGTAATGCCCGTTCCAGCCGCTACTGCCCTATCAACCGTGATGGTAGTCGCATTGGTTCTGGTCTTTACTTCATATCTACCAGCGGCTAATGCTCCAGAGCCACCCTGTAGATAGATGATATTACCTACAATATTCGCTGTGAAACTGGCTGTGGCAGAGGTAATTGTAGTAGTTCCGTTAGCAACAGCATCTGTGGTTGAGCCGTCATTACCGCCTGAATTCTTTGAGTCTTGCTGAGAATAGTCGGTAGTGCCAGAACCAGTAACGTAACCACCACCGTTAGTGTCATTACCAGCAGTTCTAACCTCAAAGACGGAATTTGCTGATAGGGCCATTTATGTCACCACAACAGTGAGTTCGAGCGTCGCCCGAGTAATGGTAGCAGGTGTTCCGGTGATTTCAAAACCAAATACATCACCAGCACTAATAGCTGTAGTCCAACCACTAAGAGTAGAATCCTCGTTATTCTGAACTCCACTTAGAGTAGGTGGAGCAGAAGCTACGATGGATGATTGAGTTGGAAATGCAGCATAAGTGCTCTTCTTGACATCAAATACAAGATTACCAGCCGCATTTGCAATAATGCGCCACTTGGTAATAGTTCCGGCTACTGGGAATGACCTGAATCCTTTGGCGCCTGTAGTAAGCACCGATCCACCGCCATCGACAGTGATGCCAAATGTCCTGGTTCTAACTGCTTCAGTTGTTCGTAATCCAGGTCCACCAGTGAATTCAAGGCCAGACGATACAGATAATTCTTCGATAATGCCAGACGATGCTGTATCGCGTCCAAGTAGCCTATCAGTCGCACTGACATCCTGTATTTTCGCATAGGTGACAGCATCATCGGCAATACCTGCTGTGGCTACAGTCCCGAATCCTATTGTGCTACCTGATTCACGAAGGACTGAAGCAGAAGCAGCTACAGCACTAATATCACCAGGATCACCACTAGAGTTTGCACTACGACCAATTACTGATAGGGCACCAGAATCCCTCAATTTACCGTTGCTTACTGCATTATTCGCGATGGTTGCGGCTTCAGAACCACTACCAGGACCAGCAGTAACATCACCAGTAAGTTCAGTTATTCCAAATGATGCAGCAGCAACAGAATAAGGACTCCAAGTAGAACCATCTGACTGCTCAGTAATCTCTGTATCTGTGGAGAAATATAATGTTCCATTAGCAACATCAGTCGCCAGTGGGCGGTCTGCTGCTATGCCTTGCAGAAGAACATCTTGAAGACGACTAGCCATTCATTTCTCTCCAGATTACAGAGGACCGATAATGCTCTGTACTAGGACGACTTGTCCACCGCCAATAGCATTACCGTGTGCAACATGAGCAACATCGAACTCAATCCAAGTTGTATGGTTGATTGGAGGTCCAATTACTCTAAATGTTGCAGATTGAAGATGATCATTCTTCTTCTGGACATACATCTTAGAACCAGGAAGAATTCTTAACATTATGACGTGTAGGTCCTGGTTATCTGCTGATTGATTGTCGAAGAAGACTTTGGTTACACCAGTATATGGAAAAGCAGCGTTGAATCGAATCTGATTGCTGCTAGGAGGTGAAGCTAAGTTAACTGAGTAGCTGTAGTTAATCAGATTGAATGAAGAGCCACCAGCACCGATGTATGTCTGCCATCCAACAACAGTTCCAATCTCTAATGTGCCTTCATCAGTTACGTAGTAAAGCGTTCCTGGTAATACATTGAGATGGGATGGCTGTTCTGCCCTAGTCCCTCTACGATGCGTATATAACGTGCTTCGAAATGCTTGCGGCGGATTGTATACAGCCATTATGGTATAGGCACCTGAACGATGATGCACTCACCGTCCGCAAATATTAATTCAGCCGCAATCAAATCCCCATCACTTAGAGGCGCATCGTAGACGTTACTACCGGGAACTGTTACGTTGAGTGTTCTCTCGTTAGCAATTGAATCATCAAATGTAACCCCAGTTCCGGCTAGCAATTCTCTGCTATTAGGAAAGTCAGCAGATTCATCGCTAGCCGTTAGGAAGGTTGCATTAATGATGAAATCTAAGAGAACATCAAGCCGTAACTGCCCAAAAATCGACGTATCGAATGAGAGATTGTCACCAGCTATAAGCTGAGAACTATTAGGAAGTGAAGCTAGCTGATCGGTAGTAGTAACGAATGTTTGATCAGCTAGCCCACCGCCGCCGCTCCCACCGACGACTTCTATGACTCCAAGATTAGAGTCGATTATTGCTTGAATAAGCTGATTGATAACCTGAAAAAGCGGCTGATTCGTCTGCTGAAGGCCAGAAGTAAGTAGAGTGCTCTTTAACTTACCTAGCCGCTGGATGATTTGCTCATTGGTAGCCATTAACCACCAGCACGAATCGGATAACTCTCCGCAACAGGCTTAACGAAGCAAACAATCTTGATGACGGTAAATACTTCGTCAATATTCACTGTTCGAAACTGAATTTGAATGCCCTGGTCTTGAAAGTTCGTAATGACTGTCTTTTCCCTCGATGAAGGAGTTGACATATCAACATTTTCAAGCTCCAAGTATCGTTCATTGTCAAGATTCCACATACGAGTCCGAAGCACACCTTCACCTCGGACTCTGTATCTCGCACCTACTGAATGAACGATATCACCGATAACTCCAGTGGGCATTTCAGCTCCTAAAGAATCCGGTCTTACCGCCGGGATTTGGAATCTTTACATCGTAAGTGGTTCCATCTCTCTCAGCAGTGTAGAGTGTATCGTTAGTCTTGCCCATTGTGAATCGATACAATCCAGAACCTTCAGCTTCTATGATTACAAAGTCACCAAGTGGAACTGAACCCGAAAATCTAGTGCCTGCTACAACAGTAAATGTTGGAGGCGGGGAAGTAGTTGGAGCCGCTTCATTACATGCTTCAGCAGCTTCAATATCTTCCATTTCTGCAATCAAACATGCGATGCAAGCTGCCATTGCTTCTTGGCAAGCCTCACTAGTTACATCCTCATTACAAGGTGTAACAGCATCCGCACAAACAGGACAATCATCAAGAGCCGCAACACAAGCAGAAGAGGGTGGATATGGTGTTTCGAGCCAGACTTCATTTGGTCCGATAATTTTCGGAGTAAGTGGAACAACCTTATCCGGAAATACAACTACATATTCAAGCTCTTCGGCGTCAGGCCCTTCAACAGTAATAATCTGTCCAGGTTCTACGTTCCCACCCGGAGGTGTAAGAGTATAAAGTGGAGCCACTAGTTGAATATTAATAGACCAAGAGCCTGATGGAATACTGTCGGCAACGTCCACGCTACTAGCTGTGATTTCAAAGCTATAGTCTCCTTGTAGTGTGGGAATTCCCGAAATTAGACCTGTAACGTTATCTAGCGAAAGTCCATCAGGAAGCGAACCAGCCGTTACCGCATAAGCATATGCAACATCAGCAGTAACACCGTTTGAAGCTGTGAACTGAAGAGAGTAGAAATTAGCTACTGACCCAATGGGCATTAACCCAGGAGCAGGTGATAATTCTACATTAACTACAGGAGCAACGGCAGGAGTTAATTCAGCCGCTCTTTTCGTAGCATTATAGGATTGAACAAAGAATTGCTGTTCTACGTCTCTCGGAAATGCACGAGAATACCCAAATGATCTATCATCTGGACCGGCTAGAACATCTGGAGCAATTGGATACCATTCATCATCAGGAGCAAAGACACCAAATCCGTCTTGTTCTCCTGGATTACTGTAGACCCAATTTACTACGATGTTCCTTTTATCTAGTATTCCGTCAGTAGCCGTAGCTGAATCAACAGGATAAAGATAGCCTGGATCTCCCGGATCTCCACTTTCAAATGGGAGAAGTTCCCAATCCGTTTTAATGTCATCTTCCCAAGTATAAACTCGGCAAGTAACACTAAACGTATCTCCAGTAGGATCGTATGGGGAAGTTCCAGATAACGATACCTGAAATTCTGCATCTTCCCAAGGGTCGTCGTAATGATCAAATCCACCACTATCAGATGGAACGGTATTTCCAACTCCATTCCATGAGTAGTTTTGACCATCACCAACAGGAGTGCCAGGAGGTGACTGTTCCTGTTCCCAAACTGTCCAATTGACTAGAATTCCATCAGGAACATCTGCTCCGATAGGTTCAGTAAAGATAGCACCTAGAGCAAGAGATGCGTTCCCGGCAATAGATGGACTGAGTGGGTTATCATTCTGAGCAATGATTTGAAACATCCCCGGAAACCCAGAGAGTCCAATATCACTACCGTGGAAAATAACTCCTTGGGTAGCCGTAAAGACTGTTTCACTATCAAATACCCAAGGCATTATTTACTCCGCGATGTCCGTGCCAAGAACAATCTCATCGATGTTGACAATTGCTATAGTATTAAAGCCAGGAAAGCACGACCAAGGACACCAACGGATATTCTTGCTGTCCATTCCGTGACTATAGAAGCCAACTAGAATCTTCCTCGTGGGAAGGACGCAAAGAATCCATTTTTGAATTGGAGCATTGACAATCTGGATAAGACCAAACTCGTTTCTGTCCAGGTCCTTCCAGTAATCTTCAATCTTCCAAGTCAATTCAGGGGCAATGTATTTACCATTAAATAGCGAAATGCCTTGGTATGTGCATACGATGAGATAGTCGACTGAAGCAGATCCACTGTCAAGGACGGTAGCGATTCCGTGTACTGAAGTTCCCAGAGCATTATCAATAGTAACAGGCTCCCAGGATGACGGTTCATCGCCATTGTCAACGTAGGCGATAGTTCGAGTTCTTTTGAAGAGATAGAATACATCTCTTAGCTCTTGCCCATTAGTAACAGGGTTACCATCTGGCTGAACAGTGAGAATGCCGCTAATTTGATTAATAGCTTCAGGCTCACCTCTGGCTGATACCAGAGCAAGATTAATGTCGTCAAAAGTTGCGCCAACAACAAGACGTTCATTATAAAGAGATAGGGTCGCTCCCGCAGGAATCTCTTCATAATTGTCAAGCAAATGTGAAGCGTCGTCTAAAAGATCTTGATCAAAAAAGCTGACATCATTAAGAGAAGTAGAAGTATTATCGGGTATAGTCCCGCCGGGAACAAAGAAGAGGTCGTATCCTTCCAAATCCCCATTAAAGCTGGGGATGACTTTAGTCGCGACCAAATGCCTTGCAACGACATTAGGGTCTCCTGACGTTGGGATAGAACCGAATGATACTGAAAGGTTCGCCGAAGTCGTAAATTGCTCTAGAAGACCAGGAGCCGAAAGAAATCCTGAAATTGTTTCAACAACAAATCCGAAGACATGAATGCCAGGATCGGTATTACCAGCCGCTCCATTGGCAATGGTCATATTTCCGGTTAATGGTTCACCCGCAGCAGGTCTAGCCGCAGTTCCATCACCAGCGTAAACGTAGACTACTTCATCCTCAAGGCCCTTCTGGATAGTTAAATCTCCTTGGGCAAAGGATGTGAATGGACTGATGTATGCTCTACCACCATAGGGAGCAAACGCGAAATCAGTCATTCCTACAATGGTCAGTAGTGGACCAAATAGGTTATTTGCATCAAGGATATGAAAGATTTCTCCCTCGTTATCCTCGTTAACGGCAAGAACTAGCTGAGTATTGAGTTCACCAGTGTTGTAGTTATAAATCCTCTTAATGTTGCTAATCGGTGCTTCTGTAGTTTGAGATACTCCAATGCCTGGACGAGTGCTAAAGTGATCATTATCTGCAAAGTTGATATTTTCGCATTCGGCAAAGTGATCCATTGGGGTTGTATCGGCGTCACCACGCTTCCACAACCCCTTAAATGAATCTAGAACCTTAGGGGGATGACCCCTGAACTGACTGATCATTTCAGAACATTCGGGAGGTTGAACAGCCTAGTAACCAGATACAGAATCATGATTATCAAAGCGATAACCTGAATTGCTCTCGCCCACTCTGGAGGCATCGGAATGTAAGTAGTAAGCAGCCATACCAGAAATCCGATAAGGCAGATGAAAAGTACAAGAATAACCAGGTCCATTTTGCCTCCTGAAGATAGCAGCCGCTACCTAGATAAACTAAATAGCGGCTGCCTATGTTCCTAAACGAAGCCGAACTTAACTGCGTCAGTTCCGAAATTCATCCAATGATCTGTAGCTGAGCCGCTGTATCCCGAACCAGCAACGATTCCAGCCGCAGTATTATTGAAGTAATTATCGACAACTGCGTTGATTGAACCCTGACCAGAGAGTGCAATCGTTGAAACAACCTTGTTGGTCGCTCCAGAACCAGCAGTATTAAACGTATTGTTTGCAATTCGAGCCGAAGCCAGCGACATCTTGATATCGTTGGTATTCAGACCGAACAAACAATCCATAATCTGCCAGAACGAAGGAACTGCATTAGAAGTGTTCAATCCAAGGATGCCAGTTCCGCTCAGATTACGGAAGACACAATTGAGAACCTGGACCATTCCAGATCCACCATTGTCTTCAATACCAATCTGACCAGTTCCGCCACCAGTGAACAAACAATTAATAAATGCAGCCTGACCAGCTTCATCCAATCCACCAGTAGTAGTGAGTCGGACACCAGCCGATGAAGTATGCGGATTGAAAGCAATATTTTCAAACGTCCATCCCTGTCTCACTACTTCAATAAGCGGAGTAGTAGCAACGGCTCCTGAAGCAGGTGGCATCCAAGTAGCACCACCACCAGTAGGAGAACCAGAATCAGTAGCTTGACGGGGAGTATTAGCTGCACCCAAAACCAAAACATCATATACATCCTCCGGGCAGACAACCTGCTCTCGAAGAACGCCAGCAAGAAGAATTAGATCTCTGCTGCGAAGATTTGGTTTGAGATCAGTGAAGCTGGAAAATGAACCAGTAGGATTGCCAAATCCACCGAGGATAGGCATACCCTGTGGTGCAATAATCCAGACATTGTTAGGAGCGCCATATTGATTAATCGTTGCACGACGATTCTCAATACGGTTGTTACGCCAAAATCCCTGCATGGTCATTTTCTCCAGCCTTTTCCGGCCAGTGCCTCGAAATTAAGACACCAGAGATTACCACCAACTTACTCGCTTATATGCAGCGCGAAACGGTCTCCTTCGAGTTTGAATCTGCTGCTTACCTTTAATCGTAATTCCTGAAATCCTATCAAGCGCAAGTAATGCTCTAGCTCCATTACTCTGTGCTCTAGCATCATTATGTTCAATCATATCTGAAACCAATTCAGCCGTCTTGTAAGCCAGATACCCAACTGCATTCTGGACAGGAATGATTGTATCTGACCTTACATACTTCGGGAACAGAGAACCAATGTAATCAATCTTGATCTGGTTGTTTTGATTCGAGGTCAAGAATTTGATTTTGTTCTGTTGCCACACCCAATACATGAATTGGTTGGTTTCGATACCTTCCAATGAGTGAGGCATAAACTCTTTCCTCGTCATTGGAATCCAAGGATAAGTATCGAAATTACGTTCCCAAAGTTGCTGTGGTTCGATTAGATTATCTGGAAGTCTAGGCTGTGACGGAGCATTGAAAAGGAGTTCGGAGACCCCTGCAACTACTGAGATCGCTTCTGAACTTTGCTCCGTCACAGGTAAACTATTCAATTCGTAGATTTCCTGAAGCTCCTGCATTGCCAGCTTCAGATATGGAATCTGTGTGTCATAGTCGTATGTCGTGCGGTCAATGTCATTCAAAGCCGCTGCTGACAAATCCATGACTTCGCTGGCAATCAGGATTGGCATTTACTTGATTTCCTTCGGTGATTTCTGATTATCTTGCAAAGCCGCAAATGGGTCGGCCTTCTGAACGAATTTGGCTTTTGGATGATTAGGATCAACTGTATGGCAAGCCTTGCAGATTGGGAATTCAGGATTCTTGAACTCACCACAAGCAAAGCAAGGAACAAGACCAACAGCAGCGTGGTCTTTCATCCAATCCTTATCTTGCATTCCAAGCGTTCTAGCCGCTAATCGCATTTCTGGATTAACAACCAGAGGATTACCATTGCTTCTCGCCCAGAGTGCGTCAGCGTATTTGACAAGCGTTCTGTAGTAATTGGTCTGACACGAAAGCGCGCGAACCATCAAACCTCTGTATTTCTCTTTCAGGTCTGAAGGTTCAATCTCACCAGGAACAAAGAATATTCCGGGAGAAGTATCAGATTGATTGACAGCAAACATCCCATTCAAGTAGTCTCGGACGAGGGACTCTGCGATTTGAACCGATGATTGAACGATTTCAATTAGCGGCTCGTCAGGTCCAACATCCTTCCACCACGAACTAGGACCAAGCGTCATTAGAGCTGGCTTTTCTACGCTACCAGCTTCAATATGCCATCGTCCAGGATTCAGGGTAATATTCTTGAAAGTAATAGGCTTTGGATAGATAGAAACAAGCGTTGACCTATCCAAAGGATTAACTGGTCCCTTTACCTGAACTCGCTGAAGTTGCCTGAGATTGGGAAAACCACCTACAAGAGACATACTTGCCTTTCTCGCATAGCCCGCAGGCTAGAGGCGCTAGTTTACTGTATCATTACCCGGAACGATGATTGAACTACCAGAGCCAGTAGTTGTTTCACCCATCAGTCCAGATTCATTACCAAACAGTTGATCCTGAAGCTGCTGAATCCTAGCCTGGTGAATCGCATAGGATTCTTCAGGAGTCTCACCAACATTTGGATCTTTATATTTAGCCATGCTCTTCTTACCGATAGCCGCATTCACGCAATCGATTACGAACTTACAACCAAGGATTGTAGGTCGAACCGGATTGCCCTCTGCATCAATAAATACCCAGAGCGGCTCGTAAGACTTATGGATTCCAGGAAGTTCTTTAGCTTGTGACTCAGGAATCAAAGCCCTACGTTCTAGAATGAAAGCATCTGGGAGATAGTGATACTTTGGAACTGTTCGAACTTCTGGAGTAAGAAGCTGAATACCTGCATCCGTAGATGTCATCAGACGCTTTTCAAACTGATCTGGACCCCAAACAACCCTATAGATTGGCTCTTTGTCTTCCGTATCTATACCCCAATTACGAGCAAGATACTCGTTGATTGTCGTGAGATTCTCGGGCATGTTAATACCTAATCTTTACAAACCATTTACCAGGAGGAATCTCTCTCGAATAGACACGAACATACAGATTGTTCTCCATGTCAGAGTCGTGTCTATATAGCCCATCTCGATAGTCAAGAGGGACTGATTTAGCTCCTCGAACCCATTCAGTAGCACAGTAGTTTTCTACAGAATCAAATCGGCGAGAGAATTTACCACTTTGCGAGTGATAACATGCTCCAGCACAAAGCAATGTTGCGCCAGCCGCTGCATCGAAAGCATGAATAGAAGACGCATCTTGGTCTGGATACCGTTTGTTCTCATTCGAAACGCATGGGATATTGAACTGATCAGCAATCTCCATTGCGTTGTGGCCTACTTTACGTTGCCACTCATTCAGCGTGTTGGTATGATATTGGGTATAGTCCCACATGGGCTGTTTACCCAATTGATCCGACCCTCCTGAACCATGAGAACTAACGATTCCAGATGGTTTCTGAAGCTGGTCTGAACAATCGTTGTCGTGCTGGTCATATTCGTTGACCAATTCGAGCAAGACATTAGGACACTTTCTGAGTTGTTCAGCCGTTCTATCAAGATGCCGTTTCTGGTCCTCAACATTGGGCATCAGAGTCTTAGTTTGGGTAAAAACAGTGAATTCAATATAGAATCCATACCCAGAGCACAACGCAGCAAACCCAGGCAACGATGAGTAGAAATTCAAATACATGCTTGGGGTCAATCCGCCTGGAATTACGGACGTATTGAGCAACCAAACACGTAAGCAATTGAATCCGCAATTCTTCCGTTCTTCGAGAATGGAATCAATCGCCTGTCCATCAAGATAGTATTTGTAGAGAGAGAAATCTGAACATTCAATCAGATTCAGCCGCTCCCCATTCTTCTTGATGAACCATTTCCTATCAATTGCGATGCTCAGGCTGGTATCAACAGGAGGCGATTCGATAAAGAATGCTTCCCATGCGTCAGCCCATTCACGATTGACAGTGATGTCTTTCCGATTGTCCTCAGCCGCTACGTATCTTCCATTAACGGCTTTGAATGCACGTCCACCGTAATCAGGTTCAGACCCGAATTCTTCCCAAGCAAAAGCATTGTCACGGTCACAAACCAAATAGTCCCGATTACCTTCATCCTCAGCACAAACGAATTTGCCGTTTGGTCCTCGAAATGCAATTTTTCCGAAGCCGAGGGAGACAATCTCAAACTTATGGTCGTCACTCGTTGACTGGATAACTTTATTGTTCTCGTCGAGGTGCCAGAAAGTATCCCAAATGGTTCTAATGCTGGTCTTCATTTAACCTCGCAGAGAAAATAGGGAGGGATAACGGTCCCCACGAACGTATCCCTCCCAAACCTACCTTCTTACCTTAACCAATCGGAATGTATTTAGCAGTGAACGGATTGTAAATCAGAAGCATAACCTCACCGTTCACGCCTGCCTTCGCGGTGAGAATATTTCCACCAGTTCCCACGCCCTGAGTTCCAGCGAACTGGAATGCAAGAACGTGCTGATAAGGAACGGGAGGATTGATTCTGGTAATCTGCGTGTTACCAGTCAAAATCGTGAAATAAGTATCTGGAGTAATAGTAGCCGCAGTCGCGAGTGTGCGCGGTCCCGGCTGGAGATTAGATTGAATTGGCGAAAGATTATTCTGCCAGTCAACTACATCCATTATTAATCTCCTTAATATCCTGCCGGAACGGCAAGTTCATCGATGTAAGCAGTAGCTGCGGGATTGTTCACAAAGAACTGAGTCCCGATGACCATGTAGAAGATTTCCGCAGTAGCCACTCCACCCGAGGGGCCACGAATCTCGAAAATGCTTCTGCCATCAGTCTTATAGAAACCAAGTGGGAGAATTTCTCCACGACCCCAGACAGAATCGTCAACGAAATCGATTCTATCAGTGGCCCAATTGAAGTGGGGCTTAACAGTTGCACCAGCAAGCTGCATCTGCCCACCGAAATACATATCCAAGCCTTCCGATTTCGGCTGCTTATTAATCAGAATTACAAGCTGGCCAATCTCTTCATATGCCTGCTGCTGTGCCGGATGCATCCAAGCAACAGGATTGAATTTATTGTTGATGCCAACTCGATTTCCGATCTGATTAATAGCAAGACGAGGAAGCGGAAGTGAAAGCGGATTGGAAGCAGCATTGACTCGATTCGAGCGAATTTCAGGAGTATTCGCACGATTGAATCCAAGCCAAGTGCCAGTAGAAGCATTCGAGTGATGATAAGGAACACCATAAATTGCAGGAAGCGACGTGGGCGAACCAATGCCCATGACAACCAAAAGGTCGCCAGTCGCTGAACTTGCAATAGCCGGTGTAACCTGAATCGTCTTATTGGCAACGTCCCACTGAGTGATAACACCAGTGCCTCGGAGCGTAGCCAAAGTAGAATCATAAACCTGAATGGTCTGCCCGTAACGAACAAGGCGAGCACCGAAACCATCAGTATCGAGCAAATAGGTATCAACACCACCGCTCGTTGACACTGTAGTAATGGTTCCAACGACACCATCACCAGCCTGCATCAACTGAGCATCAAGCTGACGGCGCAATTCATCCATTGCACCAGCAGTCAAACGACGAACCGCATTCACGATTGCTTTGCGGTCCGAATCAGTTGACCACTGAGTCAGCTTAGTATATTCAATATTCTCTGAAAGGAAAACGGCATTCAGGACTGCCTTATCGAAGGTCGGCCCACCACCGCGTCCCAAATCTCCACCATTTGCATCGAAATACTGGAATGATCCACCAGGGCGGATTTCCAGCGGAATGCGCATCTGACGATTCGAAATCTTTTCAACATTCCTCTTTTTGATTGAGGAGAAGAAAAGGTCGTCAGACTCGAATAGAGTTTGGATTGAGGGAATAACCCTTTCCAACTCTAGCGCAACTACCTGACTTTCGGTAACTGCCATGTCTGCTCCTTAAAACCAAACTAGCCGCAACCCAGCGATCTCAGCACTTGCTGATAGAAAGAAACTCGCTGGTGGCTCTGAACCGAATTGGAATACTGAAACACCTGTAGGACTAATGACAAATCCTGTGTCGAGAGCGACTCCCTTTAACGTAATGTCCTCTTCATTTGCAGAAGGTGGCACAATGGCTACACCATGAACCGTGAATCCCTCTACATCTGGGAGTTCGATTTCATTATCTCCAGCGTCTAGAGTGATAATCTGCTGTTGTGCAGGAGAATCCTCTAGTTCAGCAGTAGCGAAAACTAACTCGCTATCCTGATCTCCGCTGAATTTAATGTAATTCGTTAACTGAGCCACTATCGACATTTCAGTCTCCCATTAGAGCGTTAAGTGCTTCGTAGCTGCTCTTACCCTTCACCGCATCCAATTTGGCCTTTTGTTTATCGGAGCTAAGGCGTGGCTCTTTTGGCTTACCGTTATCCTTGGATATACGCTGACGCTGAGGCTCAATTGTTTCCTCTTCCTCAACGTCATCTTTTACCCTTTTACCCATACCTCTCAAAGCCTCGTTTCGGGCACTTTTTAATACTGGTGCCAGCAGTGATTTGGCTTTGGAAAGATATGCTCGTCTAATCTCGTCCTGTGAATCTTTGGAGAAATTAGACTTAGCCGACTTCTCCCAGAGTTTATCAACAATCTTCTGGAAGCGAGTATCTTTATCGATTAGAGATGAGATCTTTTCGAGTGCGTCTCTTGTAGCGTTACGCTTAACATATTCGGTCATCGAATTTTTTGGGTCGATGTTGTTAACGATTGCGCTTTTGATTGTGTTGTTTACGCGAGTGTTAACTTCACCCATCGCCGTATCGATTTGACGCTGAGCGAATTGTCTTTCGCGTTCAGAAATCTCAGCTTCCTTACTCTTATCTTCGGGCTTCGCTTCCTTTGACATTTTAGTGGGCGGAGTGAACTTCGAGGTTCCAAATGCCCACTTATTAAGTAAAAGAGCGGCTGTCTTCAGGTCATCGTCACCAGAAGCTTTAGCCTCATTCGCCATTCCAATGATGATGTCTTTCACCAAATTGGATTGGACGTGAAGATAAGCAGCAGGGTCAACTTTCTCAAGGTGATCCATGTATCCATCAACGACCCGATTAAAGGTCTCAGGATTGGATTCCTTGATCATCTTGAGAACGTTACTTACATTCCCCTTTTCAACCATATCCTCCGTGTATTTCTGGAGGATTTGATGTGACTCAGCCGCTGCTTTGGCATCATCAATAGTTGAGAGGATTTCAGTGAACTGCTGCTCACGGAAATAAGCCTTCTCAAGATACGGGAAATCTTTGAACAGATTGGGATACTTCTTGAGAATCTCTCGACGACGAACTGGAGTAGTTAGTTCCAGTTTCTCATCATCAATATCCTCAAGGTCTTCCTCAATCTCATCGAGTTCATCTACTTCTTCATCTTCTTCTTCATCGTCTTCTTTGTCATCTTCTTCAAGCTTTTCTGGATCTTTTTCATCAGCCTTGACTTCTTTCTCATCCTTCTTCTCTTTCAGAGGAGTCGTAAGGTCAAGGGTATCTTGGTCGTCGTTTTCACTCAACTTACCAAAGATATCTTCTACAGAACTGCCTGATGAAGGAGTCTTGCCAAGATCTGCAACATTATTGGATAGTTGGGACATCTTCTTCTCCACTTATTTCCCGGTCGCCATCAGGCTTTTCGGGATTATCTGGGCCTTTTGACGCAGAGGCCGACTGCTCAAGCACCAATTGCTTGTTCATTTCAAAGAAATGCATTTGGCCATGAAGAAGAACATTTTGATAGCCAGGTTCGTTTTCGATTTTGGCTAGCCGTCCCGCTTCACTAGTAACCCACTGTCTAACAATCTCAAAGTGAATCTTATGATTATTATAAGTAACATCAATTTCAACCGATGGCATAAACTGCATCGTTTCTGGATCTTCAATCGGTTCAGATTCAAGTAGTTGCTTAATCTCATCGTTCTGCAAGCTACGATCGTCTTCACCAGGAATGTAGAAATCGGTAAGGCCTACTGCATCCCTAAGAATCGGAATATTCTCAGGAGCCGCAAACATCTCCAAGAATACAGGATTCTGAGCCTCAATCATCTTCATGATCGTATCTTTCTGCTGAGTCCAAGTAAGAGGTAGATTCTCGGCAGATTCAAGTTCAATCTTGCCAATCTTACCCTGGAGTTCAGACATACGAATCATGAGATTGATGAACGTTCCATCAGGAAGCTTCTGGACATCCTGCTCATCAGTCTTCATATTGGTAATGAAGATTGGGATTGCCTTACCTTTAACTTCTCTCCACCAAGATGTAAAGAGTTTGTAGATGTTCTGGATTCTCTGTCTGGCCTGTGCCTGAGACATCGAATATTCACTAGCCGTATTCGATCCATCAAGCTGTCCGCCAAATAGAGACGGAAGAGCACCAGATACTAATTGAGCGAGCGACTGAATCACCTCAAAGAACGGCATCACCTCTTGGGAGAGAGTTGCCGTTTTCATTTGGTAGAAACCGTCGCCCACAGATTTACCGGATTTGGGAGTAGCTTCGTAAACTCCACCCGGTAGTGTTTCGGTATCTCTATAAGCTTTGAAGTTGAGAACACCAGGATCAGCAAAGGTCTGGCCAATCCCATGCTCAATCGTCTGCAAAACCAGAGAGATAATATCGTTGGTGATTTCCTGCGTGGTAACGAGAGGAATACCAGCCGGATCGTGAACCAGATAATCTTCTTGAGGATTTACTGAAATGGTCCAGTAATCATCGAGATCTTCTGTTTCAGCCTTACCGAATTCATCGTTAACCAGACAGACTTTCACTCCACGAGGATAAAGCTTCCTAAGCTCCTTGATTTCATCCTCATCAGCCAGGATGTTGAATGCACAAGGACGGAGCCAAGCCTTACGCATTGTAACTACATAGTTTGGATACTCGCCCATGTAGACAGTATTAAGTCTGCCCCATTCGGCGTATGAATCCATAGGGCCAGCACCCTTATTGGTTCTAACTTGCTGGAGTAAATCCTTGTTCCCAATCAGATGCTCATACTCTTCCATCGCATTGGCGTAGTGGGTTTCGTATGAGTAAATCAGATATGGAGTCTCGCAAGCCGTTCTCGCGTAATTAGCAATCTTGACCTGAAGTCCTCCGTAAACTTCAACACATACACGAGTTTTCGGCTGCTCGTCTTTACCTACTAGCTTGGTAACGATGAATGATTTCACACCAGGCATCATCGAAACCATATTGCCACAGTTCGGACAAAGGTCAGATGATTCAGCCTGTTCTTCCGGTTGGAAGGTATTAGTAGTCTCGTCTACCTCGGTTTCCTGTTTGCAAACCGGGCAGATAACTGTAGCTTTAGGTATTGTCTCTTCTTCGTATTTGGGAACTTCGTAAGTCCCATATTTCTTATCAGACCTAGGATATGTGTAAGCGAAGACTGGGCCCTCCGTGTAATAAACATAGAGGGCCTTCAGCCATTGCAATGGAGCGTTGTTATGAGTATCAATCAGCTTGCTAATCTTATCGCCTGCCTTAGCCGTTACGGTGTCAAGTGAAGACTCGGCATCGTATGGATAGCACTTGGCATCAGGAGTCGTAACGGACAAAGCAGCAATGATTGTCTCGATGTAAGCTCGGAAGGTATTTACCGGCTTATCATAATAAGACTGGTCGGCAGTCTCGTCTGAGATAGAATTATCCCAAACACGCCAATCATGTGCTGTTTCTGAATACCAAGTCTGAAAGATAGAATCCCAGAATAACTTAAGCCTCCGGCATTTCCGAATTTGTCTTTCTCGGACAGCTCTATCCTCAGCGTCGAAATGCTCGACTACTTCAAGAAGGAGCTTTTGAATTCTTTCGTCCGGAAGCTTGGGATTCACTTAGGCACCTTTAGTTACGACAAGATTGATTGGCTTGCCCGGAGTTCCAGGATACTTGAACGTAATAGTATCGGACTGGGCAGTGCCAAGCGAATTAGAAGCTCTAAGGAAAAGAGTGTGAGTTCCATTGGTTGGAATCGGCAATGGAGCCACACACGTTGGAATATTGTTCGATAGCCCACACAATGCTGTGAGAGGAACTCCACTACCAGAATCAATGAATACAGTGTATGAGTAACTCTGTGCTTCAGTAACGCTGATACCTTGACCTGTGAAGTCCCACTGTAGTGAAATAGGCTGCTGTGCATCGACCTGTAGAACTGAAACCAGAACGATGAGACAGATGAACAACCTTTTCATTTCTTTTCCTTACTCCCTCCTGTGAAATAATCATACATACGCCCAATTACACCTTGCGAAGGAGAAGTAGATACACCAGTAGGTTTCTTCTTCTGGGACTCTTCTCGTTTACGTTTTGCCTCAGCCGCTGCGATATCTTGCAGTTTCTTTACAGCGTCAGGCTTCTTTGCTGCTGGCTGCTGCTTGGTTTCCATCATCTTGCTTCACTCCCATGATTTCTTCAGCAGATTTGACCTTGTTCTGGAATTCCTGCATGATACGCTGATGTTGAGCCCTATCCTCAGCTTCTAGCTTCTGCTGTTTGACTCGCCAAGGTATATGTCTAGTTTGGAGTGACAGCGGCTCCGGTGCTTGAACTCTATCCTCTTGAACTGAAGGCGTTAATACCTTGCTTAGCAAGATATCTTTCTCTCGCCTCATATTAGCTAGTTCAGTCTTTAGAACTTCACAAGACTGGCATAGCTTTGGTTCCCTAAGAATATCTCGAAGCTCACGGAGCCACTGGAACATTATCTTCTCCTACGATGAAATGGAAGAACAGCAAAAGGACGCTCAGATGATTCGACTCTATTCATATTTCTGTAATAGGCTGTCCAATCACTCGTGTCCCTTAATGTCTTAATCAGCCGCTCCTGCGCTTGAATTCTCTCAAACTCGTCAGCAGAATCCTGAAAATATCGCTCGGCAGAATCACAAGCGTAGCGTAAAGTATCGTAAGGGTCATCATCAGGAAACTCTGCCACATCCTCAGGTGGCTTTCCATCTTTACCAGCTTTCTCATACACGCAAGACTGTATTGCTACAGGCATCAGCTTGCAGTGTTTGAAAATTTGAAGTTTAGGTAAATTAGTTTCTTCTACTGGAGCATCGAATAATCTGAGGTAGTTCTTATAATCCTGTTCGCTCTTATTCCTATACAGCCACTGAGCATAACCCTCGTCAAACTTGGGCATCTCTGTAGCAGGAATAAAAGGTCTAGGAGACCATCTCAAATATTCATGAACCAGTGTCTTTCCAGCTATTCTAGAGCCAGCCGAATTGTCGGAAAGCTCGATGTATCTTCCGATGCCTTCCTCAATTTGGACTTGAATCGTATGATCCTGTCCACGATCTTGCCCGGCTGATTTACAGAACTTGACAACTCTTGGATTCTCTCTATCAATGATATCCTTTACGATAGGAGCCCATTGAGCAATCTTCGCTCCACGCCACGCTAATTCTCTGTAAAGATATAAGCGTCCGTTGGGACTGATTGCAAAGAATCCAATATATGTCAGTGCTCTGTATCCCCAGTCACCGATGACCATCTTAGGCCACCACTCTGGGATATCGAATCCGTCTATTACATGAATCGCATGGTCTGGCTCATCATGGTAATGTCTATCTCTGAATTCATCAAAGACTTGACCTTGATAAGCCTCCCAATCACCCATCTTGGCTTTACGTTCAGCTTCGGGAAGACCAGCAAGGGTTCTTCCATAAGCTTCACCAAGATGAGGATTATCAAGATACGTGGCATGAATGTAAATCCTTTTGTTTCCGCCACGTCCTACGATAATCGTTGAACCTTTAGGGGCTGGGTCAACTAGCCGCTTTTTAACCCAGCTATGTCCTATATCTCCTGGCATTCCCCCTGCACGAATTATCTCAGGGAGATCTGAACCTATCGGCGCACGCGTTCTAGTGTAACCGATGTAAAGAAAGATCCACTGTGTGAGACTGGTTAATTCGTCTGGTGTGAACAGATTAATTTCCATGCCGTCATATCTGTGAACATCGTCTTCTGTTTCACAGTGACCGCATGTTATTACCGCACCAGAATTACCTCGCAGTCCACTTCCGTATTGATCTGGGGCTGGGAATGTCCAAGTTAAGTCTTGACCATTCCATGTCGCTCCGAACCTAGGATAAATCTGCTTCATCCTAGGAATAATTTCTGTCTTTAGTTCGGGGTTGGTTCTACGCAGAAAGAGCTGCTTGAACCTTGGATTCTCATGCCAACCTCTTACGATTGGCAGCATCATCAAGGTTTCAGTTTTCGCGGAACCTGCACCGCCACCGTAGAAAGCTTCTTTAATCGAGTTGGGAATCGAAAGGAAGAGTTCCTGTTTCGGAAACGGTCTCCATTCCTTTATCAGATTCTCAACGACTGCATCCTTTCCACGGGGAATAAGGATATCAGTCACACATTATTCTTTCGGAGGTAGACAATGGCGTCATCGTCTGTGCAACGGATAAACGCACCAGTAACAATTGCAGCAGTCAATTCGATAAAGCCACTGTCTTCAAGAACTGAGGTTTCAAGCGTAGGAGGCGGAGAATTCCTTACTTCAATTTCGCAGGATAATGTAGGCAGTGCGTAGACTACATCTTCCTCTAATACGGTCTCAACGCCAATAGAAATGAGTTTCATTGATTGGCCCTAGCACCGTAGTGAAGTAAGACTTCCTCAGCCGTTAACTTGCGGAGATATACGGCGGGCTGAGTAATGTAACCGTCATTGAAAAGCGTGAATCCACCAAAGGAACCGATGTATAGTTCTGCACTGGTTTCGAGTTCACCAGTAACAGCCGTTAATACATCGCCTGTCTTTGGGAGTCCGTTAACGTAAAGTCTAATCCTATCTCCTGATTCCCAGGTAACTGCGACGTGGGTCCATGCGCCAGTAGGTAATGAAACCAAAGTGCGGCTAGTCTTTTGTCCCTCTCCAATGATATCGAGTGACATGATTAGCTTTGCATTGACGACGCTCATGTAAATCCCAGCGGCGCCACAGCAAATAATCATTTCATGACTACCCGACCATGCGGCATTATAGACCCAAGCCTCGAATGACAAAGCCTCCGAATGGAACCAAGGATTAACTCCACTTGAAGTAGAGCCTTGTCCAGTAGTTCCATTGAACAGTGCAGCAAAACTCCCATCTCCTAATGGGCCTTCTTGAGCAAGAGTAACACCAGCCGCAATCGTCAAATCAAAATCGCGGTCAATGCTATCGTAGAAGATAGAGCCTTGCTGCTCGTTGAATCGATGGTATGATATCGGTCCGGAGCGGCTAACTTCGGCTGCGTATGAATCAGATAGAGTCTCAATCTTCTTCAGGATGAGTGGTGTGAATACAGTTGGACACCTAATAAACCCACCTGATACCCTAGCTCCTGGATCGGAATTAGCACCAACCAAGGTAGTGTATGTCCCATCCACCTCGGTTGAATATTCTAATTCCAAAAGCGAATACACCCTATACGGCCCTACTGGAACCGCATAAGGTGTATTGTTCGCTATGGTGATTACGACACCATTAACCAGAGCTTGGGTCATTGAGACTAGCTGGCTGAAACGGTAATGGTGTAGTTGCCGCTTGAGATGGTAACAGTAAATGTAACCGTGCTGGTCAGTGCATACTGCTGCATGGGACCAGTCGGATCGTCATTCTGTTGATAAAAATAAAGCATCTGCTTTTCAATATCAACAAAGAATGCCTTGATGTTGGTAATAACCTTGGAGGTAACGGCTACACCAGCACCAGTAGATGCGGTAACTGTCGCTGTTCCTGAAAACATTTACCTTGTTCTCCTCTCTTCTAGCGAATCAGTGTGAGCCACGCGTTGTCCTTCTAGAACTTTACGCTGACTATCAAGCAGTAATTCAATATCCTGCTTGCGCATCATGTTTCGTTCTTGATTCTCAATCAGCGCAATGAGTTTGGAGTTCGAAGCAGTGTTTTCTTTAACTACGTTCATTAATTGTTCAGCCGTTACTCGCCAAAGCTCTGTGTATTGCTTAACGTCCTTTCGATAGAACACAAACATGAATCCAGCCAATACGCCGCCGACCCCAAGGGTAACGAGCCATTTGGTGAATTCCACATCCATAGATGGTTCCATCTCAGTTACGTATTGTCTTCGCGAAGAGTAATCTCCTGAAAGTGGGATTCTTGAATTACTTGTGGAGCGTAAACGATGATTTGTGGAGTGCGGTTGTTATCTTTCTCTTCTTGTGAAGCAACAACCTTATGCATCTCAGCCGCTATTCGGGCGAGTCGTTCAGGTTTCTCCACGTCTTGAATGCGCGCCTTCAGCCCATCTAGAGACATGGACATGATTGCGGCTGCCTTATTCCGGAGCTGAGAAATAGCAACCTTCTCCTCAACATCCAAGTCTAAATCCTCAGTTTTCGGAGGAAGACAAGGAATTCTGGGAGAAGTAGCAGTCTTTAATCTATTAAGGAGATTTAAGGGAGACTCAAGCCTCTCCTGGATCTCTTCATCGCTTAAGATCATAGTTCTCACTCCATTAGAGAACAGTGCAAGATTTCGGGGTGCATCCAGTGTCTCATGTTTCCCCTTGACGTGCAAGTCAAAAGCGGCTACAATTCCTAGCGATTCCGCGATTTTCAGATGAATCCTTCAACTATTGAACCCATCATATTGTAGGTTCGGGGGAGAGGTATACTATGTTTTGGGTTCCCTTTTGTAATATGGGACCCTAATTCGCACTAATTCATTTTGGGACAATGGCTATCTCGTTCCACCTCCGCAATTTTTATGCCATGATGGGACCACTATTAGTTGATACCGGGGGGAGGGAGGCCACAATATATAGATATGACAAATAATGCTTGTCACTGACAATATATGGCAGACTCACACCACAACATATGGGTATGTAATGTGTATGGTGCACAAAAGCTAGTATTCCCCCCTTGGTATTACCCATGCATTATATCTTCCCGTAAGTCGGGTTCGTTTACTCTTGACTAGGAGCGTGGTCTATCCTATAATCTATTCGTCTCTCTCGACCGTTGGTCGCTACGTGCGGTTTCGTCCGCTGCCTACGCTTACAAACGTATGGTGTGAGTTGCAAGCACTCACCGTATGCACTGCCCAGTATCCCGCTGCGCATGGGCGTCAAATCGTGCCGGGATATGCAAATCGTGTCGCCTCTGCTACCCTGAATCTATACGGATTCGCGGATTGCAAAGCAGCTACTACGGAGTATCGCGGTGAATGAGAAC
>JACCDR012662848.1_pt1 | contig 49787 bp, 74 predicted proteins | sample 7446431 | NCBI WGS metagenome assembly JACCDR01 (sample SAMN15323443, study PRJNA562643) | freshwater metagenome | isolation source: river surface water | place: USA:Blue River Watershed | collected 2017-08-17 | reverse complement strand
TTTTGAGAATAACGACTTACGACGAGTCTTGCCTATCTTATCATAATGACTTACGTCAACGACAATCGCCGTAACTCGCGCGAATCGGCGCACGAAAAAAGCCGCGTATCAACGCGGCTCATGTCCCTGGTCAGTTGAGAATTGGCAACAAAAAAAGCCCAGTGCTTTCGCACTGGGCTACTGGGCTACTTGGCGGACTACCCCGCCGCTATCCGCGCTGCCTGCGCTCGCATGCTGGCCAGCATGTCGCGCACTTGGCTTGCCTGGCGAGTCAGCCTATGGACTTCGGCCGACATTTCGGCGCGTTGTCTCCCCAGTCCCTGGATTGCGGCCGTGAGTTCTTCTCGCTCTCGACGTAGCTGGGGGATGTCCAGGTCAACCATGTCGTTGTCTATCAACAGGTGGACTTCTAACCGACATGCCTGGAGAATATCCCAACAGTACGATCCGCGCGGCAGTCCGTCTACGATCGAATCGTAGAGCCGTTTTTCTTCGTCTTTCGTCATGATCCATCCTTTCGTGCATGAAAAAAGCCTAGGTGAAAATCGCCTAGGCTAGTGAACTCAACGCGGGTTATCTGTCCAGGTTCAACGGCATGATCGCGCCAACGGCCCGCGCTCCAACGTGCGGCCGATCTACAGTTACCTTCATGGGCTTCTCGCCGAACTTGTCGGCCGAGAACGTGAGGGTAATTGTGTCACTGCCAGTCGAATCCGCTCCAACGGACTTTACCAGTGCGCCGATTAGAGTCATCAGCAATTGCGCGTCCAGGCTGATCGACAATGCCCCCGGATCGTTGTCATAAAGCCGCGTGAAACAGTCAACAGGCGGGAATCTGCCTTCAATGGATTTTGGCGCGATGGTCGCCGTTGACTCGCCGTCCGTCGCACCGATCGGCACCAGTCCGGGGGTGCGGTACTGTCTGAACATTCAGCAAGCGCGAACATACTTCTCGGAATTAACATGACGTCACCTATCCTAGGTCTATGTCCGATACGGTCGGATTCCGCCAGTGCCAAGTGGCGCAGGTTAGCGCGCCGTCCCTGGACGGCGCGCCGACGCGCGTCAGAGAGCCATTACGCGATATTGTTGAACTCCGGTTTCCAAATTGTCCCTGGACGCAACAAACCGATCGGTCGCATTGCGGACATTCTCCAGGGTTATCCACTGCTGGAAATACCCCACAATTCGATAATCCCCGTCCGGGATTCTGCGGAATTCTGCTTGATCTGCAATTGACATAATACATCTCCACAATCCTAGGGAAACAAAAGCCACCGGCAGCCGTCCGCGCGTCCATGCGCGGACGGTTCGCCGATTGCTTTTGCTACAGGGCCAATTGCAACACCCTGCCAGCAGCCCGATCCAGCCTGTTTCGCTCTCCAGCGTACTCAGTATCCTGACTGAGCCGGGTCATGCCTTGCGCAAAGCCCCATGCGGATCGCTGGATGCACTGATGGATGTCCGCCTGTTCCTCCGCATAATCCCATGCGGCTTCAAGAGTCTTGCGGGGCGCGATTTTCTTGCCAAAGAGCAAGTCGAGCACTTCCTCCTTTGATCCACCTAGCATGCAATGCTGTGCGGCATGAATGCGGCTCTCATCTTCGGCCGCGCTCGCATCAGCATACTCACGGAGTTCAGCGCGGAGTTCACGCGTGAATCTGTGGTCTGCACTCCCACGATGGACAATGCGCAGTTCAGATACCGCGCTTGCGTCCCATACGATATGGTTGCCGCATACGCTCGCATACAGGAACTTGGTCACCTTCAACGCGGCCGCACCGACCTCGCTGTTGGAAATGAAGAAACCGCGCGAAAGTCCATGCTCAGTGCCATCGTCGATACGACGATTCTCGTTGACCATGAAAGCAAACATATCATGGTCCGAAGCGTACAGTCCGGCCGGCGCGATCATGTCGCCTACGTTGATGGGTATTCCACCGCCGAAACGGACTTCCAAAACATCAGCTTCAGTCGCCTTGCGGCAGCCTGGCTGATCGGCATGCGCCGGCCTGGCAGGTGGAACTCTCCAGCCAGAATCCGCCAACGGCATCATTCTCTCAACAATTTCGGCATTCCAAATCCGACTGTACTTGTCGGAAGTGATGCAACGCGCGACGAGTCCACCGTTACGATGCAACAGCATATTGCCCTCGCCTTCCATGACATCTAATCCCGCGTTCAGATTTGCCGCCGCAATCGGTGCGGGGAGCTTGCGAAGATAGTCGGCTGGCGCGCCAACTCGATTGGCCAGTTGACCGAACGCGTAATGGGTCATAGTGGCCACGTTGCCTTGCGGACCTACGATGGCCAATTGGTCATCACGTTCCTGAACGTGCAGAGTGCGGTATGCAACTGTGCTCTGAGCGGCAGAGTCTCGATAATACCGGCATTGCGCCAGCATGTCCCCCAACGTCCAGAATCGCTCGTCGGCGGGGCGGGTGGCCCATTGCTTACTTGCTTGCATCAGGTTCGACATCTTACTAACTCCTATCCTAGGAACCCGCAAACCGTGCGGGGCGGTCTAACCGATCGGCCAGATACCAATACTATATCGACGTGCATACAGTCCGTCTAGTGAAGTCTCGCATTTCCCCCGCGCCAACCGCGCAGCAGAAAACTTACGTCAACGGCAATTGACGTTCTCAGAATGAGCCCCGCCAAAAATCCCGATTCGGGACTACGGTCCGCACCCCCCGAAATAACCGCACCGAAACGGGGGGATACACCCCGTCGATTTTGGGGTGTACGAAAAATTCCAAAACGGCCAGCCGGCAAATTCCCTGCCCAGGGCGTGTGACTTTTCGCCGTTTTAGTTTTTGCTTTTAGTGCGACACGTACTCGACCTTGCGAGTCCGGCGTGCCTTTTCCAACTCGCGCTTCATGTCTCGCATCTCAACGAGCCAATCCATTTGCACTTGGCTCGTAATTTCATATCGCTGCTGGTACGCATCGCACTTTTTCTGCACCTCGGCCAGCTTGGTTTTCAACTCCCGTTCGCTCTCATTCGGCCGACTCAAGCACATCGCCAGCACAAGCCCGATGAGCACCCCCCCGCCCATTCCTACAGATACCCAAGCAGCAATCTGTTTAGCGTCACGATTCATGGCACGTCCCTTTCTGTATCCGTGCGCCCCTCGATACAGTTTAGACAGGATGTCAAGGCGTGCCAAGTATCTGCACAACCCGCAAGTCCGCATAGTAGACATTCCAGTTCAACGCGGCCGAGCTACTATCGACATACAACTCCAAGTAGTCCGCGTCCGCGAGCGAAAGAATCCAATGCAAACTTGTGCTGCTCGTGGCATTCGCCACCAGGCTCGATAGCTTGCCGTACTCCATGCCCGCGATATTCGCCCCGTTCTTGTAGACCTTTAACAGCAGATATGGCCCGCCGATCGCAGTTCCGTCGGCGCTGATCTTGGCATCCACCGTGTAGTATCCAGCCGGCGAAATGGTGATCTTGTTCGCGCTAACCGTGCATCCGTTGGCCGTCGTTCCACCGCCAGCACCGATAGTCAGCTTCACCGCCCCGCTCGTGGCAACAATCGTCTGTGTGCCCTGCAACCCCGTCCATCCACACGACTGGATTGCCGCGGAAGCATTCGGCACCATGCTTTCGATTTCCCAATGTTTGCTGTACGACGACCACCAGCAAACCCCGTTCGTGCCGCTCGGCCCACTGAACTGGCTCATCGCGTCGTAGACGGTGAACGTGACATTGCTCACCACCCATGCCGATCCATTCCACCGCATGAACTTGGCCGCCGCACTACTGCCCTCGGCAAGAGTCGCCGTCAACTGGAACCGCCGGAAGTCCGGCCCAACTGCCCGGCCCAACTGCTGCCGCTGGAGTGTTTCGCCCGTGTCACGCATTGGCCCGGATGCCTCGCTTGTTTTCGCGTGTGCCCCCAGGGTCGCGGAAGGTCTCGACGGTCAGCGTCTGCATGTGCCGCTGGCAATCGTAGTTGATGCCGACAATTTGCGGAGTTCTGGATACCTGCCCTTGCGCATCGAACCCAGCAGGCATTCGCACGCCTCGCCCCTCGATGAGATACAGACTATCTCCGAGATTGTACAGGAACCCAATGCCCTGTTGTGTGTCGAGTTCCAGCCCCTCAATCACAATCCGCCCGCTCACATCGCCCATGTTCCAGGCGTCCACCAGTTCATTCGCCAGCGCCAGCGCCGCCGGCCGATCGTCGGTAGCCAAGCTATTCAGCGTGCCACCAGTGACGTTGGCTTCGTACAGGCTGCCCGTGTAAATCTCCCGCCAGTGAAACTTGTGCGAAGCGTCAATGAGTTCATACGTTTCGGACCCCTGCACGCTATGTGCCGTCCGCTCGGCCACTTGGATGGACGCCGTGTCGCTCTTGATTGTGGCCGTCAGCCTCAGCTTGAAATAGGAAACGCTCGTCACCGTCACGCCGTAATGCACAACCTCGGGGAGAATGTGCTGCCCGTTCCAGCGCACCCCGCACTCATGCTCCAGTATGTGCCATTCGCCGATATGCCCCTCGGTCAGCTTCGCCACGGGTTCCCACGTCGTACCGCCGTCCACGGTGAATTCCAGGGTTGTGCCGTGCATCTCGCCGATGGGCACGGCATCGGCGGCTTGCGTGAGTGTGGCCAAGAACTTCCGCCGCTTCGGCTCCACCGGATGGCCGAATTCCGTCGCCAGGTCTCGATATGTTGTGATCTCGCCCCGTTCGTCGATGTAATCGCCGGCCTCGTTCAATACCCAGTCCCGGCCGATACGCTTGAACTTCGGCTGCGTTGCATCGTTGTACTCATCGGCATCCAGCGCCAGCTTGTTCGCTTCGGCTTGCGAGCCAATGTATGTATCGTCGTCCTCGTGCCAAGCCGGTACCAACTCCCAAGTAGCCTCGACCTCATGCGTATCGGTCTGAACCCATACATGGTTGATGGCGCTGGCGATGTTACTCTGGAGATTCAAGGCAACGACGTTACTCGCAGACCGGTCCAATGTGCCGCCGGGGAATTGCAGCCCAAGATTGCGCGCCTGCCCGCTACCTCGACGGAACAACTCAATTTGTGCCGTCACGTTGCCGGCGGCCGTCGAAGTTAAGCCGACTCCCCACGTGAAGCCATAAGGCTCAAGCATCAAGTCGAGTGCTTCTGGCAGGTAGACACCGCTGCGCAGGCGATGGTTGTAGAGGGGAACGTTGAACATTGCCTGCAAGACGTGGGACTGTGGATCGGGATTGAATATCAATGCCTGTTGGTTCTGTCCTCGAACTCCCGAAGGATTCAACCGTTGGCAAAGATATGCAACTGCACTCCCCAGCGACCAATCGGCAGGCCCCATCGTGAACAGTGTCCGGCTATTGTCGGTGCGCCGACTCTCGGGAGAAAAAAAACAGTAGTTGCCGTCAGGATCAAACCGGGTTGCCTCATTGCCATCAATCTTGTTGTCGATCCGCGGATTGAATACCAACTCGTCATAGTTAGTGATCGTCTGTCCGCTAGGCTCGATTTCCTCCATCCCCACCAGTAGTTCACCGCCAAAATGAAACGGTTCCAACCGCGACGTATACGTCAGCCGCTCGTCCCTTCCAATCTCATATTCTCCAATGGACACCTGCCCCCAGTGCATCGGAATGTAGTCCGTGCCGTTGTACACCTGCACCAGCACGAACGTATCCGGCGCAGGCAACAGGTTCGTGTTCACCAGCCGCTCATTGGCCAACGCCAGATCGTAAGCCAGTACGCACCGATCAAGACTCTTGCCACCCAGCGCACGATCCACTGACAGCACCTTGTAGCGTGAGTCAAGCTGCCCGTTGATGTAGACATAAATCGGGGGGGCTTCTCGTGACGGCATGTTAGAAGTAGCTCAACTGATACCATTGGAGTGTGCCCTGCACGAACCATGTGCCCGTCACCGACGTTATCAGCGTCCCCGCCACGTCCTGCAACTGTGACGAACTTGGCGTGAACCCCTCGAACGTGCAATCTGGAAACGTGCGGTTGATCGTGCCGGACTCGATTAAGATGTCGTTGACCTGGTGTTGATTCTCCATGTCGATCAGGAATTGCGTCAAGATGTCCACTGACGTAAATGACGCATGGCAGATCGTGATGAAATACTGAACCGTCCGACCGCCCCTCCCCAGTCTGATTTCGCTCTCACCGATCAGCCCGGCGAACTTCGTGCGTGTGACGTGCGTCGACGGCGGACTCGTCATTGCATGCGAGTGTATGCCAGGAATGTCACCGCGAAAGTATAGAGCCATGCTTAGGGCTTGTTGAGTTGTTGGGCTGGGTTGCCGGGGCGGATTGAACGCTTGGCCGCTGCTTCGATGGCATCGTCCACAATTCGCACGTCTTGGGGGCGGTCGATCATCTGTTGCTGCTGCTGTTCGAGCCGGAGTAGTGTTTGCGCCATGTCATAGAGAATCTTTTGACCAGCAGTTTCGGGGCTCAACTGCCCACCTGGAACCGCTTCGCCCATTAAGATGCTCGCTGCTCGCTGATTCGCTGATTCGCCTCCAAACGCCGTTCCAAAGTCGAATCCCCACATCAGCATTTTACGCTTCGCCCAGGTGGTCTCGCCGGACTGCTGGAGCGCTCTTTCAAGCCCCTCGCGGTTGATTCCCTGCTGACCCATTTCAAAGTCCGATAGTAGTCGTTCCTGCCCGCCACGATACACGCTTTCCAGCCTGCCGGCTTCGAGCAGCCCCACGGACCGCTTTCGTTCGATGTCCTGGAAATAGAGCTTGTCCGCGTCCGTGTAACTTGGAATTTTGCTCAGCGCATCAGCCATCAGTCTGCGAGTATCGCTACCCTCGACCAACAATTCCCGCATGGCAACGTATTGTTTAGCTTCGCCGGTTAAATCGCCGCCTTCGGTGCCACCGGCCTTTTGGTACTCAATGCTGAACGCACCAACGAGCTTGTTTCGCGCCTTTTCTCCGGCTGGCGTCATCAAGTATTCCATCTGCTCGGTGAGTCCCTTGCCGATCAGTTCTTTGACGCCACCCGTAGCTTCCTTTATCTGTTTTGCAAACTGAATTACAGCGCTAGCCGATCGCATCCCTTCTGGATCAAGCGAGCGTTGAGTTACGGCAGCCATCATCGCCGCGGCCTCTTGCGGCCCCATGCCAAAGCCCTTGAGTTGGCCGACAGCCGGCACCACGTTGCGCGCCGTGGCGCCCATTGTTTCGGGACGTGCCGTCTGGAGCATGGACATCATCAGCCCGATTGCCTGCTCGGGAGTCCCGCCAAACAGCTTTCGTATGTCCAGGCTCGCGCCAGTAATCGCGGTCATGTCCTGAATGTTGCGACGTGGATTGGTGGCAATGACCGCCTGCAATTGCTCCAGCGCCGTTTGTGTCTGAATGTCCCCCTTGGCAGCCAATGCGGACGTTCCCGCTCGAATCACCGTGTCCAATGACGCGCCAGTCTCAGATGCAATCGCCTGGAAGTTAGCCGTAACCTCGCGCGCGGATAGAGCATCCGTCTGCGTCATGTTCTCAATTGCCTGCATCAGCGGGTCAGCAATGCCAGCTTGAAACTCCCCCGCCGCCTGCCGCTGCTGGAGGAAGTCCTCATACTCCCGCTTGATTGTCCCCGCAATCGTCGCCACGCCAGCCAGCGCCGAACCAAACCCCACCAGCCCAGCCGCCGCCTTGCCGAATGTGCCGGCCATGCTGGACCCCATGCCCTCAACACTACCCGCAGCGTCACCGCTCTTATTCTTGAGCTTCTCCAACTCATCCGTCAGCTTGCGAACATCCGCTTGCGCACGATCGAACGCCGCGCGAAGTTGCGCGTCGCGTGCAGCCAGGGTAATGTCTACGACGCCACTAGCGGCCATGCTGTAGGTGATCCATGTTCGTTAGAATCCACACGTCCAGTACACTCGGCGAGTATCCCACGGGCATCAGCCCGGCTCGCCAACGGCGATAGGTTCCGATCCGTTGAGAGACTGAGCCTCCAGTTTTTTTTTGAGCTTGTTCAGCATCGCCTCCAGCGCCCACCCCTCGGTGATTGCCTCGATGCACGGCACCAGGTGCTCGGTCGATACCAGCCCCAGCATCCCGACGATATTTGCTTCGAGTCGGTAATTCTGGCCCAGCGCCGTGGCGATGAACCGAAAGCCCTCATCCTGCGGTATCCGCCACTTCGGCGAGTCGCCATCGACAATCAGCCACTCATCCAGCGCTTTCCAAGCCGCGTCATAGAACGGCTTGTATTGATCCTTGATCCGGGCGGACCCGATCCCCAGTATGTGCGGCAGTTGTTTGGCAATCGGAATGTGCCAGGCAAAGCCCCCTTCCAATACGACGTCCACCCCCGCGTGCAGCTTCGGCCGCCGCAGATCGTCCGGCGTGGGGGGGCGCAGATTCTCGACTCCCAGCCACCACCGGCCGTCAGCCGCGGGCGTCCAGATCTGCCGCTCGGGCAGGTAGCCCGGCGTAGGGGTCGCGTCTGGCCGCATAGGATCGTCCCAGAATGCGATGCGTCCCATGCCGCCGTCTGGGCCAGCCGTGAGAATATCGGCCCAGGAAGGCCCGCTTCCGCCCCCCTGGAGCGATTCTAGGCCACACTCGGCCAGGGTTGCCGGGTTTGCTCCGCGACTTTTGGGAAAATAGAGAAGATAGCCAGCCAAGAGTGCGCCTCATGTCTAACTGGGCGTCAACGTGGTGCCGGCCCAGAATGTGATCGTACTGTTTTGCAGGCTGGCCCCCACCTGGAGCGCCAACCCATTGGTCAAGGTAACGGACAGCGGGCGTGCCGTCCCCAGGTTGATGGTGCAGCCCTTGAACCCCTTCAACGTCGTGATCGTCTTGGTTCTCTGATCCTGGCTGCAATCCAACGTGCCGGAGCAATTGAACGTGCCGATCGTGCCACTGCTCTTGTGGTTGAACGTGCCGGCGTACTGATTCACCGTGGTAATTGTCGCCGCCCCCAGTACTTCGTGCGTCCCCCCGTACTGATTCAGCGTTGTGATATTGGAACCCATGTTCAGCATCGTGCCAGCCAACTGGTCGATGGTCGTAAGCGTGCAGCCGCTCCCAATCGTGAGCTTGGGCGCGACCCCGCTCGTCACACCACTGGTAATCTGCGGCCCCAGTCCGATTCGAGTAAACGTCGCCGCTTCGTTCGGCTGCGATGCAATGCCGACGATTCCATTCTGGACCGTAATCACGTTGCTGGCGTGTGTGCCGATGATTCGGACAGGCTCAAACCCGACTCCATCCGTGGCGCTGGCGCAAGTCGAGTAAACCGTGACAGCCGATTGCACGGAGTGCAGATCGAGCCGCAACCGCCCGCTGCCGGCATTGCTCCCCGAACCGCTGGCAACGCCTACGTTGCACAACGTCATGCCGGCCTTGAAGTATGCCTGCCGGTACTCGTCAGCCGTTGTAACCTGGGCGCCGGCCGTCCGAAATGTTCGATCATACAGCCCCAGCTTGCCCGTGTAGCTCTGTGCAATCCGCACCTCGGCGAACGTCGTTCCGTTCTGGTCCAAATCCCACAAGCAATCGACGGCCGAGTTCTCATAGACAATCGTATCGCCGCCGGTCGGAACCGTCTCACCGCTCCAGTTGGCCGCCGTCCCCCAAACATTCGGCCCCGCGTTCGCGGTTCCGGCCGTCATGTCGCCGATGGTCCCCGTACCGCCACTCTCGCTCGTGGTGAACACGAACGGCTCGCCGGCAGTGTCCGCTGTCCCCGTGATAACCGCCGCGTTGCTGGTCCAGGTAATGCACGAAAAGTACGGGTGGGTGGATGCGTTCAGCGCGGTCGTTAGCGCCGTGGCAACCGTGGTCGTGGTGCCGCCGGACCCAACCACCGAGACAGTCACGCCGCCAATAATGATGGCATACGTCGTGGCCGCGTCGTAGGCCGTGATTGTTGCCGTCGATACTTGTGCTACGGCCGTCGCCCGGCCCATCCATACACGGGTGGCCATTACTCGTCACCTTCTCCGGCTGCCGGTTCGTCAATGGACGTGGGTTCGTCGGCTTCCTCGTCGTCGTCCGTGACAATCACGCCAGGAGACTCCGGTTCCCCGCACAGCAAGGCAGCAGCTTCCGGCCCCATGCCAGCGCGGGCCAGTTCCGCAGCTTGTTCAATCATGCCGGCAGAATTCGCCGTCACGATACGGGCCGCTTCATCCGGGCTAACGCCAAGTTGCTTCTTGAGAACGGCCGCCATGTATTGAGGATCGTCACCCATTGCTCACCGCCGGTCTTGATAGTGCCAGGAAGTTATCGGCCATCTCGAACGCCCGCCCGATCTCATCGGCCCGCTCGGCTGGAAACATGCCGCCAGTAATCTTGGCCGCCAGAAAACGGGCTGCCAATTCCTCGCGGATACTCAGCCCGCCGAAGGCGAACACCATCGGCCCCTCCGGTCCCTGGATCGGTGCGGGAAGTACAACAGTCTGCGCGTTATCCGCTGGCTGGTGCATCAGCCCGATCTTAACCTGTCCAGGTAGTGCAATCCGTCCGTTGCCGTTCATGCTTCACCTATTTCAGTGTCAATCAGTACCTCGCACGCCGCCTCCGCGACCGGGGGCTGGTCGTTGCCATCAAGGTAGCTTTCGATCGTCACCCCTGGAATAGCAAGAGTTTCGGCCGCGTATGCCCCGCACGATTGACACTCGACGCGCACATCGACCTCACCAGGCCGGCAGACACATACCGACCGGCTTAGAATCGCACTCTCACAATTGCATGGCGGATGAAGCATGGAATTCCTACTCTACGGAATAGCCGAATTGGTGACGGCAGCCAACACGCTGGACGGCTGGATTGTAACCGTTAGCGTCCCGTCTTGGGGATGGCTCACGCTCACATTGTCCGTGTTCCAACTGCCCGCCGTGGCCGATACCTTCGTGTGGACGGCCGATGCCGCCGCTGTCCGGCTGCCGCCGTCGGTAGACTGCTGGAAGTAGACCGCCACGGTCCCCGCCAGCGCCGCGTTGAACGCCGTCCCCAGCACTGCCGAGTCTGCTTCGAGCATGTCGAAGCTGATCGTTGGCAACCGGGTCATAATCGAGCCACGCCGCGCGTAGGTCTCGCCACTGTGCCGGAATGTGTTGTAGTCGATGCCAGGGTCAATCGTGACACTGGTAATGCCGTTGACAATCACGCCGTTGACGTAGATCGGCCCCAAGAAATACTTGCTCACAAAGGTAGGCGTTAGCGACGTGTACGTTACCCCCGTGTTGCGCACGAGGGGTTCCGTCGAACCGTCCCAGTGTGGATGGTACGTGAGTTCCGCTTCGGCCCCGTCGTCATCCTGCCGCGACGATAACCGCGACAATCGTAAGAACCCGACTGTGCTCGTGTACGTGACGTTGTTGGCACCACCCGTGAACGTGCCGCCCGTGGTCCGCTGTTGCAGTCGGAAGGTAGCGCCGGCCGTACAGGATAGCCCCGTGCTGATCGACACGTTGGCAAACACGGTGGACAAGTCCTCGGTCGTCATCGTCACCGTGGAATCGGCGAACGTGAGCATGGTCGCCGACGGGTCGACGTTGCCGCCCGGAATAACGCGGGTCTTATTCGCACCCGTGCGAACATTCCATTGCTTCACCTGCGTGAAGTTTACCGCGCTGCCCGTGTTCACCGAGCTTGTGTAGATGCCGTATCGGTTGGAAGCTGCCATCGGTTATGGTCCTTTGCCTTTGATTCTCATTCGCTTGCTGGTGCTCGTATCGACCAGGACGATATAGCCGTCGGCAATCTGCCGGTTAATCTCAGTGAGTTCGTCCGCCGTAATCGCCTGCATTTCCCGGATCATCTGTGCCGGGTCAACGAGCCGAAAGTTACCCTTCTTGCGCGAGTCCTTCTTTCCCGTGCCACCAGGAAACGGGAACCGCATGGTCAGCTTGCCCGCCACGTCGTTATTCATGGCCGAGCCGCCAATGGTGATCCGGTGCCGCGTGGTCATCTCACTTTTGGCCGCACCCGTTTTCACCAGGTCCACTGTACTGCCGTACCGCCGCGCCTTCGCTCGAATGTACTTGGCCGACCGTGGCAGGTAGCCGTATTTCTGGTGCGCTGATGTCTTGAAGTGTTCCGGTATCCGCTTCCGCCAATGATGCTCCAGCACCTGCCTGACCACGATCTTCACCAGCCGGTTGTGAACGCGCGCGGAGTTCACCAGGATCTCGGGGACTTCCAGCGTGTATGAGATTTGGGGAATTCGCATCAGTTCCGCCAGTTGAATTCCCAGACGCACCCGTAAAACCGATCGCCGTTCTCCGTCGCCGGATTGACCGGCCCGCAGTCGATCCGTTGGAAGCTGCCAAACTTGTAATGCGTATTGGTCCCCACATAATCCGTCGCTGTCCCGCTCAAGGCACACATCTGGGATTCCAGCAGGTCGACGTCGTTGCGAAAGCTGATTTCCTCGTCCCAGAGATTCCCGACGTATTCCCGCGCAATGTCGAGTTCCACCGCCAGCCGCAACTTGCCCTGCCGGTCGTAGGTTTGCAACGAGACTTCGTTGCGAGTGTACTCCGCGAAATACACCACCGCCCGCGGCCGTATCTCCGCACTGTCCGACGTATCGTCCATCTCGATTGGATAGATCGACTCCATCGCCTCGGCCGCCGTGAGCTTGCCGGTTATGGTTTGCCATCGTGCCGTAGACGCCAATAGCCAGGCCAGGTTCACAAGCACCAGGCCGGAATCGCCCGTGGGTGTTACTGTTGGATTCGGCATGCACGGGGCTACCTGTCAATGATTGTCCGCTTGGTGGCAATCTTCTCAATCCGCATGATCTTCACTTCTTGCAGCCCCGGCTGGCCGTTAAATCCGTCCCGGCCCGTAACCCGCACCGTCTGCCAGTCCGACTCGTCGCCGTTGGCGTCCGGTATCGACCACGTGTCCCGATTCTCTGGCCGTTCCTCAGCCGTCACCGTCACGCTTTCCAGAATCTCCAGCGAGCCATAGCGGATAAGCTGCCGGCCGTCGATCGTATCGGGCATGCCGGCCGCCGCGTCCTCGTCATCCAGGCTCACAATCGCCGCAACCGCCGTCCGCCCGGCACGTATGCCGTTTGGATTTTGGTAGATGGTCTGCGCGAAGTGTCTGTCTGTCGCCGAAGTGGGACGAACGAAAACACTCGATGCGTGCGTTGCAATCAAACTCTGAAGGGACATAGGCTACTTACCAGCCTCCTCCCTTAGACCGGGATTTCCTGCCAGATGAACTCAGCCAGGATCGCCGCCGCACTCGTCGCCTGAATCGAGATTGCCACACTCGGGGGAACGATGAACAGGCCGCCCAGATCGTGAAACGTCTGATAGCCACCGATCGCAGCCGCGCCCGTGGTGCCGCCCAAGTAGCAGAATGCCACGGGGGCCGCCGCCAGGGTCGCAATCCGGTAGCACAATCCCACGCCCACCGTGGTATTGCCAAGGATGGCATTGGCCGGCGTCACAGCCGTAACGGTCGCCGGCGCCGTCGCGTTCAAGGCGTTGTAGGCCAGCATGAAGCCAGCCGCGGCAGCCGGTGCGGCCGTGACGATGTACCCGCACCCCAGCAGCACCAGGTTGTATCCGCTGTTGCTCGGGTTGTAGAGCGTAAGCGCCGGCGTGGTCGCCGACAGGCCGGCTTGCGTGGTTACCGCCGTGCCAGCCGGGTTGGCCCCGATGAACACGTTGGCCTCGCGGACAGCCTCTTGGTATCGCCCAGCCACGTCGGCCGTGCCGAGTCCGCCGTTGCGTGTAGCACGGGCAACCGTGTAGGCTCCCGCAGCCGCCGTTTGAGCGCCTACCTTTGCTTCAAGAATCGCCATTGAACTCTCCTATTCTGGTTGTGTCGCACTCAATGTGCGCGCGATTCGATTGAGTAAGAACACACATGCCCGCAGCGATGAGCCGATGTCCTGGGAACCATTCAGAACCCAAACAACGCCATCGTAAATGTAGTAGGCTCCCGTATCCGTTTCGTAGAACAGAGACCCTGGCAGCACACCGGGATTCTGCGGCTTGGCAACCGTTGACAACCCTGTGTACTGGTTTTCTAAATCGTATTTGAATGCAAGGGCCATGTTTGCTTAGGAGTCGTTGACAAGGTACTGAATGGCGACTCTCGACACTCGGAAGTCGGGAACCGTGGTTCCGCTGGCCTTCTGTACCTGACAGAACAACTGGCAGTTGTTGCCCGATGTCACGCCAGAAAAGTTGAACGTCGTTGTGGTGCAGACCCGCGAACCGTCGATGAAGAATCGCACGTCCGACAAACCGTTGGTAAAGTCGATCGTGTACTTCTTGAACGTGTCCACGCCGACGCTGGTTGCAGTGCTCGTTCCAGTGACGGCCGTTGTCCCGTCCTTGGTATCAATCACGACATTGGTCGTCGAAGTCGAGGCGAGAATCTTGAACAGAATCTTCTCGGTGATCGACGCAATGGTATCATTGCGGGCGTTTGCAAGACCCCACGTGATCGTGTCGTTCGACACGGCCGCGGCAGCCATCTTGACGGTCCACTCGCACCACTGGATTTTTGCCCAGTCGTAAAGCAGGATGTCATTCTGGTACATGCACACGTTCTGCACCTCGCTCGTGTTGTCGAGCAAGAGCTGCATGGCCCCACCATCGACGGCCGTAATGACCGCGTAGGTTGGAGTTCCACCGGAACTGGTATCAGCAACGCGCCAGCCGAACGCCCCCTGCGGGGTTGTCGTCAGCGTGAGGGGATAGTCGAAGTTATCGACTTTGGTAATTACTCGTCTCTCAACAGCCATTGTACTTTCCTTTGGTTAGTTGCCTGTTGTGGTTACTTGGCGAACTACTACGCTCCGGCATGCTTCTGAAGTCCTCTGTGCTGGAGCGCCTTGGCCGCACATGCTTGCAGCACGGCGAAGTTTTGGCTCAGTGTTTCGGGGTCTTGCCAGTTGCGAGTTACCGGCGTCTCGTGACCCTGCAAGAAAGTCACTTCCACCGTGTCAATCCGCGACGGGCTGGCGAACAGGTACCATGCGGTTGTGCTCGCGGCGTCCAGCAGCGGCTCAATCACCATCTGCAACTGGCGGGCCGGGTTGGCAACCATGATTGCGGCGGCGGCCGGATCGTAAGTGCTCATGCACAACTGCCAGATCGTGGTTTCCAGGGCGGTCGGTCCGACGATGAACGCCGGTTCCAGGTTCAAGATGTCCGCCGACTCGGCAGCCTCGGGCGTGTTCTCGCCGCGCATCTGCCGCATCAAGTTGCGGAGGGTCTGAATCGTCGATACCGACGGCGCTCCGGCTCCGGTCGTCAGATTCGATCGCTTGCGGGCACCGGTCGCAGCCGAGAACAGGGCCACGGAATCGCCCATCGTCGGGTTGCTCGTAATCTGCGCCCAAGCCAGGGCGTTCACCGTGCGGGCCGCCGCATCGCCGAACATGGCCGGAACGCGGGTCAACATGCTCATGTCGTCATTGACCAGCAGCCGATAGCTGAAGCTGATCTTCAACGACTTGGGCTCGACCTTGTAGGTTTCCTCCGCGTCAGCCAGCGAAGCCTGCGCCACGTCGGTATTGTCCGGCCAATCCGGCAGATTCGGCAACGCCCCAATCCGCATCCGGTGGATGGTCTTGAAGTCGGGCACCGAGTCGCCCTGTCGGAAGCAGGATCGCCAGGTAACGGGCGTCTCGCCGTAGCCGATCATCATGCTCTTGTTGATCGCGTCCTGCGTCAGCTTGGGAAAGCTGCCGGTAACGTGGTAGGCCGGATCGTAGGCCGCACGCACGCCGACCACACTGGGCCAGCCAAGGGCCGCAATGGCCTTCTGCTCGCGGGTCAAGCCGCGTGTCGGAATGCCGTCAATATGCAGACACTGCTCGGCCAACTCCATCAGAGACATATCCCGCAGGTGGGAATTGTCCGCAACCTTGGCCAGGTCGGCTTCCAGGTATTTCACCTGGGCCGCGGCCGTGGGGGCCGCCGACCGAACGCACCGCGTCAACAGGGTCGCCCGCGTCTCGGCAAAATGCTTGTCCTTCTGGGCAGCGCCGCCGCTGAATGGGATGGGCGACCCGGGGATGTCGGAACGTCCCTTGACGAGTTCCGCTTGCAGCACCTCGCGGACCTTGCTCGGCTCCGTGGCGTACAGCAGGGGCAGCAAGTCGCCGCGCTGGGCGATGGCAGCCAGGCTATCACACTCGGCACGATGGGCAGTCTCGCGGGCTTGCCGCTGGGCTTCGTATTCCTTGATCGCAGCCTTGACGGTCGCGGACACGTCCGGCGCTGAAATCGGTGTCGGCTCGGGAGCCTTGACCTTGAACAGGTTTTCAGCCATCCACTTCTGCGCGGCCGCATCATCCAGTTCCGCCGCCATGCCGGCCTTGACGCACAGTTGACGAAGTGTCTCGTCCATTTTGAAACTCTCCTCCGGTAGTTGCGGATCGAACCCGCGAAGTTTGGCCAACTCATCGGCACCGATCGGCACCAGTGAGACCTCTTTAAGTTTCCAGCCCGTCACAACGTTCATCGGGCCGTTGAATTCTCGGCCCGCAATTACTGCCTTTTCGCCGCGGGGGACGAATGTTTTCTCAGTTACTTGGTATCCCACCGACACGTCGGTAACGTGCCCCTCGCGCACCTTCGTGAACGCATCGCCGGCCGTCGTGCTGAATGCCAGGGTGGCAATTGCGTCTGGCCCATCCGTGCGAATGTTCCGCACGGAACCAAGTTGGGCCTCAATCGAGCCCCGGTTGTGGGCATTCAAGAACGGCACCTGCGCCGGCGAACTCATGCCACTCATCAGCATGGTCTCGGGCACCATTTCCCGCCGCGTCCAGTCCCACATGGGCGTGGGAGCCTCGGTCGTGATCGTGGCCTCGACGGTGCGGTTTTCTTCGTTGATGGACGACGAGCGGACGGCAAGCGAACGGTATTCCATTGCGTCTCGTTGCTTCGCAGCCGCTCGCCGTTGGCTTTGTTTACTCATCCTCGGCACCTCCTGCCGCCGTTCCCGCCGCCTGCTCGGCAGCCATCTCGTTCGCCACTTCCTGCTGAATCACCGCCGGCGCGACTCCCACAAACTGGAGCGCCAGTTCCTCGGGAAGTCCGACCTCCAAGGCAAAGTTGAAAGCATGCATCGTCTCGCGGAACACTTCCTGCCAGTCTCGCCCGCGCTTGGCACACTCGATTTGCGGACTCGACAGGCCGGCCGCGATCTCGGCAGCCGATGCCTTGGCGTCGTCAACCGGGTTGATGGATCGAGCTACCGGCCCCTGCCAGTTGGCCGACAGATACTCGTATCGCCGGCTGGTGAATTCCTCGTCGCTGAATTCCGGCACGTCGGCGAAGTAGCCCGCCAGCACGCCGGCCGTAATGATTTCTTCGTAGATCGGCTGGTAGAACGATTCGGCCAGCCAACACTGAATCCCCTCGACTTCCGGCCAGTTGTCGTTGTCGGCCGATCGCTCGGACGAAAAGCTGCTGTTGCGGAAGTCGCCCGTAACCGTGCTGGACTTTGTGCCCGGCAGCCCACAAGCCGTCGAGCGGAGCATATGGTTAATCCACGCTTCCGCGTTGGTCGTGGGCCGCGACGGGTTGAACCCTTCGAGTCCGCCGTCCTGCCCAAGATTTACGATCATGCCAGGCTGCATGGCCGTCAGCGTGTTCGAGTCGCTGTCCGTCGTATCGTCCGACGTTGGCAGGTTCAGCCCCAGCCCACTGGCCCCCGTCGGCCGTCGCACGCCAAGAGCGATGCACGAGGCGAGTTCACTGGCCTTGAGTTCGTTGTATTGGTAATCGCTCGTGTCCTTCATCTGGAGCAAGGCGGGGGCGAACCAAGGGACGCCGCGAAGCTGGTCGATGTCATCGGCGATGAACACATGCCCAATGTCATCAGCCGGGTAACGCTTGGCCTCGACATTGCCGATCCCGGCTCCCACGTCGTTGAGCGCCGCATAGAGCCAGTAAGCCACTCGCCGGCCCCGCGTATCCAGTTCGATGCCTCGATAAACCCGGTCTGCCGCGTTGGTCGTGGCGAGTCCGGTCGTAATGTCGGACGCCAGCCGATCCGCATGAATCAGTTGCAGCTCCACCGGCAGTGTCAGCCTCCGCTGAAGCTGCTCCCGAATACTGATCGGGCGAAGCTGGTAGAGTGCTTCACCGGATAGGATCGTGGATCGCAGAAGCTGCTTGGCCAGTCCGGGCAGTGACACGCCGCCCTTGCCAGGTCGTCCGCGATAGTCCAGTTCGCAGCAGATGGCCCGCCAAAGCTGACTGGCCCGCTGGCGAAACTCGGCATGCTCGGTCCCGTCGCCGCGCTTGGCTTGGCTCGTGGGATGCATCCCATTGCCGACCACCTTCGATTCCAAAGAACGGACGATCTTACGGGCATGGGGATTGTTGCGGTACAAGTCCCACGCGAGCGCCCGAAGGCGATCAAGCTGCCCCGAAGGTACAGCATTTTCCGTAAGTCGTCCGTGGCCGAAGTATTTCGTCAGCCGCGAAAGGCGTCCGGCTTCGTAGCCGCTGGTCGAGCCCGTGAACGCCTCAATCTGAGCCATGCTGGCGCGGGCCGCGATGCGTCGGGCACCCGTGGCGGGAGCAAGCACGCCAATCAGCTTGTCGAGCATCCGGCCGATCATGTGGGCCTCGACAGGATGCCGACGGTGGACATGGACCCGTTGCCCTCCTGCTGGGCACGCTCCATCAGGCGTTCTTCGAGCTTGAAAAGCGCATCAATCCGCTGTGCTGTCCATGAACGGGACCGCTGCGAATAGGACGATGCTTGCAGCGCTTCGGCTATGGATGCACGAACGGCAGCAAGACTATCGGAAGTGGAGTCGCCATAAGCCATGCCCTAAGAATTGGGAATGACCTACATTGTGTGAATACCAGCCCTACCAGACTGGTATCGTTGGTAGAAGATTTCTACCTTTTGCCGTCGCGTGTGGACAGATTCACGGTCCGCGACTCGATCTCAATGATTCGCACATCGACCACCGCCCGCCAGGTATGGGCGCACGTATCGCACTTGTAGTATCTCACCCTGCCTTGAGTGCAATATGCGAGCCCGCGTCCGTGCGAGCCCGCAAAACACAACGGGCATTGCCGATGTTTCGGCGTCGGCTGCTCGGCAGGGCCAACGGCCGAAGTCGGCTGCTGTTGTGTTTTCTTTGATGCCTGTTTGTCGTCCATGCGAATTACCGCCGTGTTACCCATTGCCTTCCGTCTGGCCTAGAATGTCCTGGATTGATAACCGTTTTTGTCGCACCACCCACCCCCTGCTGCCTGGCTGGCATTCGCCCGCCGCGATCGTCAAGGAACGCCCTCGCCCCACACATCGCATACCGCATCGCGTCCCTAAAATCGTTCGGATATGTGGGATCTTTCTTCACCCACAAGAGCTTTGCGTTTCCCCGCCGGTCGGCAATGTCCTCCATCGCGCCATTCAGCAACTGATCCAGCAGTTCCCAGTCTGTTGCCCCGCCCTCGCACAACTGGAGCGATCCAGGTTCACCTGCCTTGCGATCCTCCAGCCGGCATTGTAGCTCCGACTCCCAAAAGTCCGTGTTGACGTGAATCAATATCTGCCCGTGATGCCCGCGTTGAGTCGCCCGCGTCGTCTTGGCCGAATCCATCCCCAGCCGCACCACCCGATACGGTTCGGTTCCCTGCGCGTCCTGCCCCTTGCACGGCAGCACGCCAGGATTCTGGGCGCAGAAGTCATAGACGGCTTTGGTATCGAAGCCAGAGTCCAGCAGCACAATGGCCGGCCGCATGGCAATCCCACCATCCTCATGGAAGTAATTCACCGTGAGAACGTCCCGCTTCAGTTCGTCGAAGGTTTCGCTCACGCCGTACTGCACCAGCCAGCAGCGCTCATCCTCGCCCCACGCCGTCACGACGTATGGATGGTAGCCGCCCTCAGCCCCCTGCTTGTCGATGCCAACCGACAGAAACAGGCCGCCGTGCGGCACCAGCCCCCGCTTCACCTTACCGCCGATCCGGTCGGCAAGCTGCTCGGCCGTGGTCTTGGTCCGGTGCGGCTCCCACGTTTCGCCCAACCAACCATTGACGAAGTTTCGCAGGTAGCTGGACTTGCCCTTGCTCGACACAAACTCCTGCGCGATGTCGCCCCAGCCAAGACTCAAGGCGTACAGGCTCGATAACTGGTAACCAACCCGCCGGCCGTCGCGGACGGGACTTCCCGCAAGAGTCCCGTCCGGGTTGATCGTACAGCCCTCGGGAACCCACCGCCCGGCCCGTAGCATCGGCGCCCGGTGCTCGTCCTTGAGTTCCTGCGTGCAGCCCTCACACACGTATCGAGCCGAGTGGAATGCCAAGTCCCGGTCGCTGTGCCCGTCCGCCGCATGATCCCACACCAAGCCGGGTGGCCCCTCGGTGCCAAGTCTGAGCTTCTGGTAGTGCCCGCACAACGGGCAGGGGACGAAATAGCGGCAGTTCGTCGAATTCTGCAAGGCGTGCTCGATCCGCGACCGATTCTTGATCGCCGGCGTTGACTCCCGAATGAACTTCCGCGTGGGGAATTCCTTCCCGCGTTCGTCCAGCAGCTTGAGCGGATCGCCTTCCTTGCTGGTCGTCTCGTGCTCCCACTTGTCAATCTCGTTGGCGTGAGCGTACTTCACCGCCTTATCGGCCAGCGTGCTCGGGGACCGCGCCCAAGCCACGAAGATACGGCAGAATCGCAAGTCGACTCGATCCCGCTTCCGTCGGTGCTCGGCCCGCAATTGGCCCGCCAGGGGCTTGCAATGGTCCAGCATGGGATACACCTTGGTTGCCACCACTTCGCAGGCTAGCTTCTCAGTCGCACTGGCGAACATCGCCGGCCCCGGATTGTTTGCCGCAAAAAACATCAGCGCGGCGTGTGCGAAAGCCGTTTTGCCGAGTCGGCTGGCGAATTGCAGATTGATCTCGACAACCGCCGGATCGTCGATGGCTTCGCATGGCCCACCCGGCGCGCCGAAGTGCGGATAGGCAAGATGGTCGTAGGGCCGTCCGTCGGGCATCGTGATATTCGCCAAGCACCAATCGAGCATGCGGATACGCGGGCGCGGGGCAAAGACGGATAGGGATGAAGCCAGGATCATTGTTCCGCCCATGCCGCCATCTCCACCAAAATCAGCCGCACCTTGTCCTCCAACCGCGTCCGCCACTGCTGCCGATACTCCGCTGGGAATTCCATCTGGAGTTCATCGGGCATTGCTTCCAGCCGTTCCTTGATCCTCAAGCAGTGAATCGCAAACTCCTGCGCCACGTCATCGCGGGGGACCAAGAGCCCGGCTTTCTCGTCGTTGTCGAGCTTGAGCTTCCGTGCTTCCTCGTCCAGCTTGTCGAACTTCCGCTGGGCAATCTTCTCAGCCAGGTCAACGTAGCCCGAAACCGCCGCGTCGTCTCTCGGCTTCGCTCTCCGTCGTCCCTTGCCAGGGGCTTCATAGTGCTTGGTCTGCTTGAGGAATGCCTCGACTTGATCCTTGTACCACGGGCCTTTGCTCCCCCCTGGAAAGTCCCGACGCATCGTCCAGGCGTATGCCGTCGTTGGCGACACGTCGAATATCCGGCACAAGTCCCGCTTGATGGTGATCGGCTTGTTCTCGGTTACTTCAGACATTAGGACGTTGACACCGGCAGGGCCGTGAGCTTCGCGCGAGTCCAGCCAACGAAGCCGGTCGTCAGCGTGTACTTGTGTTCGACCATGTAGACGTGGCCACCGGTCGCAAATGCCGTCCCCGCGATCGTGTGGAGGAAGTTGTAGCCAGTAGAATCCACGTCCCACCCTTGCATGGTGTTGTAGACCACTGCCGATACCGTGAGACTGGCCGCACTGTGCCCGCCGATCGCCGTGTCCGGTGTTGCGCTGTTCTTGTCAAACACGGAATAGGTGATCGTGCTGAAGCTGGATTGCGTGTAAGGCGTTCCCAATGCGCCGACGGTCGTTGGCAAGGCTGACAGCCGATACATGATGCTTACGGACGCATCCTCGTTGATGAGCGCCACGAGGGGGCTTGTGCGGTCAATCATCATCTAGCCTTTGCTAACAATGTCTTTAGCGTCTTGTGGTGAGTCACCTGTATCGAAGATCCGTCCCTAAGTTTGATGATATTGCTCGATACCATTATGTCTGGCGATTGTGGAACACGCAGATCGAATTCTTCTGGCCACTCCTGCAGATCGTCTTTTACGATTACCTTGATAATTCGCATCAGCAGTTCACCTTTCCGGCCTCTTGCCCAAACGAAAACACCTCGCCCGCTTCCTGCCCAATCGAGAAAGTCTCACCGCGTTCGGCACCGAACACAAACACCGTGAACGCTTCGACACATATCGGCGCGACGTTGGCAATTGCAATCATGCCGTACAAGAACGGCGGAAATGGCGTGTAGAATCCGACCGTTGACGACGAAGCCGCGAATGCCAGGTCGAATGGCATCGTGATCCATTGCGCCCGGTCCTTCCTGTCGATCGTGCCATCGGGTAGGGAAAAGAGCTTCATGCCATCCCCGTAATCGGGCTCGTTCCGCTGGTTGTCGTTGCCGTCTTGCTAGCGAACGTAGTCGAGCCATCGGACTTCTTGACAGTCAACGCCCCCGTTGATGGATTAAGGCTCATCTCACTGCAAACCAGCACGACATAGCACAGCGAATGATCGTCCGCCGTCGCCTCGGCCGTCGTCATTGGCCTCGCCAGCAGAATATCCGCCGCCTCCTGCGCGTCCACTGTATGGTTGATTTCCTCGGACGCATAAATCGGGCTGGCCCCTCCAGTGTCCCAGCGTATCTCACCCTGGAATGCCGACGGCACAGTTACCGTCGCCGCATACTGTCCGGTCCCGCTGCCGCGTTCGGTAATGCCGGCCGTGGTGCGGGCCGTGTTCAGCGTGTTATCGGCATTGTACAAGGCGAATCCCACGGTCCCCGTGAGTCCAGTCTTGGACGCTCCGAATTGGACGATGAATAGCTTTGAGTAGGTGGCCATGTCTTATTCAACTCCAGCCAGCACCGGCCCCATGTATCCAGTCGGCACGTCGGTTAGTTTCGATCGCTTTACCACCGCGCCTTTGATCGGAACAATCTTCGGCACCGCCGCGCCTTTGCCAGTCCAGCGGATTCCAAAATGCGCCCGCCGCCAATGTGGCGATACGTCCAGGTGCGCACCGACTACCCATCCTCGCTTGCCGCGTCGGACAGCTTTATCGACGTACTTTTGATCCCCGGTTTCTTCATACTTTCTCCGGTCGTCGGCAAGTACGTCGGGCTGGATGATGTCTGGATCGTTTGCCAGCAGACAGAGTGACAATGCAATTCTTACCGCTACTCGAACCGACTCCATTGCGACTCCAGAGTCACGAATTCTGTACAGGTCATTTTGAACACTGCCCACTGCTTCATGGATTGATTCTTCAATGGTGGAATCGCCGCGTATTGGCATAAATATGTCAGCGCCAAGTGATTCGCCATCATCATAACTTGTTGAATCAAGGCGAAAGATTGCAATTTTATCAGTTGCCGACACTTGCGGGTTACAGAAGGTGAATAGCATCGACTTCAGTTCCATCCCATCGGGGAGTGTTTTTTCTCTCCCGACTGCGAAACGAACCGCTATCGTTCGCACTGGCAACTCTGGCACATGCTTGCCAAGAATGGAGGTTAAGTTAAGCGAAAGCAAGGAATGTTCTGCGGCCGGATAGATCAAATAATATGGCCTTGCCGCAAATTAACCAATCGCGTTCCAGAATTAGCTTGGTGTTCATCGGATCGCCAGACTTCCACCCAAAGTCATCCGCGATCTTTTGATGCCAATCCCATACTGACAAATGAAGCGGACCTTCCTTCAGCCTGCGCTTCGTTTCGTAGCCGGTCTCATACCTATGAAAGTCCATTACATTACCCTGCCAGTGATTCGCGGATCTTCATCTTGGGGATACTCGTTGTTCCAAGCAGGCTGTCAATCGTCAGTACCGCAGTATCCTTCGGTCCGCACCGTGCGCTAATCGTAATTGCAGACAGGCTTGTCGTCGTGTGCTCGCCAACCACGCGAAGCGATGTTCCGCTTGTTGCGCCGGTCGTTGGTACCCTCTCGCTGTTGGTTCCAATACAGGTCGTTGAACGGAAGATTGATCCGACTACGTTCGTCGCCGTGGCCGTTGAAACGCATGGTATGACAAGTTCAACCGTAATGATGCTCCCGATATTCTTAGGCGTGTAGCTCGTTGTGCAAATCTCCACGCCCTCGGTGGATAGCGGCGTGGTGCCGTCCATTGGAATGGCATTGCTGCCGCTGCTGCCGTCGATGGATAGGGGCAGGCTGGCCGCACTCGTCACCGTGGTCTCAACGACTCCATCGGCTATGCTCACAATCCCGCCGCTGCTCGTGCCGTAGTTGCTGATGCTCGGAGTAGCCGTGCCGTCCGTCACCAGCCGGCGGACACGATAGTTGTTCGATGTCCCGCCGTCATCGAAGATCACCGACTCAACCAGGTTCGTCACCCGGCAGTTGTCCGCGATAGCCGATGCACTGGCCAAGAACTTGATCCCCCGGTTCGCCCCGTTCAAATCACAGTCCAGCGCTCGGAACCCTGTCACCGTATCAGCGCGAATCCCGTACACGCCGCTCGCCGCTACGGGGTTCAGAATCCGGCAGCGATCGAATACGATCCGGTTCCCCTTGCTCACGTCGAAGTGCGCCGCGTTGCCGTTGCTCGTGCAATTCGCCAGCAGCAAGTCCTCGACAATGTTTGACGTGCCGCCGTCGATGGATAACATTGCGGTTCCGCACGCGCGAAACTCCACGTTGTGAAGCTGGTTGTCGGCGCACAGGTACGTGGTTTGTGTCGCGTGGTTTACGATCCTCAGCCCGTAATCGCAGCCGTTCACCAGCACGTTGCGAATAATGTTCCCGCTCGAGCGCGGCAGAATCTCGATTCCGTAACCGCCTGCCGTTGCTGACTCCGTGTAGCGTTCGTACCAGATATAGCCGTTCTCAATAACGTTATCGTGGTCGCCAACGTCGTGGCTTGTGTTTCCAATCTTGATGCCGCAATGCCTCGTTGCGTCCGTTGTGGAGAGCGGGCCGCCAGTGCAATGGAATGTATCAACGTGGTTGTGCTTGGCATTCTGGCCGTGCAGGTCGATGTGCGAGATTCTGGCGTCAACACTGTGCAGGTTGGTCATCGTATTGGCGACGGCACCCTCTTGGAACACAATGCTATGCCGGGCGTTCACGATGTCGAAATGATGGGCTTGGCAGTAGCTGCACCCTTGGAATACCAGCCCGTACCCTTGGCCGCTGGCGTACTTGTCGGCCGTTGGCGAGCCGACGAACGAACAGTTGCGGACCGAACAGTCGATGGACTGCTCAATGCGGAAAGCCATTGCCAACGTGGTGAAACCGGTCGTTGAGCCGTCAACCGTGCAATCCTGGAAGTAGCAGCCCTCGCAGAATCGCAACCACATGGGATGGATGTTCGCCGATCCATCCGCGCTGAACTTGATCCGCGCCCGCATGACGGCCGCGTTCTTAACGGGCGCGATGAGTTCCACAGCGCCCGAATAGGTCACGTCGTTGTACGCATGGTGCAGACAGCTTGCGGACGTGAGCGTATTGCTGGTGACGGCCGCTACCCGGAATAGCTCTTGGTGAATATCGTTTCCGCTGGACGTTTGCTCCGCATCGAAGATGCGCCCAATGCTACCGGCCGCAAAGTCGGAACCCCCCGTGGCCAATACGATGGACGTAGCACCTGCCGCAACGTCGCCACTCAATGAGCGATCGGTGCCGCCAGTCCCCAGCGCCTTAATCATGCCAGAAGTGCCCAGAGTTATGGGAACTTCGTTGAAGTCGACCCAGACATTCGACTTGAGAACCACGGTCCCCGCGAAGGCAAAGCCAGTCCCCCGGCAGACAATCAGCCCGCCGCCTTGCGCGTTGACGGACGTAATCATCGAGTTGAACGCGGTCGTATCGTCCGTGGTGCCGTCGGCCACAATGCCAGAGAACTCGGACGATGAGTAGATCGCCGGGCGTGTGCCAGTGACGACTCCCCAATCTGATAGTTCACTGTTGCGGGTTGGGGTGTAGCGGGCGGTCATCAGCTTGCGGCCCCCTGCGTCTGGGTCACTGTATCGTCGCTCACAGTTTGGGTTGTGACAACCGTTGTGCCGTCGTCTGCGTAGGTTTTCAGTTGCGTGCTCGTCAGCGTGGACTTCTTGAACATTCGCCGCCAGAGTTGGACGACCATCCCAGGGAACGTACTCGCCACACCGGACGGCGCCGTTGTCGCAATCGCATCCAGCCCCGTGCTCACCAGGGCAACCGACGTGAGCCCCACGCCGTTTGCTCCGATCCGCGCGAATGAATCGCCGGTCTGAACCGTGTTGCCGGTGTACGTCGTGAGCGTATTCACCAGCGTTACGGTCGGAATGACGTTGTTTGTCCCGGCATAACCCGTGCCATCAAAGAATGACTCCGCATTGTCCGCCGCCACAGTGTCGCCGCTCAGCGCCAGTGCGTCCGCCTTCATGTTCCCGCCAGCCGTGAGCGCCGCCGGGATTCGCGTCTGGATGTCGTTGGTGTCCGATTGCACGCCCGCGACGTCGGCCGAGATGGACGCACCCACGGGAGCCCCCAGCCGGGCGAAGGCATCGCCGGTCTGGACGGTGTTGCCCGTGTAGGTCGTAATCGTGTTGACCAGGTTCACCGTGGTCGCCGACAGGTTCACCGTGGCCCCTTGTGTCCCGACGTTGGCCCAGTCCAGGCCGGCTTCGCCACCGCTGGAAACGTCCAGGGTCCGATTCATGACGGTCGGTTTCAAGGCCCGGTCCGCGATGATCGTCACGATGTCCGTGGTGGCCATCGTGAACACGGCCGGGTCGGTCCGCAGGGTAATGGTCTTGGTGGACCCCGTGTAATCGTCCACCACCGCCACCGCCTTCTGAGCCGCCGTGCTGGCGTCCTCGATCACGATAATGCAATCGTTGTAGGCGTCGTTGTCCGCCGATCCGGCCGTAAGGGTAAAGCTCGTCTGGCTGGCCAAGGTGGCAATCGTGGTCCGTTGCAGGATGTGCCCGTACCCAGTGCCATCGAAGAAGGCTTCAGCGTTGTCAGCCGCCACGGCATCGGTGGATATCTGAACGATGTTCACGCCGATTTGCGCCGTGGTGGTGGATACTGCGGCTCCCGCAATATGCGTCGTATTCACCTCGGGCCGGCCGCTGGCGAAGGTGCCTGCGGAACCGCCAAAGTTGACGACGTTCACGCCGAGTTGGGCCGTGCTGGCGCTTACCGTGGCGTTGGCGATGTTCTTGAGATTCACGTCCAGGATTCCAGCCGTGGCGGGAGTCGAAACGGCGGTCCCAAGAATCTGGATCAGGTCCACCTGCAAGGCGTCGGAACCGTAGAGCGAATCCCACACGTTCGCCGGCAGAATCATGAAGTCTTGCCACACGGGGAGACAGCTTGCCGCCGCTGCAAATTGCACTCGCAACGTTCCGAGCGTGTTCGTATCGGTCGTGTCGAGAGTCACCAGATAGTTGCCGTAGGCGTCGTAGGTCGAGGCAGTCACCGCCGCATGGCGGATCGTGAGTGCCCCGCCGTTCTTGCTCAGAAAGATACCCGTCGAGGCGTGGTCGATAGCCGACACAAGGCTAGTTACCAACGTCACTCCATCCGACGGATTGAGAAACGGTCCGAACGAAATAACAACGGCGGTTGATTGCTTCAAGTGCATTTAGACCATCACTCTCCGCTGTCTGTAACTGTGCATGGCCACGGGGATGCTAAGGCCACCACCCGCTGCCGTCACCCCATACCGAAACTGCCTCGTCGCTGGCCGGAGCACCTTGGGATGGTCCTGGTGCGTCGGAGAGTTAACCAGCGTGAGCGGAAAGGTTCCCACCACGTCGATTTCCGGCGAGTAGTTGCCATGCAGCGGCCAGTAGCAGACAAGGCTTTCCGGCCGCACAAACAACGGACAGTAGCCTTTGCCCAGCATGGCCATCTCGGCATCAGTGAGGGCCGCGTCCCAGATAGCCGCCTCTGCAATGCGTCCATCTGTATACTGGGCTCGCGGGGTCCAGTCGAGATTGCCGATGGAGACGCGATCCAGGCTGCTTGGCGTGATGGCCGTTGTATTGGCCGTTGCTGCCACCCCGTTGAGATAGGCCGTCCGCGATGTACTGGAAGCAAACACGGCCCCTGCCTGACTCCAGGTTGCTGCTGAGTACGCCGTGGTGCTCGATACACCGCTGGAGCCACCCGCCTCTGCAATCGCTCTGACAGGATCGCCAGCAGCCACACCAGCCGCACGGAGCACAAAGGCGTCAGTATTCGTGGCCGAGTCGGCAACGGACATAAGTGTATGATTGGCGGTCACATCATTGGCATAAAACCAGCACGACATGGAACACGGCGCGGCCGTTACCGGGGCACTGGTATTCTCCAGGTACATGCTGCTCGCGGCTGTGAACGCTCGGGCCATTACGTTTCCTTGATCTCGATGCTGATAAGATTCAAGTCGGCCGCTGCCGTATCCGTCGCCACGTCTCGCCGCACTCGCAACCGGTACGGTTCGCCCGCCGCGATCGAGTCCGTGCCCGCCGCTCCCGCCGTGATGGCCACGTTCGAATAGGCAATGATTCCTGCCGTGCCGGGGACCGTTTCAGCCGTGACCGTCTGAGCCGTGGCCCATGATTCCGAAGTCACAGTGTCCGTGTTATCCTGCCAGCGCTGGAACGTCACGTCCCAGCCACCAGTGCCCGAGTTCGTGTCGGCCGTCCAATGCAGGTAGACCGTGATCCCGCCCCCCGCGTAATTGCGCGGCATGACGCTGGAGAAAATCGCAATCTCCTGCGTCGTGGTGTCGAAGTCCAGCACGGGCACGCCGCTGGTGGCGTTCTCCGTGTCGAGGGTGGCATAGTTCGCCGCTGGTGGCTGGTTGTCCAGGGCTGTGAAGATCCCGAGCGTATCACCTGATGCCATCGCTAATTCCCCTTCACTCGTCGGCGTAAGATTCTCAAGAACAACTCCTGTTTTTGGGCCGCCGTCAAAGCCCCTCGGGCCGGTTGCGGGATGGCCGCGTTGAACGCAGCCGCGTTGGCGTCGATCCAGTCGTCGATGGCGTTAACGGCCGCCCGCAAGTCCGCTTTGACCAGGCCGGACAGGATGTCGCGGACGGCCGAACGGTCCCTGCAAAAGTCCGCCATGCACGCCACGCGATCCGCGTCTGGTAGTACGGCCATCTCACTCCCTCATTTCCCGTTCTGTATGATCCACTCGCTACCCAGCCACCACGAGTACCAGGCCATGTACGCCAATCCGATGATTGTAGCACAACCGCAGGCGAGCCATGCGAAGCCCCAGAGTTTGGGGCTCCGCAAGGCCGCTCGCCACCGAACAGAACTCCTTGCTCGTGGCTTCTGGTGTTTCCATCGAATGTTGTTCTTGTGTGTTACCATTTTGCTGACTCCGGCAATATGGTCATTCGCCCAATACCATCGCCACGCCGAATAGCACGCAGAGAATCCCGTGCGTTGCCATGGCCGCCAGCAGCAGTACTCCAATCACGCACAGGCTGGTCACGACTAGCTCTACGATCTTGGCGTACCAGGGGTGTGGGGTCATGTGGTCTCCGGAAATTCGCAATCTTCAATTCGCATGTAGCCGGTCGTCATTGTGAAACCATGCTTGGGATCTGATTGTGACTTGCAATCCTTGATGATGAGTTTGTAAGAAATTACAGGAATCGTCCTGCTTTTGTCACGTCGCACCATAGCTCCATTGATCCAGTTCGGTGCTGCAAATAGCCCTGCAATTGCTCCCGCGATGGAGCCGAAGAAGCCGCCGAAGAAGCCGCGTCGTGTTTTCATGGCCCATCAACCCTTTCCGCGAATCCAATTGGGTCACCCGCCGCAATCGACTTTTCCAGTGCCGCAGCCCACCATGGGATCGCTTCGGTTGTTGTGGTGTTCTCTTTTACGTCCGCCGGAACTACCGATGCCTCTTCTCTGTTGAGTACCTTCCGGGCTCGGGCGATGTCTTCCTGGATGCCTGCCTTGTCAGACGGATCGTGGGGATGTGACGCTGCGTGCCACTCCGTCCACTCCAGTAGAATCTTGATCGTATTCAGCAACTCCGCCCGCTCCGTGTTCGGCGTCGGGAGTTCCTTGGCCGCACAGATCCGGTCGTACAGTCTGGCTCGGGCAAGTACCGCGTCCTCGGTTACGGGTTTGATCCATCGGCGGGCATCCTGCATCGCCTCGATGTCCTTCTGCCGCTCGCCGGTTGCCAGGAACAGGGCGGCTCGCAAGTCCTCGACAATCTCACGATAGGTTTGATTCATCATGCTCGATACTGGAGTTATGGTCTCGCTCATGCTTCGCTCTCCCCTTCCTCTTCCGCCGCCCAAGACATATCCTCAGCCCACTCGGCCCACGTCTGGGTCGGTTCGTCGTCATCGTCATCGCTCATGCTTCGTTCTCCGCGAGTCGCTTCGCCAGCACGTGAATTGCATCTCGGTCTCGATCTGGCAAATACCACGCCCGAAGTAACAATCGCTTGGCCTCCCGCATTGCCGCCTGATCCTTCTCCCGCTCCGCTTCCAGGTTTTCGACAAGGCACCAGGGGCAATCCGGGTCGCCTCCAGGGCCATCAGCAAGTTGGTACTTGTGATGCGTGCAGTACCGCTGGCCGTCGATAATTGTGGGGGTCATGGGTTAGATTCCACAAGCTTCGCACAAGGACGTTCGTAATACTTCCTCACGTCGCAAACCGTCTGAACAAAACCGCTAATGTCTCCCAATAACAAACGTGGTGGCCCAGGGGGCAGGACAACTACAGGCGTCGCCGCCACTTCCGCCAGTGTGTCATATAGTTCCGCGTCTGAACCGACAGCCGCATTACTTAACTTTGATCGGATAGCTGGAGTCATGTGGTCGTCGCTCAACTTGCACAGGATCGGTACTAACTCCCGCCACAGGTCAACTTGAAAGGGTTTCACTGCCGCACCCCCTCGGGCTTCTGCACCGCCGCCTTGATTTCCTTCACGTCGAACCGGATGGAGTCCAGCTTTCCCATTTCCTGGTCGTTGTGAGCCGCCATCGTATTGCAAAACTTGTCCACGACCTCCCGCGTGTCCCTGTGTGTCTTGGCTTGTGTCTCCAAGTGCGCTTGAGCCATGGGCACAATCTGAGTGCCGAACCATACGGCAACCGCCCGGATGGCATACAGTACGATCCCCAGGAACACAATTGGCGTGCCGAAGGTCTTGAGCAGGTCTACCCAGTCAATTTCGAGTAGGATCATCGTTCCACCTTTTTCAGGGCCACCGGCCCCACAAGTTCGTCCAATTGCCGCATCAGCCGCACCGCCCGGCGTTCGAATAACGCCGCCGTTCTTCGCAGACTATCCCTCCGCTGCAAGGCATCGGCGAGCCAACGGCGAATGCGGTCAATTTCGGATTGGCGGTCGGTCAATTTGCTCCCCCTTCCGCCGCCAACTCGGCATTGCGATTGTCTTGTATCGCGCGCGCCAGCATCAGAATGACATCCAGTGGAGCCTGCTCGCTTGCGTGTCGTATCATGGACCGCACGAATGCCTCTTTGTCAGCGTCCGTTGGTGCTCGCTCAATGGCATCGCTGAAATATGCAAAGTTCAAAAGTGAATCGGCGTTGCTCATGATATTTCTGACTCTGCCTCTACACGCATTCGTTCAACGGCCTCGGCAAATCGTCGCTCTCTGGCCCATGCTACGTCAAGATCGGCCTGGGTCAATCGCGTGTACCAATTCAAAATCTTCTTGTCACTCCATCCCGCTTGTTTCAGTTCGATCAACTTGTGAACGGGAACATGCGTTTGTTGTGAAGCCTTTAACGCTTCCCGGCAAGCATATGCCTCTTGTTGCTCTTTCATTGCTTGCTTTACTGCTTCTTCCATGCGCCGAACCATCTGCTGCAAAATATACAAATCATCATTTAACGACGTGTATTTGCGGTTGGCTTCGCCGAGTCGCCTGTTAGCTTCTTCGTGCGGGGTCATGGTCCACTCACACAGTCCACAGCCAGTCCTCGTTGTACGTTACGAACAATTGCAGGGATTTGATGTCGAGGCTCATGGGTTACTCGATCACTTTCTTCGCGCGAGCAATCATTGCAATGAGTTCTGGTGGATTCCGCCCATCAAGATAGCCTTCAAGTTTCAGCAAGCCTCGGATGATCTCCAGCAACTCCGCCCGCTCCGTTGATAGTAACACATCCACCGCGCGTCTTTGGCTCCGCATGTTCTCGATCTCGTTCAAGTGTTGCAAGTCTTGCTGCGTGGTATTCATGGCGATACCTCCGCTGGAACGGATTCAATCGCCACCAATTGGCCGTAGCCATCGGTCACAACACGCACCGAGTCACCCAATTTGATCTCATGCCATCCGCGAACCATTCGCGCCCGCCCATCCGTAAACTGAAGCATCGTATAGTGAGCACCGCAGTCAGTCATGTAACGAGCCTTTTCCAGCGTCCCGAAAGACTCATTGCGCACGAAGGCAGCTCTGTACACGGCAAAACCAATCATCCCAGGGAGCAGCACAACGATACAAAACACCATGACCAGGACGAACAGCGATTCGCCACAGCAAGCGGAGTTTTTGTCGTGCATGCTCATGGGTTGTAGGGCTCCGCGTGCCCGTGTTCCACAAGCCACAGGTTCAGCGAATACTCCGTATCGGCAAAGCCAGGCGGCTTGCACCAGACGGCCGCCAAATAGCGGCCGTACTTCTCCGTGCGGTCCTTCTTCGTCTCGATCCGCACCACGTTCCCGCTTAAGTCCAACCGCCGCACAACTTCCTGCCGGGCCGCTTGGCCCTCGACGGTGGATAGCTCGGGGCAATTGATGCCGGCGAGTCGCACATGCTGCTCGACGTGGACATGGAAGCCAAGATCAACGTCCAGGAGCAACGTATCACCGTCGATCACGCGAATCAGTTTGGCGGTGTACTGGAACATGGCTGAATCGAGTTTACTTCTGGGCTCTTAGTTCGGACAAATGCTTTGAGCGTATTTTCGCTGTCTCGAATTCAATCTCATCCCTAGACGGCATGTACGCTTCGCCATTCTTTGGTGCGTGGTTGTTCTGGATCGCAATCATCGGCGTGCCGGCCCCTAGGATGTACTCAAACACAAACTTGATCGACGCCTTGTCGCCGTCCTTCGCTCGCTGAACGATCCCGCGAACTATCTGTTCGATGTCCTTTTCTTCCACTCCGTGATAGATCGCATTCCGCAACTTTTGAATCCACGGAACCACTTCCTGTGACTTCATGTTTCTCGGTCCACAAGGTCAAAGCGTAAACGGTGCGAGACTCGCCAGCGCGCCGAGCGACCGGTAGCTTTGTAAAAGTCGTAATGAGCCCCAGTCTCGTGAGCCTTGCTATCGACGACGCATAGGGCAATCTCTCGCCGCTCCTAGTCCGCATTTCTTCGCACGTCATCGGCCCAATTGTCCAAAGCAGTTCAAGCACAATCCGCTCTTGTCGATAGGTCCAGTCCGGCCACCCTTGAATCCATCCGTCTCTCGCATGCTTCCACTTTTCCGCATTCAAAAAGTCCACACCTGCCTTTGCACGTGCGCGTGCCAGCCGCAGTCTTGCAACGTCTCGTACGCGACTATTTTGCTTTGTCTTTATCCCTAGCTTCCGTCTTGCGTATAGCACGCGAGATGTGCGACACCCAAGCCGCTCGGCAACTTCGTAGTCAAACAAACCGGTCGCCGAGTAGTCAGCCACTTGTTTCAGCCAGTCCTTGGACAGTACTTTTGGCATCACACAAACAACGGCAGCAGGATTTTCAGAATCGCAATGATTTCGTCTGCGTGCTCGACAAGGAATTTCAACAGGTCCAAGAACGGCGAACCATCACCCTTGTAGGCGTCCATCACCTCGGCCAGCAACGCATCGGCATTGGCCAGCGCCGCCGCAAGCTGCTCGTCCGTAAGCTTCCCTTGCCGGTGCGCACGCCGCAGCCAGGCGCGGAATATTATGCCGTTGGGTCTCATCAGCCGCACCTCCCGCCAATACAACCGCGCAGCCCACGCAACGGCCGCACCGACACAGCCCGCCTAACCGCATGGCGGACGGCCCCTCTCAACGGTCGTCGTGTTAGCAGCCCTGCCAGGCGGGAACTTACATGACCTTGCAGGATCCCCGACGACGTGGAGCAAGAGCCGTCCGCACATGCGGCAGCGTCGCCCGCCGAATGGCTCGCGGGCTGGATTACAGAATCGTCACCCCCTTTCGCTAGGGACGTGGTTGCCAGGGTCAGTACGACTAGAAGTGCGATGCGTTTCATTCTGGGATCCTTTGGGTTACAGACGTTCTCTTGATGATCTCCAGCACCATGCAGGCCAACTTGTGGGCTCCGGTGTTGACTCCGGGGGGTGCATGGCGTCTGACAAGTACCTCAATCGCGTCCAGCTTGCATTCTGCGGATTCGGGCGTGGGTTCGTAGGCGGGTTGCGGGGGGCGGGACCAAGGAATGTAGGGTTGGCTCATGCGACACCTTGCATGGTTATGTGCTTGCGAGATTTTCCTTGCGCCAGCAAGTACACATGAGCCTTAGACACTCCGAACTCTTTTGCCAAGGTGGCAGCCCGTTCGCCTGCACGCCTACGCCGCACAAGCTCAACCGTGGCATCGTTCGTCAGTTTTGATTGTGGATTCCTCTCTCCGCGTGTTTCCCAAAGCCCGATCCGCTGGGCATGCTTCATGTTTCCGGATCGCGTGCAGTATTCCAGGTTGCTCGCGCAGTTATTTTCTTTGTTGCCGTCTATGTGGTTGACTTCCTGTCCGTCCGGTATGCCACCAAGAAACGCAACCGCAACGAGTCGATGGACGTACCTGCTTCGCGACTGCAACCCAGCGCGTATGGTAACCCCCAGGTGCTCGCCTGTTTGTCTCGGCTTCAAGATGGTTTCTGGGTAATGCACAAGCTGTCTTTCGTGTCTGCCATATCGGAATCGTTCAATTGTTCGTTCTCGCTTCATGCTTTTCACGCGCCCAAGATTGGACACCATGTAGTCGTCACACTCTTTGACTGGCCGCCATTCTTCATATACGCTTTCCATCGTCGGTCCTCCTAGTTAGGGTCGTCCACGGTCCCGGCTGCTCAAACAGCGCGGGACCAACTTCGTTCACCACTCCAAATTGTTCCAGTCGATTTTCTGTGCAGGAAACCCCTGGTAGTTGCTATATGAAAAGCTATCCTTCTGTCCGAGAATCCGCTGCATCGTGTTCCACTCGCACCAGAATGAACCGTGCGGCATGTCACTGGGCCACGTCGGGCCAGTCACCCAATTATCGCCCCACGAATTCCAGATCAAAAATCCCCGACGGTCCTTGCGGTAGCCGATCACGCTCATCGAGTGCGACCAGGAACCGCTTGCACGGCAGAACCCATCTTCGTCCCGCACCGATGCGAACCCTTGCCCCGAGCAGATATTCACGCCATAGCCGTTGGCCATCGCCGCTTGCAGCTCGTCACAGTTGTTGACCCGCGTTGCCGCCCGAAACTTGTGGTCGTCGGCAAAGTCCTTGAGCGCCTTCGGCACGCCGCTCCGGGCGAACTTCCGGGCACGGTCCCCCGAGTAGGCCGACAAGTCCCACTCGTCGCTGTACTTCTTCATGTGCAGCGAGCCGAACAGGACCGCCTTCGCCGCAGCGCCGCCGTAGCTGCCGTCCCCACCGCCAAGCTGCCCGGACAGGTCGCGGCACAGTCCATACATGGCATCGGCGGATTCCAGCCCCGGCCAGCTCTCGGGTTCACCCTTGACCACGATCTCGCAGGCCGTGGTGATGTCGCAGCCGGTGGCGGTCCCGTGGCCTACGCACGTGCCGTAGCTCCCTTGGTTGCGACTGTGCAGCCGCTCCACTCCAAGGCACTTGGCCAACGCCCGGTAGGGAAATGCGTCCGCGTCATCGGCAATCAGCCCCGTCTCGGCAAACGACTGGTAGCGCAGGCTTGCAACGACGGCCTCGGTCGCCGTGGGGTTGGGGAGCCAGCCAAAATTGGCGTTGGGGTGCTGGGATTGATCGAAGGCGTCAGGCATCGGCGAATGCCTCCTTTGGCGACTCGTCGTCATCCGACCACTTCCACCGCTCTAGCTCTTTCCATCCACGGCTGAGCCATCCGGAAATCATGGTGTCCAGCACGCAGCAATTGCCGTCCGGCTTACATGGACACGCATGCGGCCCTTCGTATATCTCTTGCGTTTTGAGGGTGATCCAAAAACACCCTTGGGCAGTGTTCCACGATACCGACTCGATTTCGTATTCGTCGTCTCCGTCATTATCAAACACAAGTTTCATGCCGGGCGTCGGAACGAACGGAAGCGTATCGTCTCCACATTCCCAGTACAGAATCGCTGCGCCGTCCTTTTCCTCGACGCGAATCTGACACCAGTAGGCATATCCTGGATTCATCGGATCTCCCCCAACACCGCCGCCACCGTCCGGTACAACGTCACCAGCTTGGCCCGCGCCTCGGTCGTCAGCGGTCCGGGCACGGTCCCCAGGATCGTGGCGTGCTGGCCGTTGAGCACGACAACGAAAGCGGGATACTTCCCACTTACTTTTTCGGGAGCGAAAACGCGCCCCATCGCCGCCACGAACGTTGCCTGCACATCTGCCAGTGTGGCGACTTTAGGCGTCCCCTGGATGCCGTCAACCTCGACATAAGCTGCCAGCGTCGTGAATGCCGTGGACAGCTTCCCCGCGTCAACGGCCGCCGTCGGGCCGGTGATCGCGTCTTTGATCTGCTTGGCCAGGTCAGCAGGCTTCGGAGGAGCAGGTGGTCCAGGAGGCCCCGTGTCGATGACTTCCACCGCAATTGCCAGACCGCCCGCCTCATCGCTGACAGCCAGAACCACCGAATACTTGCCGCCCACCGCCGGCGAGAATACCGCCCGATGGTCGCAATCCACGACGATGAACCCCGCCGTATCCTCGGGGATGATCTTCCACGCATAGTGCTTGGCTCCAGTGGATTGGCAGGCGTCCAGTACGATCAGACCGCCGCTCTCGGTGCGGGTGATCTTGGCGGTTACGGCCGCTGCCGGTGCGGGAGCTTGAAACGCAACCGCCGTGCCAGGGGTGGGGGGCAGTACCACGGTCCAGGCGACGACGATTGCGAGAAAGGTTCGGCGAAGTACGCGGGCCGGTTGCATGCGGAGGGTTCCCTTTCTTTCGCGTTAGCCTATGGCTTTGGGGGTAGTTGTGTCAAGGTTTTCAATGATTTTCTCCCGCTCGATCACCACCGACTCCGGTGCCTCGAAGCCAAGGCACAGGCCGCGATGCTGACGGCGGAGAACCATTACCCAGATTGGGCCGTCGCTGGTTTGGAGTCGGACGCGGCCGGAATCGCTGACGGTTAGGACGAGCATGTTTCCTCCTTGACCGACTCAAACAGCGATTGCGATTTCTCCTCCCCGTCCGGCACCTTGGCTTCTGCCAGGTTCTTGACCGCTTGGCGAAAGTAGGTCGGTTTCAGTTCAATCCCCACGCCACGCCGGCCGTTGATAACCGCGCCGTACACCTCGGACCCAACGCCCATGAACGGTGTCAACACGGTCTCGCCGGGGTTGCTCCAGAGAACGCACGCCCGCTCGATAACGTCCAGTTGCAGGGGATGCATGTGCCTCTCGTCGGACTCCTCTTTCTCGGCTTTGTTGCTGGAATAAAGACTGGCTCCGCTGCCCAAGGTCCGGTCGATCCGAATGTCATCCCAGAATGCCGAAGCGTACTGACGCCAAATCCATTGGCTGTACTCGTTATTTATCTGGTTTCCGCGCAGCCCCTTGCATTTCATGATCTCGGTTGGAATCTCTTTTGATCCCGCGTAGTTCATGATCCCGCGCGGGTGGTCCACTGGAATCGGGTTGTTGCCCGACCGCCGGAAGATCAGCAGATAATCCGCGTTCGCAATCGAGCACTTGGTAGAGTCCTCGGTCAAGGTCTTGTGGTGGAGGGACTTCACCATAGTTCGATTGCGGACCATCAATGGCTCTTTCCAAACATGGTACCGGGCGATGTACCTCCAGCCGTTCTGCTCGTGGCAGCGAATCACGTCGCCAGGAAAGTCGATCAGACACGGTGCATTGCCCATGATGGCCATGATGTCTTGACAATGAACCGCCGTCATTCGACCAGGCAGCGTGAGCCGATGTAGCCCGCGAACGATGAAGGAATAGTGCTCAAAGAATTCCGCGTAATCCTTGGAATTCGACAGGTCTGCGGGGTCGCTTGAATACTGGTACAGCATTCCGCCGAACGGCGGAGAATAGACCGACATGTGAACAGACTCATCGGGAAACGATTGCAGCACCTCGCACGAATCGCCCAGATAGAGCGCGTAGTTTTCGGTGATTACTTGATCCTTTACAGCCACGATGGAACCTCGACTTTCTCCATGCGACCGTTCATCTTGACGGTCTTGGAATCGTTCATGAAACGGATAACGGAATCGAACATCTGGGACGCGAGCGCTTCCTTGCGGGCCATGTTTTTTGCCACGTTGATTTCGCCCTCAGTCGCAATCACGTCCAGGGTAACGGGCCGCTTCTGACCGAACCGCCAGCAGCGACGGATGCACTGGTAAAACTTTTCGTAGCTGTGATCGACGAAGCAAACAACGTGGGCGCAGTGCTGCATGTTCAAACCGAGTCCGGCAATCTTGGCTTTCGTCACCAGCACACGCGACTCGCCCGCGAGAAACGACAGCAGCAGTTCCTCCTTCTGCTCCAACGATTGAGAGCCTTTGACCTGGACGGCTCCCGGAATCGTTTTTTCTAACCTATCCCCTTCTGGATTCATGTGGCACCAGACAATGGCATGGTCAGACTTCTCGACAAGTTCAGCCGTCAACTCGGATCGCTCGTCAAGTGTCCGACGTCGCTCGGCCCGCTCTTGATTCAGCCCGAAAGCGGGGATTGTGAACAGGAATCCTGGCGGCGGAGTCCGTGGCGTTACCATGTGGTCCCGACGATTCAGCGGCGGGAGAACAAAGGTTGAATCGTCGAAGTCGCCCAGGTCCGACGGCTTCCGACAGGCCCGCGCCCAACTAGACACCCATTTCCAGAACGGCTCGAAGGCATGGGCCTTGAGGGACCATTGGCCCATGGACTGAATGACTCGCCACGATAACCGCTTTGAATGAATGATGTCGTCGGCGGTCGCTCGTTTTTTCTTTTCGTCGTCGCTGATTTGGCGAAAGAAAGTCGCCAGCATATCGGAGTAATTCAGATCACCTAACGCCTCGGACAGCGTTCCCATTTCGATGTAATCGTTCGGCGATGGAGTCGCCGTGCTCAGCAACCGGTAGTTCATTTTTGACATGAACCGAGTCACCGCCTTTTGCGTTGCTCCGCTCCAGTGCTTGAGAATCGACGCCTCATCGCAGGCCACACCGGAATAGTGATCCGGGTCGAACTTGTGCAGACGTTCGTAATTCGCCACGGTAATGTTTGGCTGCGGAGTCCCGTCGGTTGAAACGTGAGCCTCGATACCAAACTTGTCGGCCTCGCGGGTGAATTGCTGGGAGACAGCCAACGGGGCGAGAATCAACACCGGCTTGCCAGTGTGGCGAACTACGTTCTCGGCCCAGGTCAATTGCATAGGGCCTTTGCCTAAACCACAATCTGCAAAAATTGCCGCCCGTCCCTTGCGAACGGCCCACTCGACGAGGGCTTTTTGAAAGTCGAAAAGAAAGTCCGGCATAAACACCGGCTCGAATCCTGCGAGATTATCTGATTGCGATTTCTTCTTGAGGAAGGTTCCGTAATCGGACATGCCTCACTCCTTGGGCTAAAGTAAACTCCCCCGGCCAGCCGGACTACGCAAGACGATGCAAGGCGAGTCGCGTTGTGCAACGGCCGGACCGGGGGAATATCGTTGACTCACCTTGCATTTCCACACGTTACCAGACTCGATTCATTCACGCAATACGATTCCGACTCGTCCGTCCATTCGCCTTTCTCCATGCGGATTAACCGCACAGACTCCGCGATTTCCTCGGGAGTCGGCACCCACGGCGGGCGGTTATTCGCCGCCTTCGTGTGGTCGTAACGGTGCAGCTTCGGCAGCCCCATCTGGCCGCGAAGCCAGCGGATTTTCGTTTCGACGGCTCCTTGAGTGCGGCCCAGTTGCCGCGCGAGTTCCCTGGTTACTCCGTTGGGCAGCCGTCGGCACTTGTGGTGCAGGATGGCGGCGCGGACCAGGGACGTTTCGGCTTCGGTCCAGGGGTTCATGGCTTCGCCTCCAACTCAATCCCATGTTCCCGCGCCACTTGCGGGCTGCGCGGGTGGCGGCTTGCGATGTCCGATAGTGTCGATCACCGTAGACCACGACGGAACACATCACGAGTGCCCAACCGTACAGGTTTTCAGCAACAGCGTAAGTGCGGATTGTTGGCTTTCGTTTCTTCATGGGGCGGCCTCGCTTTCGGAGAGACGCGACTTGAGTAAGTTAGCAATCCCTTCCAGGTCCGCGTTATCGGCTGGCGACTGTCCTTCAATGAGTCCAAGTCCTTCCAATGCTAATTGCATGAAGGCTTTGTCCTTGTCCCGCTCGGCTTCGAGTTGCGCGATACGCTGCAACGCGATCTCGTAACCTGCTGCTACTCGGTCGCCGTAGGTCCGCGATTTCTCCAGGTCCTCACGAGTAGGCATTTTCTGAAACATGCCGCTGCCGGGAATCGGTAGCGTGTCGATTAGTTCGACGCCGTAGATGGGTCCGTGCTCGGTCATTCGCTCACCTCAATTCCCAGCCGCTTGGCGAGTGCGACGGCGGCGGCGCGGGCTTCGGATTCGTCGGCGAAGAAGAACCCGGTATCAATCACAAATTCCCCAGGTCTCGTGATGTAGCTCTGAAAGCCGTCGCCTGCGCATCGCTCCACTCGCAGTTCTCCCTTCGCCGCCGCACGCGGGAACAGGCGGACGGGCACGAGATTCATGCCGTACCTTCGCGCGAACGAATCGCATAGTTCGCGTGCCGCGTGCTTGGTGGTAAAGACTAACCCCGGATCATCCTCGCACGGTACTGCCGCATGCCATTGCTCGCCATCCCACAGCCCCCATATTTCTTCCGGGTATTGCTCCGCGGTCGGTGGGGTGATTTGGTTAGCTTCCATTGCTCAGCCCCTCCTCGATTGCCATAATCTGCCGTTCTAATCGCTCGCACTCATTGCGCACGTACTCAACGTCGCAATTCTCAATTGTGTCGTCGGCGTGTGCGCAGTCGAACCCAAGCCACCATCGGCCGTCATCCGTAGGGTAATTCGATCGTGAGAACGTCAGCGAGCCGTGAACGTCGACCAAGTTGTCCAGGCGCGGCTTGATCCCGAGATGAGCCATCAACACCACATTAATGATCCCGCGATTTCCGACAAGCATGTTTTCATCGACGAATGGCAGGAGCCGATCGTCCTCTTGGTTGTACGCCAGTCCATGCAATGGGCTCCCAGGCTGCACCGCGACGTATCCGCAGTGCCACGGAGCTCGCCAGCCTTTGCACAACACGACGCAAGCATCGTGTGTTCCAATTCTTCCTTCCCATACGATCATCGTTCGTTCCCTTTCAAAAAGCACAACGCCCCTCAAAACTCCTCACGCAACCAACCGCCCCCGCGCTTCTTCGCCTCGGCCTTCACCGCCACAAACCGAAACGGAAACTTTTCCGCCGCACACCGGATTTTTACTTTCGCATCGTCCTGCCAGAAGCCTTTGACTTCGTGGCACTCAAGGCTCCCGTCCGGCAGCATGACGAGGAAGTCCGGCGTGTAGCGGCAGTCGGCTGCCAGCTTCAGCGTGAGCGCCTCGAACGCAAACCACTCGACTTGGCCAAGCACCTGGAGCCCTGCCAGGTGCGCGGAGTAGGCTTGCTCGGTGCGGTTGAGCGTGCCGCGTTTGTGCCGGCCGATGGCGCGGGTTCGTGGGGAGAGTCCCATATCGTTTTTTGGCCTTTGTGAATGGGTTGTTTTTTCACGCGCTACCAATGAATGGGTAGCGCCAGTTTGGTAGCACCTCAAGTGCTACCAAAACTGGGGGGGGGTGTGGGGGGGGGTAGCGCTCATTTTTGGTAGCGCTTTTTTGCTTGCCTATTTTTTGCATTTTATCCATCTTGTTGACTTAAGCGCTACCATTGGTAGCGCTTGGAACACCATTTGTAGCGCTGTTTTTGAGCCTTTTCTTGGCGTCCGAAATGTCACGAAAACTGCCCCCCACGGCCGACTGAATTTTGCGAAAGCTAGCGGTCGGATTGGCCTTGATGTAGGCGTCAATTGCAGACTCCTGAACCTCGACATCATGGAGATTACCGGCCCTTGTCGCTACGGGCTTCCCGTTCTTTCCACGGACCAATAGCCTTGCCGGATCGGAGCCACTGGGTCGCCACAGCATGTCAGAATCTTGACGCAAAGCGATTGGCTCAATAGGTGGCCAAGACCTTACGGCCGCGTCCAGCACGATGGTCTTATCCTCCTCATGCGGCCGCAAAATCAAATGGCTGTCCGCGGCCCGGGCCTGGGCTCCAGCGCCAGCACCTACGTCATGGATGGCCTTTCCCGACTGGTCGCCCTTGCTCGTGTGATGCACCAGGACAAAAGCCGCCCCAGTTTTTTGGGCATATTTGTCGATCAAATTGTAGAGTTCCGTTACGTCCGAATTGCTGTTTTCCTCGCTGTCTTTCGGGAGAAAACGATAGAAGGCGTCCATTATGACCAGGGAAACACTATTGCTTCTATCCGCGTCTCTGTCCAAATAATCGGATAGTCCTCGGATGTCGCATAGCATGCCCCTCAAGGCCAAGACACTAATCGGCAGCCCTTCCAGCAAGCAGCCATTGGCCTTGGCAATCCGGTCAATCCGAAAGGCCAACGTCTGTTCGTGCAGTTCATTGTCGATCAGCAACACTCGCCCGGCCGTGCATTGAAACTCATCCAACCACGGACGGCCGCTGGCGACTGCCATTGCCAGGTCCAAAATCAACCAGCTCTTTCCAATCTTCGGGGACGAGATCAGATTCATGACCTCGCCCCGCCGCAATAACCCGCGCACGATCGGCTCCCGCAAATTCGGATGCCGCACGAGCATCTGATCTACCGGCACGCAATCCACCAGGCCGCTGCTTGTTGTCGCAGTTGGCTGCTTGGCCTTTACCGGAGCGACTGCATCTCTAGCTGCCTTTTCCTCACGCCAGCCAGGTTCGTTGACGTCTCGCAAATCGTGCCAATTCTTTCCACGGCAACCATCGTGGTGGCACATGGCTGCCTTGGCACCCGACGGGAACTCAATCAGTACGGCCGACTTATCCGTGTGTGCCGAGTTCCACGGGCACACCTCAAACACCCACCGATTGCCGCTCCCGGCATAAGGCTTTGCCGGCCCGACAGCCAGGTTGTGCCGAGCAATGTAATCGACCATCCGGCCGACCGGACCGCTGCCTGCCGGCGGTTGCTTGCCGCTCGATTTTGGCTGCCGTCCGGTCCCCGCAACATCAGTTATCAGCCGCTCCAGCAGATACTCCGCAACCACTCCCTCGGATCGTTCGGCCATCTCTAGGATGCGCGAGACCCTGTGCGGCCGATCGCTTGTCGAGTCCCCCTTGCAAGCCAGTGTCCCGTACAACTTCCAGATCCTGGCCGGGTTGTGAACGCTGCAATCAACCGCCAGGCCATCCCGATCGAAGATTACAGCCAGGGCGTCCAGGCATTGCTCGATTAACATGGTGTCACGCGGCAGGTCAACTCTGTACATCAAGTGCCCACCGTTGCCCGAGTCCCCCAGGATCGGCTCCGGCCAGCCGTCGCCGCCGAGGGCTTCGCGGATTGTGCGGCAGTGCTCGATTGCCGAATCGTGTTCCGCCGCACTGGCCGATATGCCAGCCGGCCGCAACGGGTCAACGTCGATTAGCAGCCATCGCCTCGACAAGATGTCCGCATCGCTGGTTGTAGGCTCCTTGCCAGGTATCCTCAGCCGGTTTGCAGCCCGCGCGAGCAAGGCTGGATTGATTGGATTTGCGGTCCAGTACACACCCTTGGCTGCGATGATTCCACTTACCGCATGGACCGCGGCCCGCGCTGAATCGAAATATCCAGAAACAATTGCCGGACGGTTCGAGCCTCCAATGACCGCATCAATCGCCCGAATTTCAAACACCTGTCCTGGTGCCAGACATGCCGCCAGCCAGCGTTCGCTTTCAATTGGAAACGGCTGAATTGTGGTGGCTGGCGTCGTCATGCGTAATCCGTTACATGCTAAAAATCATCAATCCGTGCCTTTACTTCGCCCCATGTGAACCCGCAAATTTCCGTGTACTTTGGATTGTCCTTTTGTGGGGCAACCAGAATCCTCGATGGCATTTTCAGTTCGTATCCCATCGCCGCAGCTTCCTCGGCCGTGGCGGGAACTGGAATGTCAGTCCTGTCTCGCCACCATTTCACGGCCTTGTTGTAAACCCAGCCTTTGTGCTCAACGCAAATGAACTCGCGCGGATATTGCCCGTTTGCCGGTAGCGGCAAAACTTCATACTCAACGCGCAACGTCTGCGGTGTGCCAGGCTCGGCGCCTTTCTTGGTGTGTGCATAGTACGACACGCCTAGCACGTCATACCAAAAGCTTCCAGGCCGACGGTCCGCTTGATATTGCTCGGCGCGGCTTTCAGCACCAGACACAAACTCAGCATCATCATCCGGTGTATCGTTTGCCTTCCATTCACGTTTGACGGTTTGCCACGGTGCCCCGCATTCCGGGCAAGCATCCAGGTGAACCGCATACACGCACTCACACGCCTTGCATATTCGGCCTCGGTCCTTGCTGCGGCGTTCGCCTGTATCATTGCCTGCGATAATATGGTCAATCGGACCGTGCCGCTGGGCATTGCCGCAGTAGTCCAGCACCAGGCAATTGGCCTTGCCGTCCATGATCCGCAAGCCACGTCCTACCATCTGATAGTACAGCCCAGGCGACATGGTAGGCCGCAGCAAGGCGATGCAATCAATGCGAGGGGAGTCGAATCCGGTTGTGAGAACGCCGACGTTGCACAGCGCCAGCAGGTCACCAGCCGCAAAGCGCGATAGCGTCTCGGTGCGTTTCGCCGATGGCGTATCGCCAAATACGCAATCAACCCTCGATACTCCATGATCCGCGAAAGAATCCCGCACCAACTCCGCATGCTCGACCACCGCGCAGAACACTAGGATTGACTTCCGGTCGCCGGCCTTACTGATGATTGATTCGACGATTCTGTCCGTCAGCGCCGCATCCGACATGAGGCTACCGATTTCGCTGTTGATGAATTCGCCGCCCCGGATATGCAGCCCGGTCGTATTCGCCTGCTCGGCTTGTGGGGCTTTTGCTATGATCGGGCAAAGGTAACCCTGTTCGATCAGATTTCCAATCCGAACATCGTGCACCAGGTCCGCGAACAATCGCTGCTCGCCGTAGATCAGCCCGCTCGTCATACGATAGGGTGTGGCGGTCAATCCAATGATTCGCAATGGCCGCTTGCCACATGATTCCCGTGCGGATTGCAGGGCGTTGATTACTTCGTGATACCGTCCCTCTCCGTCAGCCGGGACCATGTGCGATTCGTCGATAATGACCACCTCGAACAGGCCGCACGCTAGCGGGTCATTGGCCAGCGATTGTACGCTGGCAACTACAATCGGCAGCCCCGTGCTTGTGTCCTTCATGCCCAGCCCGGCGCAGTACACACCGACTGGTGTTTGCTCGCCGACATATCCGGCCAGCTTGTTGCGTGTTTGCTCCAGCAGTTCGCGGACGTGCGCCAGTATCAATACCCGGCCCCCGTGCTCCAGCATGATCCGGCACAACTCGGCAATCAGATGCGTCTTGCCTCCGCCAGTCGGCAGGCAGATCACCGGATTCTTGCCGGGTATGCCAACCGTTGCCCGAAGATATGCCAGGCATTTATCGACGGCCGTTTGTTGGTATGGTCTTAGCATGAGTCACAACCCACAACCTGCCCGGCGAATCCCTTCACCGGACAGGCCGCAGGCCAGGAGAATGGATCGTTAGAACGGGATGTCAGATTCAGAGATTGCCGCAGCCGGGACCGCAGCAGTCTGCTTGGCTGGAGCAGGTGGCTCCGGTATCGACATGACCGGTACCACACCATTGAGCGCGAAGTAGCCGCGAATCTCATTCTGCAATTCGCCGGTGTCCTTTCGCTCCTTCTGGACAATCTTGACGGTCAGCTTCTTTCCCAAAAGCTGATCGGTATTGCGCAATCCAGGCATGCCCAGCGCCGTGAGAATGTGTGCGAGTTCCTTCCTCGCAATCGTCACGGCCAGCGGGTTGGTGTTGTACAAATTCAACCGACTGGTTGCGTGCATTCCAGCGTACTGCCCCCCCATGATTTCCCACTCGCAGGCGATGAACTTGCCGTTGCCAGATTTGGCCTCGACAAGATCGCACTCAACGCACTGCACGTCGTACTTCCCCTCGGGCAACAGGCCCGCGTCGGCATTGTCCGCCACCACAAATTCTTCCTCGAGATTCGCCATTGCATTTCTCCTGTAAAGAAACCCCACTCTCACATATCACTCACACTAAGACGCCCCATTCCCCTCAGCAAAACACTTCGTGAATTCGACCTGGAACGGCTTCCAGGCCAACGGCAAGTCGGCCGTGATCGCATACCGATTCTTGGCGACGGCCGATGGTGCCCCGACCACCGACAGGAATCTTTCTCCACCGGCCTCAACACCGGAAGCCAGGGCAATGCCGCGCTCCCGACCAAAGCCTGATTCCTCGACCTTGATCCGCATGCGAGTTTGCGCGAAGCCAACAACGTCGGCCCACTCGCACACCAGGGCACATGACAGTTTGTGCAGCCGGGGGGAATATCGGTCATAGGCCGGCATGCCTGGTGCCTCAAACTTCTCGCACTTCGCATGGGCGACCAGAATTGCGGCCATTTTTTTGATGTCCCGCAACTCATCAAGTTTGGCCAGCACTTTGCGCCACAGGCCAAGCGCCGCCGTGTAGCCTTTTGCATAGCCGCCGTCAACTTTTTCGATGGACGAGCAGCCCGATGATCGGCAAAGCTGATCCCAGATCAGCCGCTCCAGCCAGTCGGCCGAATCAAGTACGACCGTCCGGTATGTATGCGGTTCGTCCAGCAGCAATTGCAGGTACTCCTCCACCTGCGAAAACGTTCTGCAAATTGGAAACCGATTGCAGTCGATGGCATGCAAGCCATCCTCCGTCGCGAGAAAAATCGGATGGGGCGCTGACGCGGCCCAGGTCGATTTGCCGATCCCTTCGGGGCCATAGATCACGATTCGCGGGGGAGTCCGCTCCTTCCCCCGCTGGATCATCCCGAGACCCGATAGCGGCAGTTCCTTCGGGGCTCGCGTTTTCTTCGCGGGGGCCGGCGCGGTCACTTCAACCGGCGCGTCATCAATGATGGTGGTTTCTTCGGGCATGTTGTTCCCTTTCAAAAGGCAAAACTCCCCGGCCGATAGGACCGCGAATAGTTGCGAGACCGTAACACGGTGCAACTATCGGGCGCGGGGTGATCTAGTACGGTCTCGCATTTCGGAAGCCTAGCAACTACTCGCCCCCCAAGCAATAGCACCGCCATAGCTCGAGTGCGCACCTCTCGTGCGCCGGCAACCTCGCGTGGTCATCGACGAGCATCAGCAACTCAGCGGAGTCGAGCCCCGCTTGCTCTCCGGCATCGACGGCCCGCATCACGTCGTCGGCTGTCTGCGCCGCCGCAATCAGACTGGCAACGCGGGTTACCACCCAATGGTACTCCAGCTCAACGACGTGCTCGGGCACCAGGGGACAAGAAAACAGGTCGCGGGCGAATGCCGCGAGGCGGCTCAAAATGTTCATGAATCGCTCCAATCTCCTGCCCTTATTTGCTTAACAGGCCTTCCTTCCATATATGCCACCATGCAAGCAGTGCACTTTAGGAACATATCGCGCCGATGAGCGCCACTTCCAGCTAACGCGCTGTTGCGTAAAAGAAAGTCCCGAAGCATGCGGGCCTGCTGGATCGGCCCGTCCGGCTGCTGTAGCGAGTCGGCAAACTCGACACACTTTTCCGAATCGTGTTCGTAGAATTCCATCAATGCGGCCCGCACAAATACACGATTCGTCGCCACCTGTTTTCGGTTGTAGTTTTCCGCCACCCAAATCAGCGCATCTTTGTGTAGCGTGAACATTTCAATCGCCGTTTCTGGGGAAAGTTTATTTCCGTGTCCCCATCGCTTAGACCGGAACGCTGCCAGCGCTGATAACATCTGCGAAATGCAAGCGTTTTGATTGATGTCACTGACGAATTCGACACGATCCTCAAGAGTCCGCGATATGCCCGTGTCCAGATAGCTTCGGATCTTGTCGGGGACTCCGCACACTACCGGCACAGTGACGGTCGTTTTCGCTTGTACTATCGCATGCAACCGGTGTTGCCCGTCGATGAGTCGTCCCGCGTCAGAAAACACAATCGGCTGCGGGTGATCCTCTTGCCACTCGCCGGATGCGATTTGTGATGCGATGTAATTGACGAGTGCCTTCCTAACTCGCCGGTTCCCGGTGTTCAGCCCAAGCCAAATACTTGCCTGCTCCGGCGTGACAATGCACTTTCCGGCCCATCTCGTTCCGTTGATGGTTAGCTTTCCTGCGTTCATAACTCAACTCCGAAAGAAAACCTTGTAGGTCGCCCACATCTTGCCCTTGCTCTCCTCCACTGAAACCAGCGTTGCCCACCACTTCGGCCGCTTGCCGCCAGCCTCGACTCGCGTTGGGATGTCGTCGCCGTCGCAACAGTCGGGAACGGCAACTTCCTCCCCATCCATCCCTTCACCGTGGTCGCGGATTTCGTCCAGGACGAGTTCGCGTATCTCGGACACGGTAAGCTGCCGGCATTCTTCGGCCGTCTGGAGCCCGGAGACATGCCGCCCCAGACTGGCAATCTTCGTTTGCCGAAGCCGAAGCTCCGATTCGAGCGCCGCGATCTTGTGGGCTCCTTGGTCAAGCAGCCGTTCCAAGTCCGCGATGCGGGACTGAGCCGCGAACAGGGCATCGACGGCGGTGTCGGTAATCGTCCTAGACATACTGTCCCCCTTCCTGCATCGCTGCGGCGGCCACCGCCACCGCGCGAATCTTGACGCACCGCCGGGGGACGATCCCAGTCGTGTGCCGCGCGGACCGGATCGCGTCGCCGTAGCTTTCGCCGCGGGCGCGTCCAAGATAAATCTCTACCCGCTTCCCGCCGGCCGCGTTCAGTTCGTCCGGCGTCTCCAGCCCCGCAGCGACCGTCCCGTAAATCTCGTAGGTTTTCACGATACAGTCTCCTGTCCTAGTTTTCCCCGCCCGGCCTCATGCCGGACGGGGCGTCAAGTCATCCTGTCCATGCGGCTCCCTGCCGCTCCGTCTGTCCCGGCGTCCTGCCAGGATCGTCCTAGCCGTGCGTATTTGTATCGACGGATAAATAGATTGTCAACGACATTTTCGGAATTTGGTTTTCGGCCGCCCTGGTCGCCGCGGAATCGCACCGAACCGTGACACGTCCTGCCGATCGAACACCCACAGCGGACCGACACGCCGGGCCTTGAGCCGCCTCGCGCGAACCCAGACAAGCACGCAAGCCGGCGTTACGCCTAGCATCTCGGCAGCCTGCGCGGTGGAGATGAATTTGCTCATGGAATAACTATATCGACACATAAATAGACTTGCAACGCGGCTTTTCGGAATCGACGTAACTCGTTGCGGCATATACGGTTACAGGGTACTTGAAATGTTAAATCTCGCAAAAAATGTGCCGGCGATGACC
>JACCDR010296322.1_pt1 | contig 49797 bp, 76 predicted proteins | sample 7446431 | NCBI WGS metagenome assembly JACCDR01 (sample SAMN15323443, study PRJNA562643) | freshwater metagenome | isolation source: river surface water | place: USA:Blue River Watershed | collected 2017-08-17 | reverse complement strand
GGGCCACCCCCGCCCCCCGCCCACGATCGGCCGTGGAAGAGGTCCGCAACCGCCGCCGCTGGGAGAACCACGAGAAGCTCGCCGCCCGGGTCCTGCCCGGCCGGCGCGAAGGGACCACCGAATGAGCAGCGTGCAGCTGCGCGGCGGCCACCAGACCCGCGACCCGCGGCTGGACCGCATCGCCCAGCACGACGAGCGCAACGCCCGCTACCCGATGCGCGCCCTGATCGAGACGGCGCAGCCGCTGCGCTCCTACACCTGGCGGGTGCCGGCGCTGTTCGACCAGGGCAGCGAAGGCGCGTGCGTCGCCTACGCCATCGCCCACGAGGCGGTCGCCCGGCCGCGGCTGGCGCTGCGCAGCAGCGTCGCGCAGCTGCTCGACGACCGCAGCCTGTACTGGGGGGCGCAACGCGTCGACCCCTGGGACGGCGGGTCGTACCCCGGCGCCAGCCCCGTCTACGAGGGAACCAGCGTGCTGGCCGGGATGCAGTCCGCGGTCAGCCTCGGACTGTTCGGCAGCTACCACTGGGCCGCCAACGAACTGGAGGTCGCCGAGACCGTCGGCTACCGCGGCCCCGTCGTCATCGGCGTCGACTGGTACGAGGGGATGCACGAGCCGGACTCGACCGGCTTCATCTACCCCAGCGGGGAGCTGCTCGGCGGGCACGCCACGCTCGTCTACGGCGTCAGCATCAGCGGCGGCTACTACAAGATCCACAACAGCTGGGGCCCCGACTGGGGCGTCGGCGGGACCTGCCGCATCACCCGCGACGACCTGCACCGGCTGTTGAGCGCACCCGGCGGGGAAGCCTGCATCGGCCTGGCCTGACCCCACCGATTAACGGCCGTTAATCGCCCCCGCAGCACCGGCACCGGAAGGTGGTGGCGGCGGTGGCGTACGACGTGGGTACCGCGTTCCTGCAGATCGTGCCCAGCTTCCGCGACATCGAGAAGAACCTCAGCAAGGGCGTCCGCGACATCGCCAAGAACGTCGAGCGCTCCATCGCCGACGCTCTTCCCAAGGGCGCCGCCGAGGGCTTCCAGAAGATGGAAGACGAGGCGAAGAAGAGCAACACCCGGCAGAGTGCGCTCAGCAGCGCGAACAACCGTCGGATCATGGACGCGCTCAGGCAGGACTCCGCTGACCTTGAGGAGCACCGCCGCAAGCTGGTCAGCAATTCCGTGCAATGGGAGTTCCGCGCGCGCGCCAAGGCCGCAGCGGACCTGGAGAAGAAGCTCGACGCCGACACCGAGCGGCTGTTCGCCCTCTACGACAAGCGCAACGCCGAACGCGTCGCCGCCGAGGCCGCCCAGGCCAAGAAGATCGCAGACACGCGCCGGGCGATCATCGAGAACTCGATCAAGCAGGAACTCGCCCGCGTCATCAAGGAAGAACAAGACCTCGACACCGAGTACGCGGCGGCCGTGGCCCGGCAGGCCAAACGCCGCGAACAGGAGGCCAAGGAAGCCACCCGCCGTGAGGAGGCCGAGAACAAGCGGCGCTTGGACAACCGCCTGGCCCTGATCCAGAACACCATCGCCGCGGAACTCGCGGCCGTGGCACGCGAGGAAGACGAGCTGAACCGGGCCCTGGCTGCGGCGACCGCCCGGCAGAACGCCCGGCGTGCACGCGAGGCCGACCGGGCCGCCGCCGAGGCCAAGCGCAACGCCGAGAAGAGCGTCAAGGACCAGGAAGCGGCGTTCGCCAAGACCGTCGAAGGGCGGGTCCGCGGTTCGCTGACCGAAGCCCTGGCGGCGTTCCCGCCGATCAAGATCGACGCGGACAGCTCCAACGCCGAACGCAAGGTCGCCGCGTTGCAGGCGCGGATGGCGACGCTGCGCGATGCGCAGATCGGCGTCGATATCGACACCCGCAGCGCGCTGCACGAGGTCGCCGAGATCGAGGAGGCGCTGAAACGGCTGGTGCGGCGCGAGAACAACCTGGCCATCCGCGCCAACGCCTTCGCCGCGCTCAGCGAGATCCGCAACGCCAGCATCGGGGTGGACTCCCTCAAGCGGGAAATGGGTGGACTGGGCAACGTCAGCGACATCGCGTCCAGCCGGCTCACCCTGCTGATCAACACCGCCCTGTCGCTGGGTCCGGCGATCGTGCCGATCGCGTACTCCGCCGCCGGGGCGATCGGCTTCCTCGGCACCGCCGCGGTCAGCGCCGCCGCCGGCCTCGGGGTGTTCGCCCTCGGCGTGAGCGGTATCGGTGACGCGGTCAAGGCCCTCAACACCGAGCAGGAGGACTCTGGCAAGATCGCCAAGTCGCTCGGCCGGGCGCAGAACGCCGTGACCAGCGCCAACGAGGGCGTGCAGTCCTCGCTGCGCTCGCTGGCTTCCACGCGCCGCAACGCCGACGAGGCGGCCCTGGCCGCCACCGAGCGCATCGCCGACGCCGAGTCGGCGTTGCAGCAGACCCGCAAGGACAGCGCCCGCTCGGTCACGGAGGCCACCCGCGCCTACGCCGACGCGCAGGCCGATCTGACGCGCGTCGAGGGCGAGGCCCGCGACGTGCGCAGGGACCTCAACGAGGCCATCCGTGAAGCGCGACGCGACATCGAACAGCTGGGGCAGAGCATCGCCCAGAACGCCCTGGACCAGCGCGAGGCCAACACCGCGATCCTGGAGGAACGCGAGAAGCTCGACAAGATCCTCACCAACCCGCGCTCCACCCTGATCGAGAAGCGCAACGCCCAGGAGGCGTACGACGCGCGGGTCCTGCAGCTCAAGGACCTGCAGATCAAGGCCAAGGACCTGGCCGACGACCAGCAGCGTTACAACCGTGACGGCGTCGAGGCCAGCGACAAGGTCATCGCCGTGCGCAAGCGCATCGAGGCCGCCGACCAGCGCGTCACCGACGGTCAGGCCCGGGTACGCGACGCCGGCGAAAAGGTCACCCGGGCGCAAGAGGACGGCGCGCGCCGCATCGGCGCAGCGGAGCAGTCCGTCTCGCGCGCCCGCCGGGCCGCCGCGAGTCAGCAGCGGCAGAGCGCCGAACAGATCCTGGCCAGCCAGGAGGCGGTCGCCAAGGCGCAACGCGCGCAGATCCAGGCCGTCACCTCCCAGGCCGTGGCCGGCGGCGACGCCGTGCTCAACGTGCAGGACACGATGAACCGGCTCAGCCCGGCCGGGCAGAACTTCGCCCGTTTCCTGTTCGGACTCAAGGACGAGCTGCAGTCGCTGCGCGGCGTGGCACAGAAGGGGCTGCTGCCGGGCCTGCAGACGGGCATCGAGAACCTGCTGCCCTACTTCCCTGAGCTGCAGAAGTTCGTCGGCAAGGTCGCCGACGGCCTCGGCGACATGTTCGTGCAGGCCAGCAAGGTGCTGACCAGTCCCAGCTGGCGCCGGTTCTTCGGCTTCATCGACGACAACGCCGTGCCGATCATGGATCTGCTGTTCAAAGCCGGGGCCAACGTCGCCACCGGGCTGCTCGACATCGTCACCGCACTGACCCCGCTGAACAAGCCGATCGGCGAGGGCCTGGTCTCGATGACCGAGACCTTCGCCCAGTGGGCGGCAGGGCTGCGCCGCAACAAGGACTTCCAGGAGTTCCTGGACTACGTCCGCGAAGCCGGGCCCGACGTGCTCGACTTCATCAAGGAGTTCGGTGAGCTGGCCCTGCGCCTCATCGACGCCTTCAAGTTCTGGGGCGACCTCGTCATCAACGGGCTGACCCTGTTCGCCGAAACGGTGAACGACATCGACCCGACGGTGCTGACCATCATCGCCACCGCCGTCGGGGCGATGTCCACCGCGTTCCTGCTGCTGGCCATCGCCGTGAAGGGCGTGCGCGGGGCCCGTGAGGTCACCAAGACCTTGCGCGAGATCAGGGACACGGGCTTTCAGAAGTACGCCGCCGGCGCGGACATCGCCAGAGGTAAGACCGACAACCTCAACACCGCGATGGGCCGGATGCGCGCCAAGGCCGTCGACGCCCGCACCGCGCTGCTGAACCTGGGCAAGGGAACCAAGACCGCCGCCAAGGACATGGGCGACGCAGGCCGTGACGTCGACCGGGTCAGCGCCAGCCTCGACGGCGGCAAGAAGGGCGGCCTGCGCGGGTCGATCAAACGTGTCGGCGGCGTCGTCGGGATCTTGGCCGGCATCGGCGCCGCGGTCAGCGCCGTGGCCGGCGACGATCGTGTCTACAACATGAACGCCCTGAACAAGGAGCTGGAGGAGTTCGGCCGCACCGGCAAGCTCGGCTCCGAGGCCGCGAAGCTGCTCGGCAAGAACCTGGACAACCTGACCGGAGCCGACACCACCTTCTACAAGGACCCCGGCCTGGAGCTGCTGCTCGACGACGGCTTCGGCAACAAGGCGCAGAAGAAGCTCGCCCAGATCGGCGAAAGCCTGATCGGCTTCACCGGCATCCCCGACGCCATCCCGCACTCGGTGACGAACCTGCAGAAGACCCTCGACACCATCGACAGCACCCTGGCCGGGATGGTCGACAACGGCAACGCCGAAGGCGCCGCCGCCGCCCTGGCCCGGATCAAGGACAACCTGCCCGACTCGGTCTCGCTGGACGAGCTGAACAAGGGCCTGCCCAACTACAACACCGCCCTGGGCGAGATGAAGGACGCCGCCTCCAAGGCCGCCGACGTCGTGCCCACCGTCACCGACGCCCTGGACGCTCAGGCCCAGGCGGCGAACCGGGCGGCGGCGATCGAAAGTGGAGCGGCGGCCCGGACCGGCAAGGCCACCGAGGAGTCACGCAAGAAGATCGGCGACGCCTACGACGCCAACGCCACCAAGATCCAGCAGCTGCAGGATCTGTACAACGCCTTCAACTCCAGCGAGGCCACCTTCGGCACCAAGGCCGACGCGGTGCGTAAGTACATCGAAGGTCAGACCGGGGCGCTCATCAACGCCAACGAGGCGGCCGAGAACTACGCGGCTAGCGTTGACAGCTTCCCGGACAAGCTCAAGACGTTCAGCGACGTCATGGCGTCCAATGCCGGCGCCCTCAAGAACAACAAGGACAAGCTCGACATCAACACCGCCGCCGGGCGCCGCAACCGTGACGCGCTGCAAGAGGTGGCCACCAACATCCGGGAGATGTTCCTGCAGGACATCGCCTCAGGTACGCCGATCGAGGAGGCCACCAAGCGCCACGACGACCGGGTCCGGGCGCTCAAGGAGGAGGCCAGGCGCGGTGGGGCGGTCAAGAAGAACGTCGGCGAGATCATCGACCAGTACGGCGGCGTCCCCGAGGAACTCAAGACCGACTACAACACCGGCAAGACCTTCGACAAGGTTTACGAAGAGCTGGTCCGGCTCAACTTCATGCAGAAGCTCGTAGCCGACGGCATCACCGACCCCGACCAAGCCGCGCTCCTATGGGAACAGCAGAAGGCAAACAACGGCAACAAGTTCAACTACATGTACGGCGGCGGCGGAACCTTCGGCCGGGCCACCGGCGGGCCGATCTACGGACCGGGAACCAAGACGTCGGACTCGGTGCCGATCATGGCCTCACGTGGTGAGTTCATGCAGCAGGCATCCGCAGTGGACTACTACGGCTCGGACCTGATGTGGGCGCTGAACATGCGCAAGATCCCCCGTGACGTGCTACCGCGCTTCGCCGGCGGCGGCGAGATCACCCGGCCGCACCGGATCAAGCAGGTCAAGCACATCGAGCAGGCCAAGAGCATCAAGCAGGCGCCGTCGACCAAGGCGCCGATCACGGTCAACCTGATCGACGTGGCCCTGCCCACCACCGAGGAGGCCCGCAGGATCGCCCAGCAGGCACTGGACCCGTTCGCCGGGTTCAGCGCCGGTACGCCGGTCGGCAGCCTCGAAGTGGCACGCATCGCCGAGAGCACCGCGCGCAACCTCAACGCCACCACCAAGCAGATGGTGGCGCTGATGGAAGCGGGCATCGTCGAGTCGGGGATGCAGAACCTGTCCTACGGTGACCGTGATTCGCTGGGCTTCCTGCAGCAACGCGCGGGGTGGGGCACCGCCCAGCAGCGCATGGACGTCGCGTACGCCACCGCGGCGTTCATCCGGGCCGCCAAGCGCAAGGACCGCAAGGACTTCACCGCCGGGCAGCTGGCCCAGGCGGTGCAGGTCTCGGCGTATCCGGACCGCTACGGCAAGAGGGAAGCCGACGCCTACGCCATCCTCAACCGCGAGTCGCCCTACGTCGGCGGGTTCAACGCTCAGGGCACGGGGGGCCGCGGCTACAAGTGGCAGCTCGCAGTGCTGCGGGCGGCTTTCCCGGATATCGCGGTCTACTCCACCCAACGTGACGGCGCCCGGACGCTGTCGGGTAACCGGTCGTGGCACGCCGTCGGGCGGGCCGTCGACGTCGAGCCCAGCCGCACCATCGCGGAGTGGATCTACCGCAACTACGGCCCGAGCACCCTGGAGCTGATCACCCCGTTCCGGGAGTTCAACCTGCTGCGCGGCCGGCCGCACCGCTACAGCGAGAGGATCGAACGCCAGCACGGTGTCGGTTCCGCGGGCAACGACCACGTGCACTGGGCGTACGACTCCGGCGGGTGGCTTCCGCCGGGCGCCACGAAGGTCATCAACAACACCGGCCGGCCCGAGGCGGTGTTCACCAGTGAGCAGTTCCGCGACATCCGGGAGCTGGCTCGCGGCCGAGGCGGGATGAACCCGTCGCAGGTCTACAACTTCGAGTTCGCCAACACCACCCTGACGCCGGACCGGCTGCGCTCCATGCAGCAACGCCAGGACGTCGTCGACCGCGTGAACCGCAGCAACTACTGAGCGCCCCCGAAGGTCACCGACCTCCGGGGGCGTTCGCGCCCAACGGCAGCCGAGCACGACGTGCAGACCCTACCGCGAAGGGGGTGAGCCGGTGCCGCTGATCGTGGGCCCTCCCGTCGCGCTGATCGCCCCTGAACAGGAAGGAGCCGAAGTCGTCGCCCGGCAGACACCGGGCACCATGACCGCCACCTGGATCGACCCGACCGGGACGGAATGGCCGCTGACAGTCACCGACATCGAGCCGGGCTGGTTCACCACCTTCGCCGTCGCCGGCTGGGGCGCCACCCCGATCGAGCTGGTCACCGACCCCCATCCGCGCGGCGGGGAACGCGTGCGCTACATCCGCTCCAAACCCCGCGTCATCCAGTGGCCGCTGTACGTCGGCGGGGAAACCCACACCGAGTTCGTGCAGCGCTACCGCGACATCATGCGCGCGTTCACCATGACCACCTACAAGCGCACCCCCGGAGCGCTGGTCATCGCCCGCCCCAACGGTCAGCGCCGGCTCATCGAGGCGTTCTACCAGCAGGGCTTCGAGGGTGAGGCCGGAGAGAACTGGCTGTTCGCCAAGCCGGTGGTCAGCCTGTACTGCCCCGACGGGTACTTCGCCGACGGCGAGACCACCACCATCACCCGCACCTTCGACATGAGCACGCAGAAGCCGTTCCTCGCCCCGTTCATCACCGTCAGCCGCAACACCGTCGTCGACGACACCGGCGGGCGCAGAGTCACCACCGTGGCCAACTCCGGCGACGTCGAGGCGTGGCCGCAGTGGACGCTGACCGGGCCGTTCGACGCGTTCACCACCACCAACACGACCACCGGGCAGCGCTTCCGGTTCGCCTACACCGCCGCCGCCGGGGTGCGCGTGGTGATCAGCACCGACCCGATGATGGCGCGCGCCTACGCCACGCCCGGCTCGACGACCGGGGCCAACGTCAGCCGCTACATCGACTGGTTCAACCCCGCCGGCACGGCCCTGTGGCCGCTGATGCCCGGCAACAACCTCATCGACTTCCAGCTCGACGGCGCCGGGGTCGGCACCGGCGTGGCGATGAGTTGGCGCCCCCGCTACGAGAGCGCATGAACAGGGAGGCGAGGTGACCGTCAGCTCCGCCGCCTGGCAACCCAAGGACTCCTCCACCAGCTACCTCGGCGCCGAATACACCGTGCTGGTAACCGACAGCAACCTGACCGTCCTCGGTGACCCGATCAGCGACTGGACCCAGCTGCAGACCACCCTGCGCTGGAAGGAACCCGGCAGCGGGCAGATCACCGTGCCCGCGCACCGCTACATCCGCGAGCAGCTGGTGCCCGGCTGCCGCATCGTCATCCTGCGCCGGCTGTTCGACCAGCAGCACACCCTGATCGCCGGGCCGATGGAACAGCTGCTGCGGGAACGCTCCGACGACGGTGAGAACGGCGGCGTGGGCACCCTGACCATCACGTTCACCGACGACCTCGCCTGGCTCGGCGCCCGCATCGCCATCCCTGACCCGAAGAAGCTGGCGGCGGCGCAGACCAGCGACTTCTGGACGTACTCCGGCGATGCCGCCAACAACCCCGCCGCCGACCCGGTGGCGGTGATGCTCAAGCTGGTCGACACCCAGGCCGGGCCGGGGGCGCTGGCCGATCGGCGCATCCCGCGACTGATCACCAACGTGCCGAATCCCATCACCGGCACCAAGCCCGTGGTGATCAAGAGCCGCCTGGAGAAGGTCACCGACGTGCTGCGCCGCATCACCACCCTGGGCGCCGGCGCGGGCTACGGCCCCGACAGCCTGGGCTTCGCCACCCGCCAGGCCGGGGACCAGATCCTGTTCGAGGCCCTACGCGCCCGCGACCTGTCCGGGCAGGTGCACTTCTCGTTCGCCGCCGGCAATCTGCAGTTCTACTCCTGGGAACTCAACGCCCCCGAGCTGACCCACCCCTACGTCGGCGGGCAGTACACCGACGACGACAAGACCGCCGGCGTCGGGGCCAACAAGTTCTTCGACCTCTTCCCCACCAGCCGCCAGCAGGACCTGCGGTGGGGGCGCTACGAAAGCTACGAACCGTTCGCCGGCAACGCCAAACCCAGCGAACTGCAGGACCAGGCCACCCAGGCGCTCAAGGAAAAAGGCGAGTCCGGGCGGCTGGCCTCCAACGCCAGCGACACCCCCGACCAGCGCTTCGGCGTGCACTACAACGTCGGCGACATCGTCAGCCTGGAACTCGACGTCGGGGAGTTCATCACCGCCCCCGTGCAGACCATCAACGTGCAGGTCTACCCCACCGCCGGCGAGGTCGCCGGCGTCACCATCGGCGACCAGTCCACCTCCTACAAGGGCGCCTACGTGCGCACCATGCGCGCCATCGACCGCCGCGTCGGCGACCTCGAACGCGTCATGCGCCGCCAGACCGGCATCTAGCAGCACCTCCCGATCGCCGCGAATCTTTCCGAAAGGGGTGAGTGCGCCCGTGGCCGAACTGTCCTACCCCACCGCCAACGGCGGCAGCGTCACCGACGCCAACTACGAACTGCTGATGGCGCCGGCCACCGGCGACGGCCTCATCGGCAAGACCAGCCTCGCCCCGCTGATCTACGCCGACTCCTCCGGCCGGCAAGTCAAGGTCCGCGGCAGCCGCGGCGCGATCGTGCGCGGCTTCCGCTGGCAGAGCGACGCCGCCGGGCTCACCGTCACCATCGACGCCAACACCAGCGGGCAGACCCGCGTCGACCTGGTCGTGCTGCGCCTGGACCGCGCCTCCTACACGGTCCGCGTCGCGGTACGCAAAGGCACCGCCAGCAGCCAGGCCGTCGCCCCAAACCCGGTCTACGGCGAACCACCCGGCCAGTTCTTCGAGCTGCCCCTGGCCCAGGTCACCGTCAAGAGCGGCACCAGCGTGCTGGGCGCGGGCGACGTCAAGGAGACCACCTGGTACCTGGCCGAACCCGCCGTCGTCGGCAACAGCGGCTTCGCCCCGCCACCGCAACCGGGCCGGCTGTTCATGCAGACCGACAGCTCCAACACCCTGCTGGTCGGCAAGGCCAGCGGCGGCTACGACACCGTCGTGCGCGACTCCGGGTGGATGAACATCCCCCTGGCCGCCGGGTGGAAGATCAACCAGGGCCTGCGGATTCGCCGCAAGAACGACATCTGCTTCCTGGACGTCAGCATCCAGCGCTCCGGGGCGAAGGTCCCGGCCACCACCGACAGCGTGGTGGCCACCATCGGCACCTCCAGCCTGCGCCCCGACATCGCCGTCAACAGCGTCTTCTACTGCTCGAACCCCGACCACGCCGGCGACATGTACGTCAGTGGCGCCGGGCAGATCGTGCTCAACGCCAACGGCTCGCAGACCATCAACACCGACTCCTACGTCTGGGGCCAGGTCATGTGGCCCGTGAGCTGGTGAGGCGAGGATGAGGTTCTCCTACGGAGGCGACCTGGGCAACCTGCACGTCGGCTACGGCGACGCCGCCGCGACCAGCGACGGCAGCCTCGCCGGGCGCTACGTCGTGGCACTCGGCGGTGTCGACGTCACCTTCTGGAACGCGCAGACCGGCGGCACCCAGTACACCGACCTGCAGGACGCGACCGGTGTGCCGGTCGACGCCGTGCGCACCAGTCAGGGCACCAGCAGCTACCCGCTCGGGGTGATGCCGCAGTTCTTCGGCCCCGACAACGTGCCCGTCATGTGGGCGCAGCCCGGCGCCGCGCCGCGGCTGCGCATCACCGCCGTCGACGCCTACAACTACGCCGCCGACCAGCTGTCCAGCATCGGCGCGCTCAACACCTCACTGACCGCACTCGACGGACGGATGACCACCCTGGAGGTCTCCGACGCCGCCGCGATCACCGCACTCAACAGCTACTCCGCCCGGGTGTCCACCCTGGAGACGCTGCGCAACCTGCCCGTGGCCGAGCTGCGGCCCACGGCCGCCACCACCCTGCCCTATCAGACCTGGACCAGCATCCTGTTCGCCGGCGAAGCGGTGGACACCGACCAGGACTCCGTCGGCGGGCACTCCACCACCGGCAACACGAGCAAGTTCATCGTGCGCTACAAGGGCTACTACCTGGTCGCCGGGTCGATCACCTACGTCGCCAACACCGTCGGAAGCCGCTACGCCCGCTGGGTCGTCAACGGCGTCGCCCGGCCCTCGGTGTCGGCGATCATCGGCTACAACGCCACCGCCGGCGCGGTCACCGTGCAGGCCAACACGATGGTGCTCAGCCTCAACCTCGGCGACGAGGTCGAAATGCAGGGCTACCACAACGCCCGCGACGCCAGCAACAACACCATCAGCCTGGCCACCTACTCGGCCACCGGCGAGTTCCAGCCACACCTGAGCGTCGTCTACCTGCGCGCCAACTAACGAAGGGGGCGCCAGGGTGGCCACCTACTACGTCGACCGGGTCAACGGCAGCGACACCGCCAACGGCAACACCGAGGCCACCGCCTGGCAGTCGATCACCAAGGTCAACGCAGTCACGTTCACCGCCGGCGACCAGATCCTGTTCCGGCGCGGGCAGACGCACCCGAACGCCGGGCTGGTGGCCGCCAGCCCCGGCACCGGCGCCGCCCGCATCGTGTACGGCAGCTACGGCACCGGCGCGCTGCCGGTGCTCGACGGCGGCTACTCCGCCGGCCCGATCGTGATCACCGGCGCCTACAACACCGTGCAGGACCTGCTCGTGCAGAGCGCCGGCGGCACCGAACGTATCGGCGTGGCCGTGCGCGGCACCGACGCCCTGATCCAGCGCGTCACCAGCACCGGCAACGCGTTCGGTGTCGCGGTGGCCACCGGCGCGCACCGCGCCCGCATCACCGGTTGCACGATCAACGACAACACCGTCATCGTCAGCGGCCCCGGCACCGCCGACGACTACGGCGCGACCGGCGTCATCGTGCACCAGGCCGACAACTGCGAGATCGACAACAACACGATCAACGGCAACATCGGCGTCAGCGCCGACTACGGCACCGACGGCGCGGCCGTGGACATCAACGGCTCGCAGAACAGCACGGTGCACCACAACCGGTGCACCAACAACTTCGCATTCGCAGAGATCGGGCACACCCGCACCACAGGAACCCGCCTGCACAACAACCTGGTCACCGCAGCCCTCGACAGCGTCCTGGCGATCAACGTGCAGGGCACCGGCCCGCGCGGCCCGGTGCTGGCCACCACGTTCGTCAACAACACCGTCGTGCTGCCCGCGCGGCACACCCTCGGCATCCTCACCGGCGTCGGCGCCACCGCCGTGGTGCACAACAACATCGTCTGGTGCGAATACCTCGGCTGGACCGGCGACGGCAAGGTCGACGAAGGCCACAACGTGTACTTCGGCGGCGGCGGCGGCAACGACATCGCCTCCACCGACAACCCCGGCTTCGGCATCAGCGCCACCAGCGTGCTCGCCGACCCGGCGTTCGTGTCCACCGCCGACTTTCACCTGCAGTCCATCAGCCCCGCCATCAACCGCGGCGTGTCCAACTACAACGCCACCACCGACCTGGACGGCAACGCCCGCACGGTCAGCGGCGCCGTCGACGCCGGCTGCTACGAATACGTACCCGGCAGCACCCCCGCACCGACGCCCACCGCGCCGGCCGACACCACCCCCACCCCGACCACCTACAGCAGCCAGCCACTGGTCGGCACCGTCGGCGGAGTTCCCCGCATCTACCAGGGCTGGGTCGGCGGCAACGTGCTGACCTTCGCCGGCGTCAGCGTCTGGGGCATCACCGACAGCATCACCGAGGAGTTCGGCGACCGGCAGTGGACCAACCGGGTCACCACCGTCAACACCCTCAACAGCTGGGGCGCCAACAGCGTGCGGCTGCGGTTCTTCCTGCAGGACTACAACCGCGGCGACGCCCCCACCAAAGCCGCCATGATCACCAAGCTCAAGGGCTGGCGCGACCTGGTCCTGGGCAAGGACATGTACCTGGTGGTCTGCTTCTGGGACGCACTGTACGGCGACTTCGGCGGGGCCAACATGGCCGGCACCTACCAGCAGGCACTGACGGTGATGGGCGCCGTCATCGAACAGCTGGGCCGCGACGAACGCATCATCTACGAACCATGGAACGAGCCCAACAACATCACCGACGCGCAGTGGCTGACCGCGATGCGCGCCACCGTCACCACCTTCCGCACCCAGATCCGCTACCGCGGCGTGCTGATGCTCAACTCCACCAACTGGTCGCACAACTACCTCGACAGCATGTACACCGAACTGGAAGCCCTGGACGCTTCGACCCTCGGCTCGCACCACCAGCTGGTGTTCAACCGCCACGACTACGCCGACGACTACCCGAACCTCACCTGGAACGCCACCACCTGGTACAACGCGGTCGGCGGCAACCAGAGCAAGCACGTGATCTGCGAGAGCGAGTTCGGCAACTGGAACGGCTCCGACACCACCATGAGCATCACCTGGTCGCAGGCCGCCGCCAGCTTCTTCGGCACCCGCGCCCAGACACAGCCCACCTTCGCCGGCGCCATCGCCTTCCTGTACGGGCCCTGGTACGACGGCAACGCCACCACCGGCTCCGACTTCGTCACCCCCACCGCCTGGGGCGCCGCCGTCCGCGACCGGCTGCTACTGCCGGCCAAGGCGAAACGGCCCAGCAACGCCACCCAGAACGCCGCCGACGTCACGCCCGCGGCCAACCCGCTGACCCTGCCCACCACCACCCGCTTCGTCTTCGGCGGCGACCTGCCCAGCTGGACCGCCGGGTTCGGTGTGCCCATGTCGACGGTCGACACCGGCCAGCTCGGACGCACCCTGGTCGGCGTCGGCACCGTCGACGTCACGTTCTGGGACGCCCCCGCCGGCGGCAACCAGTACCTGCAACTGACCGACGGCGCCGGCAACTCGATCTACTACGTCACCGCCAGCGCCGGAATCACCAGCCGCCTCGGGCAGATCCCCATGTTCTACGGCCCGCCCGGGGTGTTCGTCATGTACGCACAGGCCGGCGACGCGCCGAGGCTGCGCCTGGTCGCGCAGGACGCCTACCAGTACACCACCGAAGTCCTGGCCGCCAACAACGTGACCGGGATGCAGAGCAGCGCCAACGCCCTGACCACCCGGGTACAGCAGAAAGAGGGCGTCGCCTCGGCCAAGGCCACCGCGCTGGCCAGCGTCGACAGCAAGCTGACCACCCTGGAGACCTGGCTGCGTCAGCCCGTCACCGAACTGCGCGCGACCGCCACCACCACCCTGGTCAGCGGGACCTGGACCTCCATCGAGTTCGGATCGTTCGCCGCCAATGTCGACCAGGACAACGTCGGCGGGTGGAACTCCAACTCCGCGTCACGGTTCACCTCCCGCTACACCGGCTGGTACCTGGTCTCGGGAACCGTCGCGTTCACCGGCGGCGCCACCAGCGGGCGCTACACCCGATGGGCGATCAACGGCCAGGTCGTGCTCAACGGCGGAACCTGCATCGCCCCCAACACCCAACCCGTGAGCAGCGGCTCCAGCACCATCGCCGCCGTCACCGCCTCAGCCAACACCATGCTCGTGCGGCTCGCCGCCACCGACTACATCGAGCTGCAGGCCATGCAGAACACCGGCAGCAACCTCACGACCCACATCGTGTCCGCCGAGGCAGCACACCTGAGCGCGCTCTACATCCGCCCCTAGATCACACCTGCGAGGAGGCAGCCCACCCATGTGGCACTACCGGCTGGTGACCGACACCGGCGCCATCGAGATCTACCCGCTGCCCGACGCCAGCAGCGACGACGACTACACCGAACGCGGGCGCATCATCGCCGCCCTCAACGAACGCCACGGCGTACCCGAGGACTGGTTCGAGTCCGGCGCCGGCTGGGACGTGGCGTGCATGGAAGGCACCCTGCACCCCACCCTGCTGGCCAACGCCACCCTGCACGACGCCTCCGAAGTACCCACCGACAAGCCGATCCCCGAGGAGCCGGCCCCGCTGGTCGTGCCGACCGCGGGCAACACCGGCGAGCAGGACGGCGACGCCACCCCCGACTGAACACCTGTGAAGCGAGGGTGGGCGCCAGGCAGCCCGTCGAAGCGCCGACAGGCCCGCTCGGTCACAGGCCCGCGAGTAAGGCCCGCGCCGTCGGGATCAGCGTGTTACACGCACCGGCGGCCTCGCCGCCCGCACCCACCCTCGCAGCTGGTACGCGAGCCGGGCAGCGTTCCGCAGCCCGCTCGCGCGAAGACGCCAGCGTATCCGACGTGGACGACCAACCGGCCGACTCCACTCCCCTGAGGCCGTCCCTGACCGGGGCGGCCTTTGTCATGCCCGAACACCCAAGGAGATCGCCATGACCGATGAGGTCAGCAGCGAAACCCAGGACAACCAGCAGGTCCTCGACTCGACAGTCGAGGTCATCGACGACGACGTCATCGCCGACGAGGACGCCGAGCAGGAAGAGGAGATCGGCGACGAGGCCGCCGAGATCGACCCCGAGCCCACCGAGGGCCTGGACGCCGAACCCGACGACGACGACGCCGACATCCACCCGTTCCAGATGAGCGCGGGGGGCTGAGCGATGGCGACCAAGGCAACCGCCCAGCTGGTACAGCTGGGCAAGGACTGGAAGAAGGTCCTGCCCGCGGCGAAGCTGTCCGGCATCGTCGGCGACACCGCCCACGCCAAGCGCGGCGGCTACCACATCAGCCGGCAGGACCAGGTCAGCAGCAGCAACTACAGCGTGGTGCGCCCCGACGACAAGGCCGGACCGGACAACGCGGCCAGCGCCATCGACATGACGATGACCGCCGCGGACATGAAGACCGTGACCTCCCGGCTGATCAAGGCGTACAACAACACGGCCGACCCGCGGCGTAAGTACATCAACGCCTTCAACGGCACCACCGACGGCACGAACGCCCGCCGCTGGGACGTGTACGCCCGCACGATCAAGTCGGCCACCAAGGACCACCTGTGGCACGTGCACCTGGAGGTGCGCCGGCGCTACTGCACCAGCGCCACCGCCATGAAGGCGATCCTGTCGATCATCAAGGGCGAGTCGGTCGAGGCGTACCTGCGCTCGATCGGAGCCGTCGTCGCGGCGGCCGTGACCACCAAGCCCACCCCGGCCAAGCCGGCCCCGGCCAAGCCCACCCCGGCCAAGGTCGCCCCGGTCCCCGCGCCGGCCTACCCCGGTCACGACCTGCAGCGCAACGACCGGCAGGCCAAGGCCGACCCGGCGCTCAAGGCGTGGCAGACCCAGATGATCAAGCGGGGCTGGACGTCGCTGGGCAAGGCCGACGGGTTCTTCGGCGCCAAGACCGAGAAGGTCGCCAAGCGCTGGCAGCAGAACTGCCGGCTCAAGGCCGACGGGATGATCGGCCGCAAGACGTGGCCGACGGCATGGACCCGCCCGCTGGGCAGCTGATCCCCACCAACATCAGGAAGGAGGGCGGGCACCGGTGCACAGCCACCCGCACAACCTGCTCTGGGTTCTGTACCTGTCCAGCAACGGCGCCATCGCGGCCGGCTACGCGGTGATGCCCGTCCTCGTCCTGCCGTACCTGCCGCTGACCCGTGCCGTGCGGATCTTCGGGGCCGGGTTCTTCGCCCTGTGCGGGCTCACCCACGCCGGCATGGCCTTCGGCAGCTACCACGTCCCGATCAACTGGTTCTGGACGGCAGAACATGCCCTGCAGGCCGTTGCCACCTGGGGCTTCATCATCACGTTCCACGTCCTGCTGCGCCACGCCGCCGAGCGCAGGGACGCCGCCGCGCAGGTGGTCTTCGGCCGCTCGCCGGCCGGGAGGGACGACGCGTCTCGGTAAGGAGGTCGCGGCATGGCCACATCATCCGGGCGCGACCCGGCCAACCGGCTCAGTGAACTGCTCGGCGCGATGGGCGTCGAGAGCCGGGCGCAGACAGCGCGGCTGGCCCGCACCGAACACAACCGGTTCAACCTGCTGGTCGTGCACGCCCTGGTCGCCCTGCTCGTGCCACCGCTGTTCTACGCCACGCAGGGCTCCTACCAGGGCAGTCACTGGGACATCATCCGGCTGCTGCCGGGATTCCCGATCACGTTCATCCTGCCGCTGTGGATCGGCGGGTTGATCCTGCTGCCCGCCACCTACGCCCGGCGCCGGCCGATGGAAATGGTCGGCCTGGTCTTCATCGAAATCTGGTACGTGGCCATGGGGCTGGGCTTCGGCTGGCCGGTCACCGTGTGGCTGGCCGAGGCGGTCGAAGCCCTGGCCGCCGGCGACCCGCTGCCCGACGGCAAACCCAGCCTGTTCCAGCCCTTGGTCTATCTGCACCTGGCGGTGATCATGCACGTGCACATCATCACGCTGATGCACATGCGTCGAGAGACGCGTGCGCAGCAGCAACGAGACGAGCTGCTGTGAAGCGGCGGCACAGTGTCGCCTGCCGCGTCGGCCGGCGCGGGATCACCCTGCTGCTGATCGGCGTGCTGGACATCATCATGGCGATCTCCTACCTGTTCCCCAACCCGGTGCCGCGGCGAACCCCGAGCAACACGTTCCTCAACGACGTCGCCCCGCTCAGCGTCTGGGGTGTGCTGTGGGCAGCGGTCGCGGTCGTCGTCATCGCCAGCGCCTTCCGCGCCGACGACCGATGGGGATTCGTGATCGCCACGGTGCTCAAGGCGTTCTGGGCGTTGCTGCACATGGGCGCCGCGGTCATCGACCACGTCGACCGGGCGTACGTCAGCACCGGGATCTGGCTGGCGATGGGGGGCCTGGTCTGGTTGATCTCCACCTGGCCCGAAGCGGCCTGGCCGTGCTGCCTGCCCGACCCAGCTGAGGGCGGTGACTGACCGGTGGACAGCACGATCCTCATCGCCGGGATCGGCCTCAGTGGCTCACTGGCGGCCGGCTACCTGTCCTACAAGGCGTCCAGTCAGGCCAACAAGGCCACCCAGGACGCGAACCGCATCAACGAGAAGAAGGTCGACGCTGAGGCGTACGCCCGCAGCCAGGGCTTCTACGAGAAGCTGCTCAGCGAAGCCGACCGGCACCTCGACCGCCTGCGCACCCAGGTCGAGGCGCTCAGCGAACAGCTGACCCGCGTCACCGATCAGCTCGGCGACGAGCAGCAGGTCTCCGACTCGCTGCGCAACCAGCTGCGCGACCTGCAGATCCAGGTCGCCTCGATGGAGTCGGCGCTGATCACCATGCGCGTCGACCTGACGCACACGAACAGACGACAGGACGACGCCGAGCAGCACCGCGACGGCCGCACCCCTCCAACCCCTGAGGCCAACCGCTGACCCACCCACCTGGAAGGACCCCCACATGAACGAGTACCCGACACTGCCCGAGCTGCCGGTCTACGGCTTCGCCCCCGACCTCGGCGGCCTGCTCGGCCTGGTCATCACGTTCCTGCTGCCGCTGGCGGTGGCGTTCATGACCAAGCACTCCTGGAGCGCCGGCAAGAAGGGCACGGTCCTGCTGCTGCTGGCGGCGATCAAGTCCATCTTCGAGGCGTGGCTGATGGCCACCAACAAGGGCGTCGCGTTCGACTTCGTGCCGACCGTGTACACCACCGTGGTCAACTTCCTGATCGCCGTGGCCGTGCACTTCGGGCTGTACCGCGGCACGTCGCTGCAGCGCGGCCTGGCCACCTCCGGCGTCAAGGACGAGACCCCGCACCGCAGCGACCCGGCTGCCTGAGGACGCGCCGCCGCATTTCCGCGTCATACCCCATCGGCCGGGGGTGCGGCGGCGCCCACCCATTCACTAGGATCGTGGGTGCCCGCCCCCCAAGGCGGGTCGCCCACCCAGCGCACCACCCAACCCACGCGAACAGGACCCCCGCGCCGGCGATCCCGGCGCGGGGGTCCTTCGTCGTTTCAGCGCCACACCCAGTGCGTCAGGCGTACCTGCCGGGTGGTGACGTCGGTGTCCACGACTGCACTGCCCCGGTACTCCGCGACCGCGCGCCGGCACTGCTGCTGGACCTGCCGGCGCTGCGGACGCTGGTAGAGCATGTGCAGGATGTCGTGGCGCGGAGTCGGGTAACGGTGCTCGCAGATCACCGTCCAGTGACAGTGCCGCCACGGCTGGCGGTCGCGGGCGGTCTTGACGTGCGGGCGATCGGGCAGGTCGCAGACGCGGGTGCCGGGACGGCCGATCGCCGACGGGTCGGGGCAGTTCATGTGGGTCGGCTCCCACCAGGTCGCGGTGACCCAGCAGGGGGCGTCCTTGTCGGTACGGGACATCGGTTCCTCCAGCACAGGGAGGCCCGCCCGGTGCGGGCCTACCTGTGTGGCGCCGGGTACATCATGGACTCACCTCCTGCTGGGGATCGGGGCGGTGCTCGCCCAGGGTCAGGTCGACCTCGAAATGCCCGCCGGTGAAGCGGCCGGTCGCAGGGTCGTAGGTGGCGTCAACGATGTCGCCGAACAACCGGAAGCCGCAGTCCAGGCTGCATTCGGCGATGTCGGCTTCGCGGGCGCTGGTCTTCAACTGCGCGCCGGCCAGGGAGAACGTGCCGAGCTTGCGTGATACCAGCCCGCGGGACAGCACGATGTGGCCGTTACGGCACTTCGGGCACCGCTTCATCCCGCCGATGATGTCAGAGTTCAGCTCTCACGCGCGTCCCCCCGCCACAATCTGTACAGTCAGTGAGCTTGCAGGCACTCTTGGCTGGGGGTGGGCTGTGCGGAACCAGGTGTCGTTGTTCGCCGCCGCGCTGGTGGGGGTGGTCAGCTATCTGCTCGGGTTCACCCACGCCTGGACGCGGCAGGCGTTCCAGGACTGGAAGACCCGTAAGAAGCAGATGCGCACCCAGCGCACCCTGTTCTTCACCGGCGTGCGCCAGTTCGCTCAGTACAGCGCCATGGCCCTGCTGCTCATCGTCGCCCTGGTCGCCTACGTCGCCCGCGGCCGGGCCGGCGGCGAGAGCGCTCCCGAGCCCGCCCCCGGTTGCTCCGCCGCGGCCGAGCCTGCTGTCCCGCCGAGTTCCGCAGCGTGCTGACGCGCTGACCGTCCGGTTCGGAAGCGTTGTCCACCTGGCCGATGCTCCACAGTGCAGGGTGCCTGAGGATGGTGCGGCGGTCGGAGGCCGGGACTGGGCTCCGACCGCACCTCACCCAGTCCCACCCGGTCCCAGACGGAGTCGACACCACCATGAAGACGTGGATGCGCAAGCGCATCGCCATTCCGGTTCTGAGCCTGCTGGCAGTCACGGCGCTGGCCTGCGGCGGCGGGTCGGCCAACGACACCGGCACGGCCGCGCAGCCGGACAAGGCCGGCGCGACCGGCGCCGCGGCCGACGGGGCCGGAGAGAAGAAGACCGACGGCGTGTACAAGTTCGGCCAGAAGGTCGTCTTCAAGGACGGCAGCGAGCTGACGGTGGCCAAGCCGGTCAGCTTCGATCGTGACAAGTTCGCCGCCGGTGGCGAGAAGGCCAAGAAGTTCCTCAAGTTCAAGGTCACTTTCACCAACAAGACCGACAAGGTGTTCGACCCGACCCTGACCACCGCCGCGGCGACCGGCGGCGGAGAGGAGGGCGAGGCGATCTACCAGGACGGCCTGGACAGCCCCAGCAACAAGCTGCTGCCCGGCAAGAGTGTCAGCTGGTGGGCCGGCTACGGCCTGGGCAGCGACAAGGATCTGCAGCTGGAAGTCACGGTCGGGTTCCTCGATTACGGGACGGTGATCTTCACCCGCTGACCCGCGAAGGCCCGCCGCGGTGGCTGTCCCCCGCGGCGGGCTTCGCGCACCTGGCCCTCGTCCTGCCGTTCGATAGTTGCAGACCCGGCGTCAGGGTCCGGCCATGCTCGCCCCGGCACCGTAGCAGCTCGCTGGATCAGTCCGGGAAGTAGTCGTCGTACTGGTCGATGGTCGGGCCGTTGGCGCGCTTCTGCGGCAACGGGTTGCGCTCCAGGAAACGCAGCGCCTGCTCGACGCGCACGGCCTGCTTCGGGATGCGCCCGGTGCCCGGCGGCGCGAGGAATCCTCGCCGGTAGATCAGCTTGCTCGGCACGGCCAGCTCGCCGGTGTTCTCATCGATGTACTTGATCCGCACCACGCGCTTGCAGCGCACGCACGGGTTCACCCGTTTGATCACGTCCCGTTCGGGCCACCGCCACCGTTCGTCTCGCTGATCGCTGGACAGGAACAGGTGGCGTTCGTCGCGGCACTCCACGACCTCGTCCGGTTGATCCTTGAGCCGCACGTCACGAGGCGCCCTGGTCCGGCGCACGCCGCTCACGGCTGCGCCTGCACCGGTGTGGCCATCGCCTCGTCATAGGCGTCGAACGCCAGCCGCGACGACGCGCGTGATCCCGCCGCGGTGACGGTGATGCCGCTGCGCCGAGCAACCTCGGTCTGGGTGAGGATGCGGTTGCGCACGGCGTAGTACGTCAGGGCGTGCAACGTGCGTCGGGCGGTGGCCTCCACCTCGCTGAGCTGCTGCATCATCTGACCCGTCGCCTCACTGAGGCTGTCCTGCTCGGCGGCGACCTCCAGGCCCGCCAGCTGCGTCTGCAGTTGCTGCATCCGCAGCCGGGTCCAACGGTGCAGCGCCGGGGGAATCTGCTCTGTCATCGCCCAGTTCTATCACGGGGTGCAGTCTCTCGCCTCAGGAGACTGGACTAAACGCGGTGTTGCGATATCAGATACCCTGAGTCGATCACCGGGCGGGATGAACGGGATGATCATGCAGGAAGCAGACGAGTACGAGATCGTCGACGGCGACGACGCCACTGAGCTGGACGCCGGCGGTGACGACGACGTCGACGGCGAGGACAGCGACGCCGGCTACGGCCCGCACTCCTACTACGCGCACGCGATGAGCAAGGACGACTGACGGTGCAGGAGAAGCTTCCCGGCCGCACCGAACGGGTGTTCGGCATCGACATGCAGGTCGTCTCCGCCGATGAGCTGCTGCGGATGCGCACCGAAGAGGTCAAGCCGGTGCAGGCGTGTATGCGTGTCAGCGACGCGCCGACGCCGGCGGCGATCTCGGCCGATCATGTCCGGCGGCGGCAGACGCTGCCGTGTGAGAGTTGCGACGAGCTGTGCTGGTTCGATCCGAAGGCCGGGCCGGGCCGGCTGTTCGTGCGCCTGTTGTGTATACAGTGCCTGGTCGCGGAGGCGCAGAGGAAAGAGGCCGAGCAGTGAGCGAGTCGAACGTCCCGCGGATGGCGCCGTCCACGCAGGTTCGGGTCGGTAAGGCCATGCAGCTGCTGAGCATCGCCCTGCTGGGGGCGATGCTGACGACCATGTTCGTGTTGATCGGCACCGGTCAGCAGCAGAAGGCCATACCCCTGGCGCTGCCGCTGTGGATGATCTACAGCGTGGGGGTCGGCTACTGGGGCACGGAGCTGACCAAGAAGGGACACCAGCGGCAGGCTGCCGCGGACAAGGCGGCGCGCAAGGCGGCCGAGAAGCAGGCGGTCGAGCAGGGACCGCTGGTGTGCCGCACCGGCGCGGAACACATCTGGCTCGGCGAGGACACCGCCTGCTTCAACGGGTGCGGGGCCACCCGCTACGACGTGGCCCGGCATCGGGATCAGGCTCGCTGATCCTGCTCGCGCTGCTGCCAGAGCCGGTCGGCCATCAGCTGCAGCCGCAGCGCGGCGTGGGTGAACTCGTTCATCGTGGCGGGATGCAGGTACCCGTCGCGGCGGGCCATGTCCATGAGCTTGTCGCAGACCCGGCTGACGTCGTAGACGCTGGCCTGCAGGTCCTCAGTGTCGAAACGGTGCCGCGGCGGCGGTGGCACAGGTGCAGCAGGTGCGGGTGCGGCTGGATCGATGACCCTGGCGCGCTGGCCCTGGTGGGCGTAGACCAGGCCCTGGGCCACGAGCACCTGGATCGCGGCACGCACGGTGATCCCGCTGGTGTGGTAGCGATGGATCAGCTCGTCGCGGCTCGGCAGCTGATCACCCACGGCGAGGGCGCCGGACTCGATGGCGGCGCGCAGGTCATCAGCGATGCTCTTGTACAGCGGAGTCGTGCGCTCTTTCGCCACGACGGTCACCGTACCGGGGTTGCTCGCGCACGCTGTTGCTGGTGTCGAGGATGACGACTTGCCCGCCCAGTCCGCCGGTGGCGAACAGCAAGTACACCTCGCCCAGCACGATGTGCAGCTGCCCGCCCAGAGCGTGCGCGTACAGGCCCATGACGCGGATGCTCAGCCGGCCGATGTCGGTGTGCTCGATCCCGCCGATGCGGCTGTCGCTGACGCGCATGGCGCGGGCGACCTCCGCGCGGGTCAGCCCGCGCAGCCGGCGGGCTCGGCCCAGCGCGTTCTCCGGCTCAGCCATCGTCGCCGAGGCCGTCGAGTCGTCCGTCGAGCACGACGGTTCGCGTGCGGGTGAGGTCCGCGACCTGCTCACGGGCTACCGCGATCCGGTCGGCGTGGTTGTAGAGCTGCCCGCAGTTCTGGCATTCCACATACTCCCCCGATGTCCACGGCACCAGTGTGCTGATCGTGCGGCAATGTTCGCACCTGACGCCGATCAGCGGGCGTGGTGGCGGGTCGATCTCGTGCAGGGTCTGACGCAGGGCCGAGGTCAGCAGGCGCAGGTCGCTGGCCAACTGGGGAAGCTGGTCGGTGCAGTGCTCGACGATGTCGTCGAGGCGTTTGTCCAGGTAGTCCACGAGGTGGTCCACACCCGTGTCGGGCAGGGGTCCGCCGGGGTTCAGACGGTCGCGCACGTGGCGCACCCAGGCGTCCAGGACGGTGCGCACGCTCAGGTGTCCGACCTGGTCGCCGTGCTCGCCGCCGACCTGCGCGGCGCGCGCTGGTGCGGTCAGGTCGACGGCGTCGACGTCGATGGGCAGGTGCGCTTCGCGGGTGCCGGTCAGGGTGGGCTCGTTAGTGCGGGCGCGCACCGTCCCGGCGGGCAGCAGCGCGGCGATCGGGTCGCGGCGGCGCAGCCGGCCGGTCGCGTCGCCGTGCTCGTCGATGACCTCGTACCAGCGTGTGTCGGCCTCGGCCGGGTCGCCGGTGGCGACCCGGTGGAACAGTGTCGGCACGGCGAGCAGGTCGCGGCGCAGCCGGGCCAGATCGCCGGGGCAGACGTTCTGCGCCGGCCGCGCTTCGGCTTCGGGCCGGTACACCCGGCACAGCACGCAGACGTGCTCGGTCACGGCGGTCCCCCCGGCGTCGTGGTGTGCCGCCCGCCGGTCAGCGAGCGCGCCGTGGATCGATGGATCGTGGTGCCCGCTGCTGCCGCGCCGGCCCGGTGTTGCGGCGGCGCAGCAGCCACAACGCCCGCGCCTGCGGATCGGTCGGCTCGGTGTCGGCGTCGGCGGCCTCGCGCAGGCTGACCGGCTCGTCGCTGGGTGGTGCAGTGGACCAGCTGTCCGCAGGCACCTGCTGGAAGTGGTCCTCGACGTAGTCGCGCAGGGCCGGCAGCCAGGCGGCGCGTTCCCGGGCGATCCACTCGCGCATGTCCTGCAAGGGGTCGGAGCCGGCCCACGACCAATAGTGCGACGGCGGCTGCACGGAGAACAGCGCCTCGCGGCGCGGCAGCAGCGAGCGGGTCAGATCCAGCCAGGTCGCGGCGATGAAGGCGTCCACGTTGCTCACGTCTGCCAACTGACGGACCGTGATGCGGTAGCTGGCCCACAGGGCGCCGGAGCGTGCCTGCAGCAGCCAGCACCGCTGCACCGGCTCGTAGGTGCTGGTGGCGATGATCGGGTGCTCGAACGGGGTGTCGCAGACCGAGCAGTTCTGCCGGTGCACCCGGTCGCTGCCAGGCTGGAACGCCACGAACCTGGCATCGCACGTCGCGGCGCTGTCAGCGCTCAGGGTGTCGCGTGGCGCCCGGGTCTGCCCGCACACCGCACACCGGCGCACGTAGTCGAACAGGTGCGGGTCGGCGTACATCTGCGGCGGACCGGCCACCTCCAGAGCAGTGTTGTAGGCCAGCCGCTCTTCGTTGTAGCGCAGCTGCGGGCTGTCGGTGGTGTAGCCCAGCGGGCGCCAGCCGGTGGCCCATCCGACGTGGTAGCCCTCCCGCGGCGCCCGCTCGGGCACCTCGTGGCGGCGAGCATCGCGCTCGTGGACGTCCTCGCTGTAGAACGAGTAGTCACCGCGCCGCTCGACCTGCTGCGGGTCGCGCGTGCTGGCCCGCAGCGCCGCCTGCTGGCAGTCCTGGGTGGCGTAGTACAGCGACGGGCCGTCGGGGCGCAGCTCGGCGCCGCACCCGCACCCGCAGAGCTGCTCACGGGCCTGCTCGACGGTGGCGTCGATGCGTTGCAGGATGTCACCGGACACCGCGCCCCCTCTCGTTTCGGGCGTGTCACCGGCCATCGTGAAGCAGGCTCTGGTGGTACGTCATGTGAAACGAGCGGCCCCGCTCGTGGGTGACGAGCGGGGCGCGAACAGCTCGCCGGCGGCGGGCGTCAGGCGGCGGCGGTGACCTGCCCGCCGCCGCCCATCAGGGTGGCCATCAGCTTCTGCAGCTCCGCGGCGGCCGACACGGTCACGGCGTCGGCCTCGATCTTCTCCCGCAGCCGGCGGATGGTGTTGTCCTTGGCGATGCACTCGTCCGCCAGCCGCGCGCCTTGCTCGGTGTAGGTGCGCAAGCGCTTGTCCAGGTCGGCGATGTGGGCCTGCAGCCGCTCGTTCTGCAACCTGGCCTCGGCGAGTTGCCGGGCCAGCGTGGCCCGCTCGGCGTCGGCCGCGGCCAGCTCCCGCATCCGTTGCAGCATCCCGGGCAGGTCCAACCCGGCGGCCGGCGCCTCGACGGGTTTGCTCGGTGTGCGGCGCACAGCGGCCACGCTGGACAACCCGACCCGGGCGGCCGGGGGCATCGGCTCGATGCGCTGCGGTGCCGGCAACGCCGGCGTCGCTGGCGTCGCCGGCGGGGCGGGTTCGGCGGCACTGAACAGCACCGGCTGCGGGTGCCGCTCGACCAGGCGTACCACTGCGGCGTCGGCTTTGCCGGCGACGCCCTGCTGAGGCGCCGGCGTCGACCGAGCCGGCAGCGCGGCGGGCTTGGAGGCGGCGGTGGTCTTCTTCGCCCCGGCAGCGACGGCCTTGACCGTCGGGGTGCTGTTGACGACGGCCTCGGCCAGCGCCGCGGCCTCGGCGGCCTTGGCGGCGGCGGCGTCACGGGCCTGGGCGGCGGCGCTGCGTAGTTCCGGATGGGCGCCCTTGCGGTGCTTGCTCACCGCTTGCCAGGTCGCGCCGATGAAGTCGCCTAGCAGGCACGAGTAGTGCAGGGTGCCGTCTTCGAGCAGCAGTTCGATGGTCTTCTTGTCCGTCGCGCCGATCGGGGTCCTGGCGAAGTCCCACTCGGCGACAGCGACGCCGCGGACCTCACTCACCCCGCCGGGTACGTCACCGCGGCGCTGCACCTCGGGCTCCGGTTCTGCCTCATCCGCCGGTTCCGGCGCGGCCTGCTCGGTGGCGTCTTCGTCCTGCACGGCGGGCATGAGACGCTCGTTGCGTTCTCGGTCATCGTGCAATCTCTGCAGCCGGTCAGCTTCGTGATCGAAGTTCATCTTCGACTCGGCTTCGAGTAGGCCCGCGCGGGTCAGCTTGGTCAAGATCTGAGTCGGGTAATTGTTGACCTTACTGCTGGTGGCAATGGTCACCGGTCGCTTCTCCGGCGGATGAATGAGGATGTGAGCGCCGGTGACGCCTATCTTGCGGACCGCCCAGCCGACCCGCTCACATCGTTCGACCAGCTCCAGTAACTGCTTCTCACTCTTGGCCATGACGGAGTCTCCCTCTCCCGGACCCGAACCGGGGATAGTGGACTGGAACTGCTGCTCACTGGCGTGCAGCTGACATCGCTTCTGCGTATCCGCGGCACCGCGCCGCACGCCCTGCTGCGCCTGCCGGGCATCGAACAGCCCAGCGCGACGCAGCTGAGCTAGGGCGTTGCGGGCAGCGCGGAAGTCCCCACCGGACTTGAGTGACATCACCACGAGACCGCCGGCCGGCGGATAGACGATCGCCTTGTCCTTGCTGATGCGATAGGACCAGCCGACCTGCTTGATCACCGCCATCAGGGCATCAGGATCGCGCAACGCTGCGGATGACACGGGCTCGACTCACCCCTCCTCAATGCGCATGTTGCCCGGTGCAACGACACTGCGTTGTATGAGGTTGCTCGCACCGCGACAATTTTCTCCGCATTCATAGCTGGTCGCGTAGGATCTGTCATACAGTCCTATGGCGCTGAGCGTACATCAGCGCACACATAGTGTGAAGCTTCGGGAGTCCTCAGTGCACTCAACCCAACGAGCGATCACCGACGTGCGGGTCAGCCTCAGTCGTTTCGTACGCCGGGTCAACAACGACAAAGAGATCATCTATCTGACCAGCAGCGGCCTGCGCGTCGCCGCGATCGTGCCGGTCGCGGTCGCCGACGCCGCCCTGGCCGCCGAGCAGCAGGACGCCCCCCGGGCCACTGCGGCGTGAGCCAGGACATCCGGGTGATCGCCGCGATCTGCGACGACCCCACCCGGTTGCCGCCCATCGACTCGCCCGCGCCGGCCATCACCGACAAGCACTTGAAGCTGAGCTGCTCGCGGTGCCGGCTGCCGTGCTGGATCGGCCCGCGGCAGTTCCAGCGCTGGCGCAGCACCGCCTGGCCGGTGTGGTGCTACCGCTGCCTCTACGACGAGATCAGCTCAGGGCGCAGCGAAGCCGGAGAGATCTTCGACGCGTAGGTGGCCCGCCCGGTCGTCAGACTTCGCAGCGGCCAACCGGATGGGCCGGGCCGCGGCAACGGCCAGGACCGGCTGGCTCGGTGGGCTGCTCCCAAACAGCGCATGGCGTGAACGCCGGGTCATGCTCCCGGAACAGGACGGGCCGCTGCTGACCCTACCAAAACCCCCCGACCCGCAGGCGTTCTGATACTGGAACGAACATCCGAACACCAGTACGATCGAGGCATGGTGATCAAGGCAAAAATCGATGCACGCGACGCCCGCGAACGGCAGGAAGTGTTGGACGACCTCAACGCCATGCCCGGCGAAGAGTTGAGCTACAACGGCCGTGAACGGATGCGCCGCGCCTACCATGCGCCGATCGATCCCGACGAGGATGAGCGCGCCCGGCGCTGGCTGGCCTCGCTCTCGTTTGAGAATCAGTGAGCCGGGCGGAGGAGGTTCAAGGAGCCGTCGACCTGACCTACGACGCGTCGGCGTTGATCGCGTTCGGGCAGAGCAATCGGGCTGCCCGACATCAGACGCGGATGCTGGTCGAGGAGAACGGCGCGATCCTGCACGTGCCGGCCCTGTCCGTCATGCTCGCGTACGCCCGCCTGCCCGAGCGCGGCCGGCGCGTCGTCGGCAAGTTGATCAGCCGGTCTTTCGCCTTGGTGCACCCGTTGGATCTGGCGTCAGCGCGGCAGGTCGGGGCGTTCGCCGGGACCGGGGCGCCGAAGCCTTTTGCCGCGCTGCAGACGGCGATCGTGGCGATCAAGGCAGGCACCCGCATCCTGACCGCCGAATCAGGACAGTATTACCAGCTCACCGAGTACATCAGCAAAGACCGGCTGCTCGATCTGGAAACCGGGTGGGAAGACGACTGGGCGGACAACGAACTCTTCTAACTGCCCGTCCCGGTCATGGCGGCCCAGAGAGCGGGTTCGCGGATGGCGCTGAGGCTGACCTTGATGCCGGCGACGGGCTGCACGGCGTACTGCATGATCGACAGGGTTGCCCAGTTGCCGTACCCGGCGTTCCAGTGGGTGCTGCTGTCGCCGGGGTAGCCGCCGGAGAGGTAGCCGTCGTTGGGTGCTGCGTGCAGCCAGGGGGTGGCGCCGGCCCAGCCGCGGGGCTTCCACCACCAGTCGCCGGTGTAGGTGGTGATGCGCCGGCCGAGCAGGCCGGTCATCGTGGCGACGTAGTCGCGGTAGATCGCCTGGGTGGCCGGGAACTTCTCGTCTTCGCAGTCCACGACGTGGGCCATGCCGGTCAGCGGCCCGAGGTCCTTCATCCGGGCGAACGCGAACGCTGCCTGCTGCGCGCCGGTGGCGCTGTTGTCCAACCAGTGGAAGGTACACAGGCCGATCTTGGCGGTGCGGACCTGCTGCGCCCAGCTGACGACGTCAGCTGCCACGGACTTGGTGGTCAGCCCGTGCGAGGTCTTGAGGTTGACGATGCCGATCCCGGCAGCTCGCAGCTGGGTGAGGGTCAGGCCCTTCTGCCACAACGCGACGTCGCCCAGCAGGATGGTCACGGCACGCCCCTTGATCGTCGAGCAAAGGGGTGGGCTCGTCGTGTTCCATGCTCTCACGCGAGGGTGTCACAGGCTCGTCGTAGCCTGGGCGGCATGGGCATCGACCACCCGCAGTTCGGGATGTTCTGCGAGATCTGCTTCCACACGCTGACCGTCGACACCTGCGTGGTGGACAGCGACGGACAAAAATGGGACGTCTGCGCGGGTGAGTGCGCCCGGCAGGCGGGCATTGTGGAGCGCGCTTCTGCTGCTCAGGAGGGCTCGGGCAGCCACTCGACCTGAGTGCGGTGGCGCACGAGTTCGGTGATCAGGCCGCCGGCGTCACGGCCGGTCAGGCGCATCGTGCGGGCGTACCCGGCGGTTTCGGAGACCGCTCCGTCCTGCACCGCGATGGTGATGACCGCGCGGCTGGTGGTCAGGCGGATGGTGCCGTTGGTGATGGCGGCGGCGGGTAGCTGCAGGTTCCAGCAGGTCTTGCGCTGCGCGTGGGCCCGGTCGTGGGTGTAGCCGGAGCCGTAGGTCACCGACCAGCGGCAGGCCACCCGCATCAGCCGGGTGCAGGTGTCGGCGATCAGGTCGTTGCGCGCCTGGAAGCCGTCGGGTTTCCAGCGCTTGTTGGCCGGCAGGAACTCCTGCACCTCGATGCCGCGCTCGCGGGCGAGCCGGGCGCCGAGGCTGTCGATGCCGGCCGCGCCGCCCGACACGACCCGGTCCGGGCGGCGGCGCTCCAGCACGCCGATGATCAGTTGCTCGGCGGTGTCCATCGCGGTGGTGTCGACGAAGTGGGTGCTGCCGACGACGGCCAGCACGTCGTCACTCATCGGCACCTTCGCGGGCGGCGTCGACGCTGGCCGCGACGGCCGGGTCGACCTGGTCGCGGTAGCTGTCCAGATCGATGTACGGGCGCAGGTCGGTGTCGCCGAGGTACAGCAGCATCCGGATCAGGGCGTCCGCGCTGACGTTGAAGCCCTTGCTCAAGCGGGTCAGGATCGACGGCGAGGACAGCATCATCTCGCGGGCCATGGTGCGTTTGCTGATGCCGTCGCGCTCGCGCTTGTCTTCCAGTGCGGCGTGCAGGGCGAAGGCGTCCAGGCGGGGGCCAGGTCCAGCGGCAGTCTCGGTGGCCGGCGGGTCGCCGAGGTCGTCGTGGGGTTCGTTCACGCGGCGGCCTCAAGCGTCTCGTCGTGCAGCATCGTGGGGGTCCTCGTATCCTTCCCGGCCGCTGTGCGGGGCCGGCGTCGTGGCTGGTGGCGTTGCGCCACCGTGGAACCGCATCCTCTCTTCGCGGACAGACACCCCTGACGGACAAGCGGTCGTTACCGACCCTTCCGTCAGAAATGCCGTGGACTGACAGGCATCACAAGGTGACGGTACGCTACCGCGTCCTGGTCTGCGCTCGTGACCATCATGGGCTTTTCCGGACTTGTCAGGTGACACAGCACTGTATCGGTCTTGATGGATGAGAGCGCGTCGATCAGTCGGCGTGGCTGGAACCCGATCGTCAGATCCGGCCCGTCGTACTCACAGTCGACCGCCGCCGTGCCGGTCCCGCGCGACGCCTCGTGCCCGCGCGCCTCCACGGTGATGGTCGCGTCGGCGAAGGTCAGCACAGCGGGGCGCTTGTCGTCGGTGTTGAGCAGCGCCGCCGCCTGCACCTGCTGCTTGAGCGCGGCCACGCTGACCACGACCGGGTGAGCGGACTCGGCCGGGAACATCTGCGGCACGTTGACGTGCAACGGCTCAGCGATGATCGTCGTGCTGCTCAGCGCCCGCCCGCCGGCACCGAAACCCACCAGGTGCCGGCTCACCCCCACCGCCACCTGCGCAGGCAGGGCGAACATCTCGGCGACCTCGGCCATGGCGCCGGCTTCCACCACGGCCTGAGCGGTGCCGGCGTGCTCCGGCGCCGCCGTGAACGGCACTCGCCCGATGGCCGCCTGGTAGCGGTCGGTGGCGATCATCTCCACCGCATCCCCGGTCAGGTTCAGGAACACCCCGGCCATTGCCGGCAGACCCTTGCCCGACCGGTCGACCGCCACCATCACCCGCTTGAGCATCGCGGCGAACCCGGCTCCGTCGACCTCGCCGATCGGCTGCGGCGCACTGGGCAAGGCCGGATAGTCCTTGGCCGGCATCAGCGGCAGACTCACCTGGCTGCGCCCGATCTGCAGCACCAGGTCGCGCTCCTGAACGCGGCCCTCGACCTGCACCCGCGCCCCGCCCAAGGTCTTGAGCAGCTCGGCCAGCAACCGCGCAGACACCACCGCCTGGCCGGGGTGATCGACGTCGGCCGGCACCTCGTGCCTCACCGCCACCTCGTTGTCGTACGCCGACACGACCAGCTGCTCGCCGGCGCCGAGCACCTGCACGCACGCCAGGATCGGATGCGTCGGCCGGGCCGGCGCCCGCCGGGCCGCACCAGCCGCCGCCGTGGCGAGGGCGGACGCGGTGACGCTGAACTGCAGACTCACGCCCCACAGTGTCCGTCCTGACCCGACGAAGACGCCCGTGAGAACATCAAGGCCATGAGCAAAAGGCGCCGCCGTCACCCGCGCCCGGTGGTCTTTACCGCCGAAGCCCACCGCGCTCTCGACGAGCTGTACGCCCAGCTGCCCGACATCGAATGCCGCGGGTCATGCTGGGACTCCTGCGGCTCGATCGCCATGAGCAGCATCGAACACGAACGCGTGGCCGCCGCCGGCGTCGACATCCCCGACTCCTACACCTCCCGCGACGGCCCGTCGGTGTGCCCGGCACTGACCATGCTGCACCAGTGCGCCGTCTACGACGCACGCCCGCTCATCTGCCGGGCCTGGGGCCTGACCGAGTCCATGCCCTGCACCTTCGGCTGCGTCCCCGACGGAGGGCACCTCAGCGACCAGCAGTTCTACGAGTTCATGGCCCAGGTCTGCGACATCGCCGGCGCGCACGACGAAGCCGAACAGATCCGCCAGCCCTGGCGCGACCACCCCGAACGCGCCGCCGAACTCATGACCCAATGGCGCAGAATGATCGCCGAGCAGCAGCTCGCCGAAGACCTACGCCGGCGCCGCGCCATCGACAGCGGCACCGGGCTATTCGTACGCGGCCGAGGCCACGTCTCCTCGCGCCCCCCGGAGCGAGGGGCCAACTCAGCCTGACCTCGGCCGGCCCCTCCCCCACGGGAAACACCGCCGCGGCGGGGTGCGCTCATTGCGCACCCGCATCTTGATCTCCTGCAACCGCATCTCCATGTGCTCCGGCGTGAACATGGCGTGCACGTACGCATCGACCTCAGCGAACAGGTCCCCGCCGAAGTCCCCCTCGTCATCCCTCACATACATAAGGAGCAACTTGCACCCCGATTCGTGAAGTCGTGTGACGCGTGTCACAGCCGGGGTGATGTGAAGAAGCTACGGTCAGGAATGACCTCATCAGGTGCAGAAGCCGAAGCTGCAGCCGTTCTCGGGCGCCCACTGACGGCCGAACGTCTCGCTGGCGCTGCGATCATCAACGGGCCGTCGGCGATGGAAACGGTTTTCAGTATCAGGCTACCCATGGAAAGTGTCGGGCCACTGCTTCACGAGGCTCAGCGTGTCGGGCTTGAGCCGGGCGCCCTGGTCGCCGACCTAATCAGTGAGGCCCTCGCAGCGCGAGCGGTGGCCCGAGGCGATCTCTCAGGTCAAAGGGCGAAGTAGACCCGCAGGCCCGCGTCGACTTGCGCCATGACTGTCGGGGTTACGCGGCCGAGACGGGCGCCGACGTTATCTCGCGCTACGGGGCGTGGCCAAGAGCAATCGATGGTGCCACGCATTGGGGCGGCCACAGGCACGAGCGCCCGGTGGGGCCTGTCGGGCTCGGCCGCTGGCCGGATGAGCACCCATGCCGCTCGGCTGGGGTTGAATGGGTCGGCGGATACGATGAGTCCACGGACGAGCGAGTTGCCCACGGTCAGCTCGTACACCTCACCGCGCCTCACAGGTCGCCGGCCCAGCCGGCGCGGTCAGCATCGGCGAGCGCGGCCGTAACGGCTTGCTGCTCGGCCGGCAGGGCCGCCTCCCACTGCTCCAGCCGCTCCGCGGCGTCGACAAGGTCGTGCTCACGGGCCAGTCCTGCAAGAGCTTGATCCAGGGTTTCGCCTCGCTCGGCGGCGATGCGGCGAAGGCTGTCTCGGGTGGAAGTGGATACCTTGATCGTTGTCATTGTCATACCGCTAAGGATACCAAACGGTCATACCTGGCGGGGTGGCGACCACCCAAATGGCGGGGTGTTGTAGGCGTCAACGATGGCTGCTGCGCCGTCGGCGATTGGGTCGAGTCTGCCCCAGGTGTTGTCGTTGGAGTTGAAGTAGTTGGTCATCACGATCTGGCCTTCGCCGCGCAGGAGTTGCTCGACGTTGATCTTCTGCACGGCGGCGGGCCAGGCCCGGATGTATGGCGCCTGTCCGCCGGTCCACTTCTTCGCGGTGCCCCACTCGGCGATGATGATGTCTTTCTTGCGCATGATCGGGCCGAGGCGGCGGTAGAAGGCGATCATCTCTGATAGCCGTTCGTACGGGGTCTTGTTCGCGGAGTGGTTGTAGACGTTCCACTGCAGGTAGTCCACAGGCAGGGTGTCGGGGTGCAGCCGGGCGAAGGAGTCGTAACCGGACCATGAGCCGGCCCAGCCGAGGGTGAAGGTGATCGTGTCGGGCAGCTTCGGGGTGCCGGTCGGTGGGTCCTTGAACCAGCTCAGCACGTGCGTCCAGGCAGCCAGTGCGCGCTCATCTGCGAGGGCCTTCGGGTAGACGGTGCTGCCCGACTGGACGCCGTGCTCGTTGTCGGTGTCGACCTCGCTGGCGAACTGCACGTTGACGCGCACGCCGGCCGGGACTTTGCGCAGTGCGTCGTGCAGGCGGTGCAGCAGGCCGTCGCACTTGCCGGAGGCGAGCTGGTCGTAGGAGTAGGCGGTGGGCCAGGCCCCGGCGGCGATGGTGGGGTTGCGCTGGATCAGTCCGTCAGGGGTGGGTACGGAGTAGTCAGTGCCGCGGACGGAGAAGATCTGCGTCTTGGCGGCGCCGGACCCGCCGTAGATCTTGGCCTCGACGACGAGGTTGTACCAGATCCCGGTGGCCATGGCCGAGCTGCGCCAGCTCTCGCCGGGGAAGATCGCCGGCCCGGGTTCGGCCAGGGAGTGGTAGCCGGTCATCGAGCGGATGTTCGCGCCGGCGAAGGTGGGCCGCCAGTCGGCGTTGCCGCCGGAGTACATGCCGCCGGCCACCGGCTTGGTCACCTTGTACTCGCTGCTGACCGCGATGGCAGGGCCGCCGTCGATGCGGGTGCTGGTGCTGACGAACGCCATCAGGCCGTGGCTTCCCAGACGCTGACCGACCCGCTGTCACTGGCCTGTTTCCACCGCCGGTTGTCGCTGTCGACCAGGTCGGTGCGTGCGATGCCGGGCTTGCCGTCGACCGTGTACTGCGAGGTCTGCACCACCGGCTCGCTCATCGTGCCGTCGGGCAGGGTGATCACGGTAGTGGTGGTGACGGTACCGACGCGTGCAGGCGGGTCGTCGACCGCGGCGCTGACGGTCAGGCGGATGGTCTCGCCCGGTGCGTAGATCACGGGTGTGCGGTCGTAGCTGTGTGCCACTGTCGGCTGGGGCATCGTCGCCTCCGCTCGGGGCCATGAAGGAAAGGTGATTCATCGTGGCCGCTGGCCAGCTGTTACCGCATGTGAGTGACAGCGGGCCGACTGTCTACTTCGCACAGCCGTGCGCAATGATGACGGCTATGAGCGTCGCAACCCAGGGCCCGGTCACGTCGCTGCAGATCGACGAGGGCCTGCGCCTGATGCGACGCATGGTGCGCCGGCGGATACCACCGCAGAAGCACATCGCAGCGCCAGACCTGGAAGAGTTGGCCGACGAAGTGGGTGTGGCCGCCTGGCTGCCGAGCGACAAGCTGTACTTCAACGACCGATCCCGCACGCTGGGCACCGGCATCGGCCCGCAGTGGTTCGCTCCGGACGGCCGCGCCCTTTCCCTGGACGTGCACACGGCGATGAAGCAGTGGGGCCGCTACCGGATGGACCCGGCAAACCACCTGCGCTCACGGTCGTTCTACCGCAGCTCGGTGCGCATCTACGTCTCCACGGTGTATCTCGGTATCGATCATTCGTTCGCGCTGTACGACAGCCCGCCGATCATCTGGGAAACGATGATCTTTATCGGCGGGCACGGCGGCGCGCAGTGGCGCTACGCCACCCGGCCGGCCGCCGTCGTCGGACACCGCACCGTCGTCGCCGAGGTCGCCGCCATCCAACGTCGCCGCCGGCGCGAGCAGACGGCACTGCCTCCCCGCAGGCCGCGATGATCGACTTCGACAGCTTCGGCAGCTGGGTCGACGACTACCTGTTCGAGTTCGACCCCCCGATCCGGTTGCCGCCGGCAACCCCCGGAGGGCCCGACCGGATCGTGCGGTCCTTCAACCTTGCTCAGATCGCCGACGACATCCCCGGCCTGGTGACGTTGCGGGATCAGCTGCTGGAACAACTCATCACCGAGGCCCTTCCGCGGCAGATTCACGACTGACGACCAGCCACATATGCGCATCGACCCACCTGGTGCTGAGGTTGCAATCGCTGATCCAGAGTCGAGTGTCTACCATGCAGTAGCACATAAGAGTCATTATGATGCTATCCAAAAGGGTATAAATCGACTCCTGATTCAAGGGCGGGTAAATAGCCGCATCGACACCACGGCGGCAGTGTTGCGCAAGCGGTGTCACCGCCACGGTCTAGCATCTGTTCCATGAGTACAGATCCACTCGACCCACACTTCATCACCGCCGCCCCCGGGGAGCTGCTGCGCGTGGACACACGCGGCCGAATCAACGTCAGCCAGTGGGCGGACAAGGGGTCCAACTACCTTGCACATCAGCAGCCCGACGGCACCATTGTGCTGCGTCCCGCGGTGGTGATGACAACGGCGAGTTTCACGGCGCTGACTACGCGCTTGAGCACCGGTGCAGCGCCTGCGGCCGAAGACACGGCCGCACCACCGGAGCCGGCCGATCCGTGATCATCACCCCCGGCGCCGAGCAGCCTGCCCGCGGCCTCGCCCTCGGGGCCCTGCGGTCCTGGCTCGTCGCCCACGACGAGCAGCTCGCCCTCGACGCGGCGGAGGCGGTCTCGCGCCTCGGCGTGGTAGCCGCCTACGTCGCCGTCATGGTCTGGTGCCAGGCCACCGTGCACCACGTGAACAAACACCGAACCGCACCGTGGCCGGCCGGTGTCGTGTTTGCGATGTTCAACGGCAAGCTGCACCCCGGCGACGACCGGCGGCTACCGGAGCGTATGCGCTGGGCCGCCACCCTGATCGCCTGCACCAGCGCCCGCGACAAGAACCGCTTCCACCAGGTCTTTCTGCACCTGCGCACCGTCGACCCGCGCGAGCACGAACAGTGGATCACCGCCGTGCTGCAGGTCGCCGCCACCACCCTGTCGGCACCGCCAGGTTTTCTGCACAGCGAGGCGAGTTGATCTCAATCCTCGCCACTTGTACTACCCTCGACCCACACAGCCCCGGCAGCCTGCTGTTTCCAGGGAAGGCGATCGTGACGGCCCCGACCACACAATTCTTCGGCCAACGCTGGGACGCACCCCAGGTCGATCACGCCCTGCAGGTGCCCACGCCAGTGGGTGTCGCCTGTTACGCCTGCTCGGAGACGATCGAGGACGGGGATCGCGGCCTGATGCGTGCCTGCTTCCGCGGCGACGACGCCGGTGGCCTGGTCGGTGAGGTGCTGCCGGTTCACGCCGAATGCGACCTGCTACCCGTCATGGGCCACCAGCTCGGGCTGTGCCACTGCACCGGATACGAGCCCACCCGCGACACCGCGCGCCTCGCCTGGCGAGCAGTCGGCCGGCAGCGTGGCCGAGACCTCGCCGACCGCTCCGACGACCCCCTACCGGATAAGGACCGATGATGACATCACCAGCAGCATCAGCCAGCACCATCGCCATGAACACTGCGACCGCGCGCACCGCTTCCGGTCGCCGCCGCGGTGCCGGCTCGGCCAACGACGACCCGGCGGTCACCCCCCCACCGCCGGCCACCCTGGGCAACCTCGACATCAGGGTCATGCTCGTCACGCCGGCGCAGGCGGCGGCCTGGCTGGAGAGCAACACCCCCGACAACCGTCACCAGCGAGCGACGAAGATCGCGTCGTACGCCCGCGACATGGCCGCCGGAAAATGGCAGCTGACCGGCGACACTGTCAAGCTGACACCCGACGGTGTGCTCATCGACGGCCAGCACCGCATGGAGGCGGTGGTCAAGGCCAACACCTCCGTGATGATGGTCGTGGCGTTCAACGTTGCCCCCGAGGCGATGGCCGTCATCGACACCGGCATCGCCCGCAACTTCGCCGACAGCCTGCGGCACCACTCGGTGCCTAACCGCATGGTGATCGCTGCGATCGTGCGCCGTGTCGCCGTGTGGGATCGCGGCAACCGCACCGGCAAGGGCGGCGAAGCCCCCACCCACGCCGAGCTGCTGCAACGCTTCGAGGCCGACATCGCCCGCTATGCCACGGCCGCCGCCCGCGGCAGCGACGTCAACAAGGCGAAGATCGCCGCGCCCGGCCCCGCCGGCACCGCGTTCTACCTGTTCGCACGGATCAACGCCGACCGCGCCCACGTGTTCTTCGACGCTTTGATCACCGGCGCGAACCTGCCGCACAACGACCCGATCCTGATGGTGCGCAACCGGCTGATGAAAGCCGGCTCGCGCCGCGACGACCGGCTCACCGCGGCCGAGACGCTGGCCCTGCTCGTGCGCGGCTGGAACGCGTTCCGCGAGGAACGCACCCTCGGAAAGACCCAGATCGGTGCCGGCACGCTCACCAACGCCAACTTCCCCACACCGGTCTGACCGGCGGTGTTCGTCGACGAGGACGGCCGGCCGATCACCGTCCAGCAATGGGCACACAAGTTCGAGGACCTGCCCGGCCGCACCCTGGCCAGCGACCATGTCGAGGCCGGAACGCTGATGACCGTCTGGGTCGGCATGGTGGACCACACCAGCTGCTGCCGGCGCGCTTTCAGCACCGGCTGGTCCACCACCGAGGGCGCCTGGCGCGACGTCGAGCACTACGACACCAAGGCCGACGCCGAGCACGGCCACGCCCGGCACCTGGCCAGCCTGCGCGCCGGGCGACCGCTGACGTTCGTCCACGGCGACGAGGAACTGGACCCAACATGACTGCTGACGGCGACGTGCTGAACCCCCTCAGTGACCCCCCGGAGAGGGTTGCGGTGGTCGGCGACTGGCACGCCAACGGCGCCTACGCCCGCGATTCGATCGCGTATGCCCGCGCACTCGGCGCGGACATCATCCTGCACACCGGCGACTTCGGGTACACCTACCGCTCGGCGTTCCTGCGCACGGTGTCCGACGCGCTCAGCGAGCACGGCCTCGACCTCGGTTTCGTCGACGGCAACCACGAGTCCTTCCCCCGCCTCTACAGCTACCCGGTACGCGAGGATGGCCTGCGGGTGCTCGCCCCCGGCATCTACCACCTGCCGCGCGGATTCCGCTGGCAATGGAACGGGCTGCGGCTGCTGGCGCTGGGCGGCGCGCATTCGGTCGACCGGCCGCTGCGCCGCCCGCACATCTCCTGGTGGCCGGAGGAGACCCTCACCGCCGGCGACGTGGTACGCGCAGTGCGCGGCGGGCCGGTCGACGTGATGATCACGCACGACTGCCCCGCAGGGGTCGACATCCCCGGGCTCAGCCCGCACCTGTTCGCCGCCGCGGAGATCGCCCGCGCCGAGCGGCACCGTCAACTGCTGGCCGAGGTCGTCACCGACGTGCAGCCATACCGGCTGGTGCACGGGCACTACCACGTCTCCTACGACACGGTCACGGACCTGGGCTACGGCCCGCTGCACGTCACCGGCCTGGACTGCGACGGCTCGGACCTGGGCGCCAACGTGCGCGTCTACGCCCTCCACGAGCTTGCCGCCCGGCCATGAGCAACACCCGCTACACCCGCAGCTTCACCCTGCGCCTCGACGCCGACGAACGCGCCGATCTGACCCGCGCCGTCATGGGCGAGATCGAGCGGCTGCAGCCCCCGGCGGCGGCCGACGAACGGACCGGCCGGCGGCTGCAGCGGCTACGGGCCATGCTCGACCGGCTCAGTGATTGACCGGCCGTTACTGGCAGGATGACGGCCATGATGGTCGACGCCAAGCAGATCGAGGCCGTGCTCCGCCGTGGCGAGCAGGGAGAACGCCGCGCCGGCTGGGACCAGCCGGCCACCCTCTGGCAGATCCGGGCGATCGGCACCCGCGGCATCGCCCTGGTCCCCATGCCGCTGGAGGTGATGAACCCGCCCGGGGAGTTCCTGCAGTACGCCGCCCACTGGATGACCCACGACCCCGACGGGCAGCAGTGCAGTCTACTGATGGCCACCGGCGGCCTCGGCGAGTTCGCCGGCGTCGCCTTCATCAACGAGGTGTGGATCAACAACACGCCAGGGCTCGTGCCCGACGGCCGCGCCCTGGCCGACATCCCCGGCTCGGTCGAGGCCCGCAACGTCGCGTGCGTCGACACGAGCGCCCGGCTGTGGATGTTGATGCGCAAACGCGGCGGTCGGTTGGAGGACTACACCACGATCCTGGGCAGCGACATCACGCCGCACATCTACGGGCGCATCCCCGGTGCGCTGCGCGACATGGTCCTGACCATCGCACAGCACCTGCCCGAGGGTGGGGCGGACCTTGAGGCACTGCGATCCATGGCCGTCACGGATGCAGACATCCGCTCGGCTCACGCCGAGCCGCAGTGACGGGCCGCGACCCGGCCGAGGTACTCGACGAGCTGCGCCGCTACCTGCGCCGGACCCGGCAGTACCACCGCGTCGGCGCCGAGCAGGTCGCGCAGCGCATGGGTATCAGCGTGAGCGAGCTGCAGGCGCTGGAGAACGGTGACAGCGCCGAGGTCGGGGTGCTGCTGCTGGCGGCGTGGGCTGATGCATTGCAGCTCACCCTGGACATCGTGGTCACGCCCGACCGTGGTCAGGAGCACTTCGTGCTGAACCTGCCGGCCCCCGGTCGCAGGACTTTACTCGGGGAATAGCCGCTGCACCGCGGCCAGGTACAGCGGGTTGGGGTTGTCGCCCTCGTAGTCGGGGTCGCACTCGGTGCAGCAGCACCAGCACGACGAGAAGGCCGGCTCCCCGCTGCCGTGGTGCTCGTCGTGCCATTGCTGGGCTGCGCGTTCGGCGGGCGCCTCAGTAAAAGTAGCGGCCTTGGTGTCGTCGTCGTTGCTCATCGGCGGCCTCTCCGCGGGCTTTGGTGACCTGCCAGGTGTACCACCAGGTGACGCCGATGCCGAGGAAGCTGAACCCGGCGACGGCGAGACTGCTGAACAGGTTCACGTCTCGGCCGCCTGCACGACGACGCCGACCCGGCCCAGCCGCGGCGCCCAGTCGGCGATGTCGCCGGCCGGGATGTGCCGGCAGTACGCCGGCCCCCCGCTGTCCATGGTGAGCTGGTCGGTGAGAGCGTCGAACTGCGCTTGGCTGGCGTGAAACGCCGTGCTCGACACCGAACCGTCCGGGTGCGCCACGATCAGCGACACCAGCCGGCGGGTCACTTGCGTGCCCCCGGCTCGGTAGCGACGAGGCGTATCAGCGTCAGGCTGGTCTCGGCCTCGACCTCCGTGCGGGTGAGCGCGGTGCCGTCGTCCTCGTGCAGGAACACCGCGACGATCGTGGCGTACTCGCGGTCGGCCGATTCGTCGTCGTGCTGTACCTCGACGGCCCACCCCAGGAACGGCAGGTGGATCACGCCGCGTTCGCCGTTGCCGAACACCCCGCTGGTGTAGCGGGAATCGGGGCTGAACTGCCGGACACTGCCTGCTGGTTCGTGGCGTGACACCACTGGCGCTCCTTACCGCGGGGTGACGGTGATGAGGTAGTCGTCGAGCTGCACCACCCAGTCGTCGGCCAGGGCCAGCGCGCTGGCCGACTTCGGCGACCACCCGGCGCCGGTGAGCGCCACCATCAGCCGTAGCGGCTGCACCAACGACGAGTAGTAGCGGTAGGCGTAGCCGGGGCCGGGGTTGAACATGACCGCCCTCAGGCCGCCCACGGGCAGCACGTAGCCCTTCTGCGTCCAGGTGTACAGCATCCGGTAGGTCAGACCCGGCACGCGCCGGCGTACCTCCTCGGAGGCCAGCTCCGTACCCGTCGCTGTTGCCATGCCCTTAGGATGCACCGTCGCGGTGACGTTCGAGCCCATCTGCCCGTGACCCGCGGGGCACCGCAGCGATATGCTCCGCCAGGTCATGGAGCTGGCGGTTGCGGAGTTTGCGCTGGCCGAAGTCCGTGAGAAGTTGATCGAGGCAGAGTATGAACTCGGCCGCACCGATGGACGGTTGGAGAGCCGATGAGCGACGTGATCAGCCAGTACACCCGGCGGGTACTGTCTCGCAACAACGCCGATGTCGAGGACCTGCTCACCCGGGCGACGCAAGAGGACGAACGTGGGCACGCTGGCGCTGCCGCGCACCTGCGGGAGCTGGCCGCCACCCGCAAGGCGAATGCCGATCGGCTCGCCGCCGCCACTTTCCCCGCTCAGCCGGCTGCTTAAAAGCCGCGCACCGTGTTTCAGGCCGCGAGGCGGCCGTTGGCGATCAGGTGTGTACGGCACGGCCAGGGCGAGACGCATTCGCGGCACAGCTCACCGGTGGTGCGGTCGCTGCTGTGTAGCCGGCCGATCTGCTTGAGCCGCACCCATGCCTCGTCGTAAGGCTGGTCGACCGGCCGCGGGTCCGTGTCGTCGTTGATCACGGGCGCCCCTCTCCTCGTTCTGACCACAGCCGGATGTTCTCGGCCTGCAGGTCTGCAGTCTCCACGTGTTGCCGCCATGCGTCACGTGACGCGCGTTCCCGCAGGGTGAGGTCGTGATAGCGCATGGCCGTGAGCACCGCGCCGGCGAGGCAGGCGATACCCGCGATGCGGGTCAGGGCGCCCACATCGAACATCAGCGTGGCGGTGACGAAGCCGAGCAGGCAGCCGCTGGTGATGACCGCCTTGCGCGCCTCACGGTGCAGCCCAGCCCATCGCCGTTGCAGGCGCGCAGTGCGGGCGGGGTCGACACTCATCGCGCTCTGGACAGGTAGAGGGTGCCGATCATCAGGTCGGTCTCCGGGTGCTCGCGCAGGAACGCCAGGGCCTGGTCGAGCATGGCGGTGCAGCGCACGCACAACTCGCCGGTGACGGTCGCGCGGCGGCGCACGACCTCCGGGTCACGGGTGATGACCCACTCGGCGTGGTGCAGCCAGGCTCCGATCTGGGCGGCGGCCTTGTCGCTGAGTCCGTGCAGGGTCGCGTTGATCAGGTTCGGGTTGTCGTAGAGGAAGTCCGGCAGCGTGACCATCAGGGTGTCGGTGTCGTCCACGTCGAGGTCGGTGCGGCAGGTGACGGTCAGGACTTGGGGGTCGGTCTGCACTGAGGCTGCCCGCCTTTCCGGTTCACATGATGGCCATGTCCATGAATCTCTGTAGGTGCAACTGAGAAGCGACGGTGACGGTGTCGGTCGGGCCGCCCCGATGTTTGGCGACGATGAAGTCGGCCTCGCCGGCGCGGGGGGATTCCTTGTCGTAGTAGTCGTCGCGGTGCACGAAGACCACGACGTCCGAGTCCTGCTCGATACTGCCCGATTCGCGTAGGTCTGCGAGGTTTGGGCGTTTGTCGGTCCGGGTTTCCGGGCCGCGGTTGAGTTGGCTGATCAGCACCACGGGGATCTCGAACTCGCCGGCGAGCAGCTTGAAGTCGCGCGAGAGGTTGCTGACGTCTTCCTGGCGGCTGCGCCCGCCGGCCGGTACGGGGGTGATCTGCAGGTAGTCCCACACCACCAGGCGGGGCTTGCCGCCGCGGGCGATGTGGCGGCGCAGCACCTGCCGGGCGCGGGGCAGGTTCACTCCGGAGCTGTCGTCGATGTAGACGGGGGCGTCACCGCAGTCGTTGATGTGGCGGGCGATCTTGACCCAGTCCTCGTCGTGCAGCTGCCCGGTGCGGATGCGCGAGTAGGACACACCGGCGCCGGCGGCGATGATCGCCATCGCGCATTCGTTGCGGCTCATCTCCAGGGTGAACAGGAAGGAGTCGAGCTTCTGGTCGCGGGCGGCGTTGTAGAGCACTCCGCGGCCGGCCACGCTCTTGCCCATGCCGGGGCGCCCGGCGATCGTGATCAGCTGCCCGGGTCGCAGGCCGCCGAGCAGCCGGTCCAGGTCGGACCAGCCAGTGGCGATGCCGTGCACGCCGCGCGCCTGCCCGATGCGTTCCATCTCGTCGACGGCGTCGGTGACCACCGTGTCCCAGCGTGGCAGGTCCAGGTCGTGGACGGCGCCCATGCTGATCGAGGCGGCGTCGCTCTGCACTTGTTCGAGGGCCTCGCCGGCGCGGCGTGCTTCGATGGTGCGGGCGCGCTGCTGGGTGCGGATGCCGAAGGTCTCCAGGTTGCGCAGCAGGGCCAGTTCTGCGACCTGCCGGGCGTAGTAGGTGCCGTTGGCCACGGTCATCACGGCTGCGATGCAGGTGTGCAGGTAGGGGATGCCGCCGATGCGGCGCAGGGTGTCGTCGTCGACGAACTCGGCGACGGTGATCGGGTCGATGACCGCGTTCTGCCGGCGCATCTCCAGCAGGACCTCGTAGATCGCGCCGTGCTTCGCGTGGTAGAAGTCCAGCGGTCCACCCAGGATGGTGGTGATCTGGTCGAAGGTGTCGCCGGTGCGGTCCAGGATCATCGCGCCGAGCACGCCTTGCTCGGTGCGGGTGTCGTGCCGCGGCACGTTCTGGTAGGCGGGTTCCGTCACGGCCAGCCCATGCCGGCGCGGCGGTCCGGGCCGTCAACCTGTATGCGTCGGGCGGCGGTGAGCCGGCTCAATACCCGGTCGCTCAGGATCTGCCGGACCTGTTCACCGCCGAGATTGCTGGTCAGCAGCATGGCGGCTCGGTGACCGAGGCGGTAGTCCAGGATGCGCAGTACCCCCTCGATGGCGTACTCGCTGATGTTGCCGGCGCCGATGTCGTCGAAGACGGTCAGGTCGGCGTCCAGGTACTTGCTGATCGCGGTGTTGTGTGAGCCGTCGGGGCGTACCCGCAGTTCGGCGTTGAGGGTGGCGTTGTCCACGAACTGCCAGGTCAGGGTGTGCTGGCGAGCCGCCGCCTGCCGCACGAGCTGTTTGAGAACCGCCCAGGCCAGGTGCGTCTTGCCGCGCCCGGTCATGCCGTTGAGCAGCAGCCACGGGTAACGGCCGGGGTCGCGCTCGTGCGCGTCGAGCCACTGCTGGATCAGCCGGCCGGTGTCGGCGTCGGCGTCGCCGATCTCGGCGTCGCGGTACATCAGCGGCACGGCGGCGGCCAGCCGGGCGGCGGCGCGTTCGTTCCACCAGCCGGGAAGGTCGTCCATGCGCCAGCCCACGCCGACCGGACGGGGCTCGGCGAGGTCGGCCAGGGCCTGCAGGTCGGGCAGACCACGCTGCTGCAGGTGCAGCTGAAGCGCGGCGTGCAGCCCCGGCGGCAGGTGCGCGGTCACTGTCCGACCGCCCGCGCCCAGGACTCGTCCAGCTCCTGGCTGGAGCCGGGGTTCTGGTACGGGGTGCGACGGCGCGGGAAGCGCGCGTTGTCGCGGGCCTTGCGTTGTTCTTCCATCATCCACGAGCGCCACTGCGCGGACCAGTCGTCCATCGGCGTTCCCCGCCCGAGCCAGTAATCGATGAAGCGCTCGTGCGATGCGTCCAGGTCGACGATGTCGCCGGCGCGCTCGGTCGCCCATGCGCGCATCTCGTCGGAGACGGCGAAGTCGCTGCGGATCTTGGTCTTGCGCCGTGACCGGCTGGCCACGGTCTTCTCCGGGGGTTCCGGGGTGTCGGCCAGAGCTTCTTCGGCACTTGCCATGGCACGTGCCATGCCATCTGCTGTAGCACGTGCCATCGCAGGTGCCGTGCCAGGCGCCGTGCCACCTGCCGTGGCGGGAGCCGTGCCAAGTGCCGCGGCAGGCGCTTCGGCGGCGGCCTGGCGGGCAGCCTCCTTGGCGGCATTGTGCTCGGCCCAGCGCTTCTTGGCGCCCTCGACGCCGTTGCGCCGGCGCTCGGAGACGAGATCCTCGCGCTCGGCCCGGCTCGGCTGGTGGGCGGTGTAGTCGTGCACCCACACGAAACCGGGCGGCGGTTGCGGGCAGCGCTTGCAGTGATGGCCGGGGGCGTGCCAGAGCCCGACGGTGATCAGCGCGTGGTCGTAGGGGACCTGCTTTCCGCGGCACAGCACGGTGCGCCCGGCGGTGCCGGTCTTGCGCAGGATGTAGTCGGGCTTGACCTTGCCGTCGCTCATCGTGTTGCCGGCAGTGAAGATCGACATCAGGTAGGTGGCGAAGGCGCCGGCGTCGTCGAGTTCCATGAGCTTGGGGTTCTCGGCGATGTTGTTGTCGATCATGGAGAACCGTCGGGGATCACGCTGACGCCGCATCCGGCGACCCCCTTCCGCGCCCGTGCTGGTGCGCTCGCGGTCCGTTATCGATGCTGATCATGGCACCACCTGACGACGCACGTGTCCGGCGATGCACGGTCTGAGAGCACATTGCGCATACCGTACACCAAGTCTTATGTGTACAGTTCTCGCATGACAGTGACCGCAGGACACGCCGACGATCTGCAGGACGTCAGCCTCGTCGACCTGCGACGAGAGCTGGGCCGCCTCGTCGACGAGGCGTACCACCAAGACCGGGTCGTGGCGATCCGGCGCCACCATCGCAGAGTCGCCGTGCTGATGTCGGCGGCGCATTACGACAGCTTGCAGCAGGCCCTGGCCGAGGCCGGGATTCACGACGCCGGCGGCGACGCCGGTTCCTCCGACGCGGAGGCCGCCTGAGCGTCCCGTTTGACTCGCTGCGGACAGCTGCGCTGGTGCGCGTCGTAGAGCCGGCTCAGCTGCGCCGAGGTGACCTGCTGATAGCCGAGCTGCCCGCACTGCGGGCACCACAGCATCCACTGCCGCACGCCGGTGGGCATCACGCTGCACCGTCGGTCAGCAGGGAAGCTCGGCACAGACCGCGGCAGCCGATCACCGTGCCGGAGCGGTTGCGGACTTCGCGCCACGGCACGAGCAGATCGTCACGCTCGGGCAGGGCCAGCGCGATCGGCAGTGACACGATGTAGTGAATCTGCGGCGTCGGCTCGGGCAGCCCGGTGATCTGCCGTGGGTCGAAGCCCACCCGGTGCACCTCGACCTGCGCCGGGCCGTCGCCCACGCTCTGCACGGGTTCGCCGTCGTACTGCTCGGTGCGCATCCGGGCCGGCTGACGCTCGCGGTCGATGAGCCGCAGAGGCGTGACCTGGCCCATCGCCACCGTGTCGGGGCAGTCGGGGGGGTAGAAGACCACCGGGTGCGGGCAGAGGTTGATCAGCTCGTTGCTCATGCCGCCACCTGCTGACGGGCCCGTTGTTCGGCGACGGCCTTGTCGGCCTTGTACGCCCGTACCGCGTTCAGGCACGGCCCGCACGGCCGCTGCCGTGCACGGTAGTGGGCGCGGGCGCCGTTGGGCGTGCCGCACTCCGGGCGCGAGCGGCGCATCAGCGGCACCTTCCAGCGCTTGCCGGCCAGGCGGATCTCGTCACGGGTGAATCCGAAGTAGGCGCTGATCTCCTCCCCGGTGGAGCCGCCCTTGTGCATGGTGATGATCTCCTCGCGGTAGTCCTCGGGCACCACGCGTTCAGTGCTGGTGCGCCCGATGCAGCCGGTGCACAGTTCCGGGTTGGTCGGGCGGGGCACGAACGGAAGCCGGCATCGCTGGCACGCCGCGATGGTCGTCTCACCGTCGCGCAGCCGGCGACGCTCGTCGGCGGTCAGCCCTCCGCGTACGGCGTGCAGGTCGTCGACGCCGTCACGCAGGCAGGCCAGGGCCACCGGGCAGTCCTGGCAGAACCGCTTGGCCACCGCGATGCTCTTGTTGTCGCGTGGTGCGGGGTACAGCAAATCGCGCAGGCTCTCCGGAGCCGCGCCCAGCGACCGGCACTTGGCCAGGCTGGTCCAGTTCTGCACCACCAGGTTCAGGCGGTGACTGGTGATCGTGGTCATCTGCTGTCCTCCTCCGGCAGATACAGGGCTGCGCCGAGGTCGTCGCCGAGCACGATCCCGGCGCGGCTCTGCGAATCGGCCCACAACTGGTGAACCCGGCGCACCACGGAGGCTTGCCGGTCGCGCTGGTGCAGTGCGGTCCTCAACGCCGTGGCCAGCTCGCCGACGACCTCGACCGGGTCGGCGCCGGGTTTCAGGCGGGTGCCGAGGACCTGACGGATCTTCTGCATCTGGGTGCGGGGGTCCGGCCCGATGCGACGGGCGCCGCGCAGCAGCATCGCGGCTTGGTTGCACTGCCGGCAGGGCATCGGGTGCAGGTAGACGGTGACCAGTTGGTAGCAGTCCAGGCCGTAGTCGGGGTGGCACAGCACGCTGTCCTGCACGGTGGAGTACCCGCGTGCGGGGTGCGCGCAGTGCGCGCAGGCCAGGGCGCTCACGGCGTGTCGTCCCTGACCAGCCCGGCCTGCAGCACGTCGAGCAGGTCGCGCCCGCCGATCGCGGTGCTGGCCGTGCCCAGCTGCAGTTTCGTGGACAGGTGCAGCAGTTCCCAGCCGCCGGCGCGCAGCTCGCGCAGCATGGCCATGACCTGCTCACCGGTGTACAGGCTGGAGGCGTTGTCGGTGCCGTCGGTGCCGAGCACGAGCCTGGCGGTGTCACCCTCGTCGAGGTCACCCCCCAGGGTCTTGAGGAACCCCTGCAGCCCTTCGCACAGCCCGTCGTAGAGGGCGGTCTGCCCACCGGGGCGGTAGTTGCCGTCGTCCAGGCGCGGCGCGTGCGCGGCCGGCTCGTCGGTGCAGACCTGCCGGTAGCTGTCGCTGAACGTCGCCATGCTGATGCGGTACTCGCGTACCGGGTCGTCGGTCATGTCGGCCAGGTACGCGTTGACGCCCGCGCGGACCCCGCCGGCGACACCGAGCATCGAGGTCGACGAGTCGATCAGGGCCAGCACGTGTGTTCGGGGCTGCGGCATGAGGGGTTGCACGCTCCTTGGGGTGGGGGTTACGACCGGGCGGGGGGCGCGGCCGTCGCTGTCAAGTCGGTGCGCAGTGCGGTGAACACCCGGGCCAGCCCGGCGCCGGCGCCCAGCTGGTGGCGCGAGAGCCAGCCGTCGTACTCCCCGGTGGTGGCCGGAAGCTCGGCGGCCAGGGCGGTGAGGGCCTGCTCGGCGCGGGTCATCCACGCGTCGTGGTCGACGGTGACGATGCCGGCGTCCCAGAACAGCTCGGCCTTGTAGGGATTGCCCGTGGCCGAGGACAGGAACAGCCGCTTGGCCACCCGCGCCTGCAGGGCGATCGGCTCGGGCGGCAGGCCGCGCGCCGGCACGGATTCGGCGAGGTCGTCGAGCTGGCGCTCGATGAGCCCGGAGTAGTAGTCCTCGGCGTACCAGATCCCGGCGTCGGCTCCGGCGGCGCTGAGCCGGTCGAGCCAGGTGCGCTGCTCGGGACGCACTCGGGATCTGCGGGTCAGTTTCAGCTCGCGGAACTTGACCCCGCGCCCGACGAACACCGAGTCGGGGAAGCCTGATTCGGAGCGGCGTGAGTCGTGGGTGTGGTAGTGCAGCACCCCGGAATGCCGGGCAAGGTTGCCCACCACATTCTGAAACTCCCGCTCGTCACGCATGTCAGCTCAGCTCCTGCGCCGCATCGAAACGGCGGGCGGCGTCGCCTGCGGACTTCCAGGCGGTCGCCCAGCCGGCCAGCGCCGGCCGGCGAAGGTCGATGCGGTGCTTGATCAGCAGGTGCGTGGCGTACCGCTCGCACTCCTCGGCGTGCGCGTCCAGAGCGGCCCTACCCAGGGCGGAGAAGCGGGCCGGCAGCAGGCCCATCTCGGCCAGCATCGAGATCATCTCGGTGACGGTGGTCGCTCCCACCAGGCAGCACGGCAAGCCGGGGCGGTGCACGGAGACCATGCTCTTGCCCAGGCTCATCACACTGCTGCCGTTGCGGCGCCACGTGCGGTGCAGGTCTCCCGTGTGGTGCCCGCGGTCGCCCGGCAGCCGTTCCCCGCCGCTGCGGTACAGCCAGCGCAGCACGGCCAGCAGCAGCCGCCGGTCCTCGTCGGTCATCGGTTGCAGCACCTCGTCGCCGGTCATGCTGCAGCCCGCTGGTGCTGCGGGCAGAACACTGTCCCCGGGGTCCGCTCCGCTGAGCAGCCGTGCGTAGTGCACCCGGCGCTGACGCTGAACATGGCGGCCAGGGCGTCGCGGGCCGTGGGCTGGTTGTCGATGACGATCTGCTCGTCGTCGTCACCCGCGCAGGTGAACCCGTACCAGCTGCCGTCCTCGTCGCGCAGGACGTGCGCCAGCCATCCCTGCGGCCCGCACAGGGTCATCGAGTGCCGCCCGATCAGGTCTGCACGCCAGAAGTAGGCGCCGCTCATGGCCGGGCCTTGCCGGGGATGAAGACCACCGTGTCGTCGCCGGCGCGCGGGTACGACAACACGGCGGTGATGTCGGAGTCCATGCGGGCGATCACCGGCACGCTGCGCGGCGGACGTGGCGCCGGCATGGTCAGCCGGCGGGTGCCGTGCGGCCCGGTAAGGTCGGGTGCGCTCAGTCGGGCGGTCACCTCGGGGGTGTCCGCTGCAGCGGTGCTGTCCGCGGCGGCGCCCGCTGAACGGGTGCGCCGCGGACGCTCGCGCAGCACGAGCCAGGTAGTCACGGAGCCGGTGACGGCCATCAGCAGCCCCCACAGGGCGAACATCAGGATCGCCTGCGCCGCGCTGATCTGCACGATGCCCAGCTGAGGTTCGCTGATCGAGATCACGGGTTCTCCTGTCGGCTCGTCTCGGGCAAGGGAAAAACGTCCAGG
>JACCDR012469114.1_pt1 | contig 49856 bp, 26 predicted proteins | sample 7446431 | NCBI WGS metagenome assembly JACCDR01 (sample SAMN15323443, study PRJNA562643) | freshwater metagenome | isolation source: river surface water | place: USA:Blue River Watershed | collected 2017-08-17 | reverse complement strand
TTGTCTGCGTTTCACTCGTGGATCTGGAAGCGATGCGAAATGAGATAGGGGAGATTCCATCTTTTTGGGACTATTATAATGCTTTTTTATCACCTTTAAAAAAAAATTTAAAGGCGATTGCCATGGCAATATTTACTTTTTCGTTGGTAGCGAATATATTTTCTAATACATTGCCACTGCGAATCACTTAGACGCTGTTTAGGTGAATTTTTGGCTGCACACAATGAATGAACGTAAACACCTTCTTAGGTCACTACTATATTGTTTTTTTCACACACAGCCATCGTGACTTAGAATGGTTTATTTTTGCTTCCTACTAACTTAAACATTGAACTCACACTACTTTACCTTTTTTCATACACATCACTCATGAACCAAAAACAATCTACCACCACTACCTGGCTATCTGTTGTTTTTTTCTGTCTGAGCCTCACTACCTTCAGTCAGGTATGGAAATCCATACAAGCTACCAACGAACCCCTAAAACGCCATGAATGTGCCCTTACAGCTGTAGGAAATCAATGGATTCTACTAGGCGGCCGAGGCATTAAACCCCTCAATCTCTATGATCCTGTCACCAATACCTGGAAAAATGGAGCTGTTCCACCACTAGAGATCCATCATTTTCAATCCGTTACACTAAATGGGTTGTTGTATGTAGCAGGAGCCTTTACAGGAGGCTACCCGTTTGAAACCCCCATTCCTAACATCCTTATCTACGATCCTGTACAAAACCTATGGACCATCGGGCCAGTAATTCCGGCCCATCGGCGACGTGGCGCAGCCGGATGTGTTGTACATCAAGGAAAACTCTATCTGGTGTGTGGTATTATCAATGGACATACTTCTGGCTGGGTAAACTGGATGGATGAATTTGACCCCAAAACCGGACAGTGGCGAGAACTCCCTGATGCCCCACGTTCCCGTGACCACGTACAGGTAGCCATCATCGAAAACAAACTCTATGTGGCCGGAGGCAGACGATCCGGTTTTAGTGGAGAGGTATTCAAATATACTGTACCAGAAACAGACATTTTCGACTTTGGTACACAAAAATGGAAAACCCTCCCCTCCCCTGACGGTGACATTCCTACGCCACGGGCAGGCTGTACAGCCACTGCCTGGCAGGACAACCTGGTGGTACTGGGTGGCGAAAGTACCACACAACCCAAAGCCCATGCATCCGTAGAAATGCTGGATACACACACCCAGAAATGGATCAAACTACCTAACTTGCAGACGGGAAGACACGGTACTCAAGTAATGACCTTCGGCAATAACATGGTTATCGGAGCTGGATCTGGAAACAGAGGCGGAAATCCAGAACTCAGCACATTTGAAGTATACCTGCCCGATTCTACACAACACCTAAACTGGCAAGGTGTAACCCTCAAACCTGGAGTCCTGAAAAGCACAGCCGATTCACTGGTCTTTGTTCGCAGTAAAAAAATGGCCCAACAAACCCTTACCCTGCAAAACACTGAGGGAAATCAGGGACTGCTTATTTCTTATGCCATTGCTAGTGGCAATCCAGCCTACAAGCTGGCAGGGCCTCTGTCATTTCCAATCATTCTAGCACCCAATGAGAGCATAACCCTGCTGGTTCAATATTTCCCAAATGCAGATACTAAACAGGATGGTCTGCTGCTGATAGGCCCATTAAAAGGAAAACCCGTTTCAGTAAAGCTAAAAGCCAAATAGAGGTGTACTGCTCAACACTTCCCTTTCTTTGTTCTTTTGTCCATTTCTGTGGTTCTTCTTTGGCGGGTACTGGCTTCCAGACTATATTTACAGACACATCTTTATTTACACACACATCTTTACTCATTTAACACACATCCATTTCATGAAAATCAAACTTCTAATGCACCTGCTGATATTCTTGTCAGCAACAGCAGGTTTTGCCCAGAAATACGAAATCACTGGTGAATTGAAAAAGTGGCACAAAGTAATGCTTACCTTTGAAGGAGCAGCTACTTCAGAATTCTCAGACCCCAATCCTTTTACAGACTATCGGCTAGACGTGACGTTTGTGTCAGGCACCAAATCCTATACAGTACCTGGTTATTTTATTGCGGATGGCAAGCCAGACCAAACCTCTGCGACACAAGGTTCTAAATGGCGGGTCAACTTTTCGCCAGACGAAATAGGCACCTGGACATTTACAGTATCGTTCAAAAAAGGAAAAAATGTAGCCATAGATGGCGGCGGCGAATCAGCAGGCTTTATGGATGGTGAGAAAGGCAGTTTTGACATTAAACCCAGCGACAAAACAGGTGTAGACCTGCGTGCCAGAGGCCGTCTGAAATACATCGGCGAACACTACCTGCAATATACAGACAGCAAGGAACTTCTAGTAAAAGCCGGAGCCGATTCGCCTGAAAACATCTTCCATTACTACGAATTTGACGGTACTTACAACGGTTATGGCAAACAAGGCAAGGTACAGCAGTTTATGAAATACTTTCAGCCACATGCCAACGACTACAGTGCCACCGATGCAGAAGGCTACCTGTGGGGATCTGGCAAAGGAAAAAACTTACTAGGTGTAGTCAAATACCTAGCAGACCAGGGCATGAACTCGATGAGTATCATGACCTTTAGTGTAGATGGAGACGACAGAAATGTGTTTCCGTACGTACTCAACAGGTCGCCCGAAGAGTTTATCGAAGAAACCCAGAAAAACCAGTCCAAAGCTTGGGAAAGAAACTTCTTCCACAAAGACCGTTTTGATGTATCCAAACTGGAGCAATGGGAGAAAGTACTCGAATATTGTGACAAAAAAGGAATTTTTCTGGATATCAAACTCTCTGAAATAGAGAACAATAAGTTCCACTACGAAAACGATAGTGATTTTCTGCGAAAACTCTATTACCGGGAAATCATTGCCCGTTTTGCCCACCATCTAGGTATTCAATGGAACATCTCCGAAGAAATCTCCATGCCCAACGAACAGGCCCAGGCGGCAGTGACTTTTATCAAAAAAACAGATCCCTACGGACATTTGCGGGTCATCCATACGTTTCCGAACGGGTATAACAAAAACTGGCAAACCTATCAGATGTACTACGAATCTAACCTAGGAACAAAGTCTGACGTGACAGGGGCTTCTATGCAGATTACCCTTGAAGGCGACTCACTAAAAATTCACAAGGATGTAAAACAATTTGTGATAGATTCGGAAAAAGCTGGAAGGAAATGGGTAGTTTCTAACGACGAACAAGGCTCCGCTGACATCGGTACACCTATTGACCCCAACGGCGACTATATGACTCGTTATCAGATTATCTGGGCTACGCTTATGGCTGGTGGAAATGGCTTTAACTACTACTATGGCTATAAAACCCAGTGTACAGACCTGACCTGTCAAGACCACCGCACACGAGCCAAAAAGTTTGCTTACGCCAAAATTGCCATGGATTTCTTCAAAAATCTGCAACCCTACCTGACCAAAATGCAGAATGCTGACGAAATCACACCCGATGCATCCGATTTTGTATTTGCCAAAACTGGTGAAGTCTATACCATATACCGCCCCAAAGGTGGCAGCACAACCCTGACGCTACCTAAAGGCAACTGGTACATACAATGGTACAACCCTCGCGAAGGTGGCCCGCTGACAGCCGCACAAAAACTCGGCAAAGAACTCGTCGCCCCTGACACCAACGACTGGGTAGCGTTGATTAAAAAGAAATAATTTTCCTAGACAAAGTATAGACACAATCCCTTTTTAGGCACATAACAGCCTCTGGTACAAGAAAAAACGCATAGCCGAAACAGCTATGCGTTTTTTCTTGTACATGTATCTTTTTCACTCTTATTATCACCGGCATCCCTCCTGTGTGTAATACCCCATTATTCAGGAATCATCTTCCATTATGAATGTACACGCATCCGGTTCAGTTCTTTTTCATAGTGTTCTTTTACTTGCTCCAGTTCACGTTCCATTTCCATCTTTCGGCGTTCCATTTCTTCCTGTGTGGCAATGAGTTCTTCCATATTCTGACGCATTTCTTCTTCCTGCCCTTTGAGTTCTTCGGTTTGTTGTTGTGAAACCTCCAGTAACTGACGGGTTTTGGTGTGCATTCGTTCGGTAGCTACTTCTATACTTAATAGCTCCGAAAACTGTCTCAGGAAAAGAATATCGTGTTCTTGCCACGGCTGAAAAGCAGCCAGTTCCATCACGCCTTGCACTTCTTCATTGGCCATCAATGGCAGAATAACCAGATTAGAGGGAGCTGCCGCACCTAAACCAGACCGGATACTGACATAGTTTTCGGGTATGTCGTTCATATATATCACATCTTTTTCCAGATATACCTGCCCCAGCAAGCCTTCTCCGATAGCTATTTCCTTTTTCTGGAATTTTTTTCGTTCGTAGGCCCAGCAACTAGCCATTTGTAATACTCGGGTATCAGAGTCTTCTTTGACCAGAAAAATACCACCCTGATTAGCCTGTACATACGAAACCACAAATCTCAGAATAGCATCATACATCTGCGAAGAATTCTGATATCGTACCCGTAAAATCTTACCAGCTTCTGCAATGCCTTGCGTAATCCAGTTGTTGCGTTTTTCTTTGTCAGAGGCTTCTTTCAATCCATTCCGCATCATATTCAGTGCATCCGCAATTTCTCCTTTGTTCTGAAAAATTTCGATTTGTGTAGTAAAATTTCCATCTCCCACTTCTTTAGTAAAATTACGCAGGTCATGTAGATTATGTACCAGTTCTTTTACGGATCGTAGCATATCACCTGTTTCATCTTTTGTATCAGAAAATTCCAGTTCTGGCAATTCCCCTTCCGATATTTTTTGCAGTGTATCTTTGGTTTTCAGAATAGGCAAGGTAATGACCCTGCTGATGTAGAAGGCAGCACTTAGCGTCACAGCTACAGCAAACACAAGTAGGATGCCCAAAGTCCAGATCGTAGAATGAATGACTTGCTCAAATTCAGCTTCTGATTGTTTGACTTTAGCATCCAATACATCATCTACTTTTGAGCGGCATGCTGGAAATTTCATAAATACAGCCCAGAAACCTTCCTTTATTTCAGTGTTAAGCATTTGTATATCAGTAGTTGAGTCTACTTTATGGATCTTATCTATCTGTTGGGACAAGAATACACATATCTCATCTACATTACTCAGAAAGTCTTGTATCTCTACTCGTACCTCTGACTCTGCTACCATTTTTTCCTTGAGATAGATTTTGTTCATAGCAATAGTTTGCAGCCTCTTCTTCATGCCAGCATTCAGTTCTTTCTGTGTGACTATCTGTGAATTTCCTCCATCTAACAATTCAAACACATCCCCTCGTAAAGCCATGACATTCCGGGAGATACGCTCTGAATTTCTGAAACCTTCAGCATATAACTTTAACTTTGACCTGTTTTCGGCAAAACCTTTGAACTGCTGAATCACAAAAATTATTGTAAATCCATAAAAGACCAGCAGAATAACACTGATACAAAATAGTTTTTTACGCAAATTCAGATTAGCAAATATTTTTCTTAACATATCCAATACTTATAAAAATTCTTAATAGCTACATAATACACCGTTAAATAATTTCTTTCATATTCTCCATTTTATAATCTACTGATTTTTAGTGTATTATAATTACATGCAAAATATTAAAAAACTTATCAAACAGTGTGATCAAACAAAAATATTCATGCAGAAAAAGTTTCTATTCCATTGTCATATCCCAAAGTTGGCATACAGAACCAAGGGGAGATATCAAGTGATAAAATTTCTTGAGGCAATTTCGATATAAATTCCTTTCTTTAAGAAAAAAAAGAATGGCATTCATTACCGTGTAATAAAATACAGTAAAATTGTAGCTTCAGCTTTCTGACCATTGTATTTCTCAGTCTGAACAATACCGTAAATACCAGCAACCTATATCTGCAGACAGATAAGAAGAAGTTCTACCCTGGCACAAAAAACTGACAGTCAACACAATACACCTGTAGTCTTATACTGGTTTATAGTTACGATTTTCATTCACTTTCGTTGCACTATACATTTCTATTTTATGCTAATTTTTTTACCAATACACACACTTCTACCCTTTTTTATGGTCTTTGCAGGTTTTAGCCCGGCCTCTCTCCCGCCTAAAGCTGAAGCATTTCAGGAGAAAAAAGGGTTTGTACAGGTCGAGGCTGAACAATTTTCGCTACAGGAAAAAGACAATCTCCGCAAATGGTATGTGATCCGGGAAACCCCAACATCTACCATACAACCAGATGGAGACAGTAGCCATGCAGCAACTGCCAACGGAAAGGCCTACCTTGAAATTCTGCCTGACACCCGCCGTACCCATGAAGACTCACTCCGGGTAAATGAAAATTTTGCAGATGAGGCAGGTAAAATGGCTATTCTATCCTATAAAATCCGCTTCAAAACTCCCGGACGGTACTACGTGTGGGTACGAGCCTACTCAACAGGCTCAGAAGACAATGGATTGCATGTGGGTTTGAACGGAGAATTTCCGGAAAGCGGCAAACGCATGCAGTGGTGTGGCAATAGGAATAGCTGGCAATGGGCCAGTAAACAACGCACCCAGAAAAATCATTGTGGAGAACCCTTTCTCATCTATCTGGATATACCCAAAGCAGGTTTGCATACCATCCAGTTTTCCATGCGAGAAGATGGTTTTGAATTTGATACCTTTCTGCTCACCACAGACAAGGACTTCCAACCTGCATCATGAGTTGAATCCAACATTTCGCCCCCCCCCTTTTCAAAAACAAGATAATTGAATATACACGTGACAAAATCAATAAAAAACATGATTTTTTTAACACATCATACTATTGAGAGAAATCACCAAATTACTTTTGTTATGCAAAATATCGACAAAGTTATACTAAAAAATACTTTGTTTTTGAAAAGGGGGTGCAAAACGTTGGTTGACTGGTTGAAAAACGATTATTCTCAACCAGTCAACTATTTGACCATTAATCACTTACGTATTAAACTTGCATAACACTATCTATCTCAAAAGAACAATTTTTCGTACCACCACATCATTGCCCATCACTAGCTGACAAAAATACATGCCTGAACCTACCTCTTGTGCCGATGCATCCCTGCCATCCCAATGAAAGAGTTTTGTCCCTGCCCGCACGCCATACTGACGTAGGAGCTGCCCCTGAGGCGTGTAGATGCGTAACTGACCGGCCTTTGTGGCAGGCTGTGCCAATTGGATGTAGACTTGTCCATAACTAGGTACAGGATAGACTGATAAGAGATGGTGGTTGTTTGCTTCAATCCCTGTGACAGTACCCTTAGCTGTATAGAGCTGATCCAACTGCTCGCTTTGCACAGCGGTATAGGTGTAAGTAGGCGGAGAAAAAGTATAGCCCGCCAATACAGGTTCTGCCACACCTGACCAACCAGGAACTACTTCTACCGAAAATACGCCTTGGGCATCAGTATAGACCGGGTTCGCAAAGCCCCGAACCAACACCTGTGGAACTGGCTGGCCCTGATCGGTTTGTACCTTGCCTGAAATACGAACGCCTTTCTCTAAGATACGGTATTGGATCACAGTGTTTGTGTAAGACCATGCATTGGTCAGGTCCTGTACGCTATAATTAAGGCTATACACCCCCGCTTGGTCTGTAAACTTGGGACGAATCGAGGCTTTGTTATCTGTCACCTCCCCTGTCAGCTTGTCAGTGGGTGAGAGCCATAGAATCCATTTGAGATCTTTGGGAAGGTTGTGGTCATCGGTTGCAAACGGGGTTAAATCTAACAATGGAAACTGAGTGGTACCTTTCACAATCACCTGTTCGGGAATGGGCAGTACGGTTGGTGGCTGATTGGACTTACTCCCAAAAATAACCAGTACTTTCCCACTCGAAACCCCGCCCTCCCGGTCGTATATATGTATGGTCACTGTATCAGTAAAAACGGTATCCTTTGTAGTGAACAAATCAATATTTAACCTCCAATCATTCATACCCAAAAAACTCGTCGTACTTAAATCAAAAATGATTTCATTTTTTGCCATCTGTGCCGAGTCTGCCGCATCGATTCGAAGGGTAAGTTGATCGAGCGGATCTAGATCATCGGATAAATAGGGGGTAAGAATGGTACTGGAAGACCAAAAGTAAATCGAATCACATTCCTGTGGATTATCACAGGCAAATACCTCTTTTACCGTATAAATCGACGGCATGGCAGCCAGTACAGGCGGCTTATTAGTCTCAGGCAATATCGTTACAGGCACCCGATGGGTGGTTGTCAAACCGTATTCGTCTTTCACACTGATCAGAAGCGTGTCTGAACCTACCCAAGTAGGATCTTTAGCCTCAATCAAGAGTTTTACAAAAGACGGCCTTGAGTCAGCGGCTTCCCGCACCACCAAGTGAGTAGGCTGGCTAACAGAGGTAATCAGCTGTTCGGAAGGGGTATAATCATCTTGGGGATACAATTCTAAGTTAGACGGTTTCCCTCGACGAAAAACAATGGGGTCGGCAAAAAAAATAGGCGGCTGGTTGTTGCCAATCACTCGAACCAGGTTGCTTTCCAACGTCAATTCAGCCACTGACGCATGCGTCACTTTACAATAATAAAAACCGCCTTGCGTGGCAGGATTAAAATTGGGTAGTGTCAATATGCTTCCAGTGCCCACAACCACGGGTGGACCACTGTTTGGAAGGATGGATTTGAAAAACCACTGATACACACTACCGGCTAGATGGGTATACCCATCTAAGTCAATCGAAAGGGTTTGGCCGGCGGCTGGGATAACGGTGCGCACAGTGCCAATTTTCTGCTGCGGATTGATTTCGATAAAGGTACGATTACGTTTGAGTGCCCCATAGACAGGATCCAAATCAGCAAACACAAACCGATTGCCAGCTATATAACAATAGGACACCCGACTCGGATCGGCAATTTCCAACGGCCCTGAAAAATGATTGTTGTTCAAAAAGATCTGTACCACATTGTTGCGAGACCAAATTTGTTTGGGAATGGAGCCACTCATTTGGTTGTCGCTTCCGTTTAGAGCTACTAAAGTAGAAATCGAAAGCAGAGGCGATGGAAAGGTTGTAAATCGATTGTTATTGAACTGTATACCCTGCAACTTGGGCAGTTGAGATAGTGAGGCAGGTAGTTGGCTGAGTTGATTGTACGAGACATCCAGATTCACTAAAGCCGTCAATGAGTCTATTTCTTTGGGCAAGCTGGTAAGCTTGTTATTGCTAATATTGAACCAAGCTAATTTTTTGAGTTTGCCAATGGCGGGGTCAATGCTGGCAATCTGACCTGCATCCAAATCCAGCTCTTCTAGATTCACTAAATCTCCTATTCCAGCAGGCACATGGGTAAACGGACAATAACTAGCCAATAATCTAACTAGACTTTTTAGCTTAAATACGGACGAGGGAATGCTTGTAAGCAAGGGATTGGAATCAATATCTAGCCTTTTCAACCCCGTCAATTCGCTTAAGTCTGGCAAAGTCTTGAATCTATTCTGATGCAAAAATAAATAGGTCAGTTTTTTGAGCTTTGTAATTTCTGGGGGAAGTGTTTCCAGTTGATTGTAACCAAATCCCAATCCTTCCAACTCGGAAAAATCGCCTATCTGAGGGGGAATATACTTTAAATCAAGAAACCCGAAGTCCAACCCTTTCAAAGCCTTGAGTTCTTTCAAGATGGAAATACTAGCAGGCAAGCTATCTGTTTTATAGGGGACTGATAAATTTCTACCCAATAGGGCAACCTCCTTCACATAGCCTGTGGCGGGGTCTAACGTTATTCCCTTCCAGAAGTAGACCTTGTCCGATACCTTCCACAAAGCAGGCCAGCCCGCTTTGCGCATTTCGCTTTGAAACTTTAGCAATACCAACGAATCTGCCGCATAGGCAGACGGAATCTGAGCTTGGCATGGGCGAACTACACCCAGCAAACCACTCACCAACACCCAGACAATACTGAATCGGGAATAAAAAAAGGCAGTCAAACGCTGTTTCATAGAAGTATCAAGATGCAATAGAAAATAAATAGACAATGTAAAACGATGGCTGTGTTTCCTGACACAAAAGGTCAGACAAGGGTACAATACCAGCCTGACAAGATAGAAAAAAGAGGGTTGCCTGGCCACAGGCAACCCTCTTAGGCTCTCTAGTGGGTGACCACTAGTTGTTTGGCTTCAGAGAAACCGTTGGTAGTAATCTGTACTACATACACGCCTTTAGGCAATGCTTGTGTATTGAATACCAACTCCTGTCTGCCTTGGCCATACGATTTCTTCTCTATTAGCTGTTTCACCACACTGCCTTGGGCATTGAGTAGCTGAACAGAAACAGGGCCACTATTTTTTACATCAAACACTACTTTGGCTTCTTTCACTACTGGGTTCGGGAAGAGATGTACCCCTGCTGGCAGCGATAGATTGCGGGTGGTTTGGAAAGAGCCCACCACGGCCAATGTATGTGTTTGGTAACTACCATTCCCCATCTGCCAGGCTGTAACAGACAGATTTTCCTCTGTGCTGGTACTTGCGTGCCAATACCGGATGGAAACCTGCTCACCGTTAGTCAACTTCACGCCATCCAGTGTCATTAAACTTCCATCTTCTTTTACAAAATTACGTCCTAGCAGCACATTTTCCTTGCTATATGCCCGTAGTTCGTCGTTGGCTTCGGGAAGGGTAGGCCATGCACTAGCTGGCACATATACATGCATGTACTCATCAGACGACGTGATTTTTTGAGCAATATTCTGAGACGACTTTAGCCGAGCCGGATACGAACCCGTAGCTGCCGGAAACGTGAAAGGCTGGCTATTAAATACATATACATAATACCCTTGGCCAGGTTCCATGTTTTTAGTTGTCCAGTCGTTCAAATCCCACGCAGGTGAATAACTTTCAACCGTTAGTGTTTGTGTAGTTTCATCCGTCACATACTTGTCTACAATATAAATGTTAGCGGTATTGCGAGGAAACACCTTTTCTACATTTTGATTGGAGACATACGGACAGCCCACTATTGTACCCTCTTCCTTGAGCTGTATCGTTTGCGTAGTTGGCACAGTAGGCATTCCAAACATGGTCAATGTGGCAGTAGCTTTCATCAATACCTGATAGCCATACCCCGATACGTAGGTTGTCAAGGTATTGTTAGAGGCACCTGGAATAAATATATTTCCATATGAGTCCATCACACTTTCCACCGAACTAGCAATCGGATTAAATATATCTGCGAATGCTAAACTAGTTGGTATTACATTAGCAGACCACAAATTCAGCCCTTTTTTCAGGGTCATCGTCTGTTTTTCATAGGCCCTTAAGGTTTTTATATAGGTTGCTTTCCCCGCCTGAAAAGTAGGCACTGAAAAAGGAGTGGTATGTATAGTATGCACACAGTCAAAAATCTTTCCATCGGCCTTACGGAATATTTTAAATATAAAAGCTTCTCCCGTAATAAATCCATCCTTCGTCGGTGTAGCAGGATCATCTTGACGAACAGATATATTCAATCCTGCACCATTTCTCCAAGTACCAGACCCGCCCAGACGCAATTGGCCGTTGTCGTTAAAGAAAACGCCAATAATATCTCCATCGGCCGGTGGTGTATTGCCAATGGTGACAGTTGAGGCAAGTGACCCTGTAGTTGTGAAACGAATCAGGTGCGAAAAGTGGTTGGATGGTGGTGGTGGCCAAACAGTTCCTACACCAACTGTATGGGGTGTTGTAGGCTGTCCATGAAAGGTAGAAACCCCAAAATTATCAATTGCCACGATGTAGTAGTACAGCACCGTATTTTTATTCAATGCAGGCAGCACATATTGGTAGGTAGGAGCAGTGGTTAGGGTCATCTCCACTGATGTCCATGTCAAATCATCCTCTGTCTGATAGTACAAATACACTTTACTTACTGTGTTGGTATTATCGGTTACATCTGCCTGAAAGGTAATCGGCAATTTTACATCCGAGACAAGGGCAAGAGGTGTGTGCGTAATTACAGGGGCAATATTAGGCAACACTGCAAACGAGTATGGAAAACCTGGACGATCCAAAAATTCGGGATTGGTAGTGGTTGCCACACTATCGGTAGCCCTAAAGTAGTATTGCACCCCAGGATTCAATACGTCACCACTAGGAATAGAGGCCAACCAGATCGCACGGGTAGGCAAACCTGGTATCGTTGACTGCTTGGACATCGTTACTTGCTTATAGGGACCTTGCAGCGTACCTGGTTGTGCAATGGCTCGGTAATACAGTGTCACACTTGTCGTGGGCGTGTTGTCATAGTCAATAGACTCAACCGAAATAGCAACAGCCGTTTTCTCTGGCTGCGACTGCGTATGCAGTGCAAGAGTCGCATTGGTACGTATCAAGATAGGAGCTGCACCTGGCGTATACTGCCCTAGTAATGTAATGGTACTTCCATTGTGACTTGCCTTAATTTCTACATCCCGCTTGAGGCCATCAAAGACTGGGTTGGTGGGTGTATACCGAATTGTGTATGTATTGTTAATCTCTGTACCGATATCATTCAGAATACCTGTAAAGGGTGCATTAATGTCATACGAACGTCCACCTGTAGCACTGGCAATGCCGCCAAAGTCATAGTCAAAAGGAACACCAGTAGTCACGATGGCATAGGTTTTCACACCTGCATCCAATAATTTATTGATCACAATTTGCCGATCTTTGATCTTATTGTAATTTATATTATTGTTGGTGATCGACTCATCGGTAATCAGGATAAATACTTTCTGTGCACCCGGCCGAAATGAATACTGAGTAGTAGACTCATAGAGGGCATCCCAAGAGGGTTCATATCCTCCACCAATGGTATTGACACTGTTCCACATGTTGGTAAAATCAGTTGCATTGGAATACCAACCAGCATTGTTGTGAAACAAAGGAATGCCATTGCTTGCCCCCTGTCCAAACCGACACAGAGCCAACTGAAAGTCAAAGTTTTGGCTTGCCAATTGGTTGACAAAGTTTGTTACGTTGGTATATATTTGGGCCTTCTCATCAGCCATACTCCCACTGTTGTCCATCAAAAAGACAATGTCTACGGGCTTTTTAACTATTGTACCATTGGGAGGATATACCTTAAAAGAAGAATCTCTTATGGCAGATAAGGTATCTAACGTAGTTGATCCATTACCCAACAAATCCCGTACGTATTCTCGGATATAAAAATTGGGTTCTCGCAAAGAAGCTAGCGGTGTTGTGCCATCATTGATTTTGACCTGTGCATAGACATACCGAGGAAATTTTTGTGCATCTATGCCCGTAAGTTGTCCATTCAAAACGCCCATTGTCCGACCTGAACGAAGGGTAGAGGCTGTCACGACAGAATTTTCAGGTGCCTGTACTAGGTCTTGAGTCAAACGGATTTTCCGGATAGACCAGCCTTTAAACTCATTCGCCCCATCGCGAACTACATTAAAGGCCAGCTTGATCCGCTTCCCTGCATAAGAGGTTAGGTTAACTACAGATGTACGCCAGTCACTCTTACCTGTACTGACAGACAAGGTAGTCCACGTTTTTCCTTCATCGGTCGAGACCTGCACCAGACCTTTATCATAGTAGCTTTCTAGTTCAAATGCTTCTTCCATATACAAATTGATCCGTTTATCTAAACCTTGTAGCACAGGCAATTGAATAGACGGGCTTTCCATAGCAATGCGGCCTGGGTTTGCAAATGGTTGAGAAACACAGACACCATTCGCCTCTTTCCAGTTTATTTTTTTCCACTTGGCCTGTTGGCTCACTGAGGACACATCCAGCAACACCTGTTCTGTTTGATATCCCCCAATAGGCGAGGTTACGGGCATGGCTAACAACTGCCCTTTGGGCGGCAATTTTTCCTCTTGTTGCGCAAAGCCAAAATAGCTTACACACAAGAATAAGACAGCTAAAAATAGATTTTTCCTCATAAAAAGTAGTTGAAAAATGGTTGAAAAAAAAATTAAGAAAAGAATTAAATTTTAATAAGAAAAATAGATATGTGTAGACCTTCTCCCCTGAAATAAATCCTGTAATGTAGCTATTTGATAAGGTTTAACCAGTGGCTTAGTTCCATATACATCAAGTGCGACCGTCTGTAGTTCTGCGGAATCTATTCTGTTTTTACTATCATATTTTATAGTACACCTAAAGGTCATACTTGTATAGTTACCTGAAAGGTTCATCTTATCTATTACATACAAGCTGTGTGTTGAAAATTTATCTAAATCCTGATATTTTTCATAAGGAATTTCATTAGTAATATATGATTTTAGAATTTTAGATTTACGAGATGCAATAATTAGCGTCAAATCCCCAGAAGTAGAAATATGTCCAAAATGATCTTTTACGTTCTTTATCTTAAAACTACACCCGATCACGCCTTGACAATAGGTACTTTTCTTCACAATTAGCTCTACAGGAACTTCGAAAAATTCATCTTGAGCATTTTTTATTTTTATCTGTTTTTTGATCATTTTTATTGATACATCAAATAATTTATTTCTTTTATCAGAAATATTTTCACTATTATAAAAGAGCAAAGAGGTCTAACAGGCAGATAGGAAACGTACGTTCAGCGAAGCCAATCTCGCACCAGAGATCTGACTTGAAAAATTAAAATAACTTCTTGGTTATCAAAGAATTTCATCCAGAACTCACGTTAGCTTATTAACCTAAAAACTCGTATACATCTGAGAGTACTTCATATCCTGTCAAATCACTCTCCAATAATGCTACTCGTAAACCATCCGAGATGTAAAACTCTGTGCGTCTCAGAATTACGAGAATTAAATCTAAATTCAGGACCGCACCTTCCATAAAATATATTTTATTATCCAAAGCTTCAACTGTTTCCAAAGGCTTCATCTTAAACCTTTTACTACCAAACTCTTTTTCATCTACAGGTCGTATCGTCTTCTGAACCTTTGTAAGTCTGTCTTCAATGTAAAATTGGGTCTGCAGATAATCTATCGCCTCATTATGGATTCGGGTGGGTAAAAGTATAAAATACTCTACCTTCTTTTTCTTGTATTCTATTGTAGCCGGATATACCACATGCTCAGGCAAATGAAAACCTTGTAAAAGCCGCAATGCTTTCTCACTCACCAGCAAACACTTGCACCGCAAGTATGACCCATTGTAGGAGATAAAATCAGTCAGTTTGGTCTTGTTGTCCAGCTCAAAGGTAAGCTGGGGGACAAAATCCAATACACGATTATCGCACTTTTTAGCCACTTCTGAGGGATAGGTCCCCACTACCTGCGGATAGATACACTTCTTGTCTTCGAGGTCTTTCCATTCTCGCAATACATAATACTTACTCATATTAGAATCCTAAGCTTTTAAAGAAATTATTCAAACTGTTTTCTCGGTTCTTGCCCCCTTTGTCATAAATCTCTCGTGCCTGGTCTATCATCTGATTTGTACTAGGCAAAAATTCAGTATTCAAATACTTGCTTACTTCCGCTCCGGTTGGCATTCGGCCATTTCGTCTTTTAAACTCATCGCCCCAATCTCCTATGGTTTGGTCAACAAAATCATTATAAGTTCGGTGATTGGTGTGAAACCCTTGCTTGAGCATCTTTCCATTCAACCGCCCGTTAATGTCCCAACCTGCGGCTACAGCTTCCTGTAAATACTCATTCTTCTGCAAAATACCTACTGGAATAATATGATGAGCTTGAAAGCCTTTCTTGGCATATTCTGCCACCACCTTCTTGCCAGATCCACTCTCAAAACTTTTCTTCAGTTTTCCACGACTATCTTGCAAGGCGTCGTTAAATTTATCTAATTTTTTCTCCAGACGTTTTATCTTCTGCCATAACTCTATACCCTGTTTAGTAAGCTTGGCTCCTCCATACAAATCCCCTGCTACTGGAGTTACTTCTATTACATATTCCCACCACTCGGTATCTAGTGTTTCTAATATCGCATCCGCATCGCGAGCCAAAGTCTTTGCAAAAGCTTTGGAAAGTATTTTCTTTCCTGCATAATCAGCAATACGCTTTTTAATCTGACTTTCTATAAATTCCGTGGCTGCCTTCCTTATACCCTGTTTGAGAGCCATTTTTGCAAAAATGGAAATGGGTGATTCTCCATCTGGATCTACAAACATCAACGGACTATTCAACGAATAGTTATAAGGGCTAAAACCTGGGAACTCATCTTCCTGCGGATCGGTAGACATCCATCTGCCTAACCGTGCGTCATAGCCCCGTCCTCCAAAGTCTATCTTACTCCATTCATTGTCATTCTCCTTCCCATTAAACCCATAACGATAGGTAGTATCACTATAGGTTCTACCCTTCATGAATAAACCAAACGGATAATAGTCACTGTGGCTCACTACCCGAGCCCAAACACTATCGGTCTGCATACCTACATTGTCTGTGATTACAGCCAGCACATTGCCTAAGTGATTGCTCAACTCATATTGACGGGCACCCAATTGGCGGCTTCCTTCTCTAATGCCTCCTTTGTATACACCTAGGCGAGTACTACCATATATATACTGCTCCACCACAAGGGTATCGGCATAGACAGCCATCACATTACCCGTCGCATCTGCGACATAGCGGGTGGTGCGAACTTGATTATTGCGGATCACTGTCTTTTCTATTCGCTGTCCTAATGCATTATACTGATAGCGGATCACCACACTATCTATCCGACTGCGTACCTCCCGAACCTTGCCGCTGGGCGTCCAACGAATACGCATGCCTTGGTCTTGATCGGCTACTAAATTGCCTCGGCCATCATAGAGGAATGTCCCTTCGGTATCATCAAGTACGTGTGCATAAAAATCAGCTCCCAATTCAGCTTTAAAATCAGGATTTACAAAGATATTTTGCTCCGCATTCAAACGCACCTGGCTACCCACAGGGGCATAGGCACCTGCTTGTAAGGTAATATTGCGATAGAGTTTATGGTTGGTCTGGATCGGTCCTGAACGATACACCGTATCTCGCAAGACAGGCTTGACTTCTTTCAACCGGTTGCTACCTGCATAGTATTGGTAGGAAAAATCATCCATCAGCCCGCCTTGTTCGTTCATTCGCTTCAAAGTCAGTATATTTCCATTGGCATCATACTGGTAGTCTTCATCATAGGCCAAGGCTGTATTGACCCGTGCAGCAAAACCATTTGCCGACTGGTATTGGGTTAAGCTGCGGCTTTTTACTAGGCGATTCAACTGATCATACCCATACAACATGGCCTGCATGCCTGTTGCCCGTTGGCCTACACGTTCTCCCAGTGCCACAAGGTCAGTGATCATCCAACTAATATTGCCATTGTACAAACCAGTATGTCCTATCGTTTCTTGCAGACGAGTCCAGAGTTTTCCCTTGTTTTCTGCCAAGTTTACCGTAGAGCTAACGGGCTGGTAGTCGCCTTGGTAGTAGCCCAAGGTATAGGCCATCACGTCCTTACCTACCTTAGAACCCAAACGTCCATCCTTACCGGGATCTCCCTGATCTGGCATATTGACTCCTTTGAGCCAGCCTTGTAAAGTATAGTTATAGTCTAAGCCTTGTACCCGATAGTGGCCTAATTCTACCCGAGCCAATGGTCCATGCAGGTAGTAACGATAGGCCGCTTCTTTGTTCCATACAAAACGATCAGTAGAGGTATAAACTTCTGTGAGGCGGTTATCTGAATCATAGGCATACCGATGCACCAGTTGGTCAGGCTGATTATACTGATAAAAGGCATAATTAACTTTGCCACTAAGCTGGTCATATAGGTAATCCATGCGTTTGGCCTTCAAACCAGGTATAACCTGAAGCACAGATTTTACATTGCCATGCCTATCATAAGAATAATATGTACCTACAGTATCTGTGCGTCCGTTCTCCAATATCGCACTGTAGGAGACGCGGGTACGCAGGTTCTCTTGTGTGAAGTCACGTCGATTCTTGCTTTGGTCATAATAAGCCCAAACCTGATCTGTGCATACAAAACTGGCTGTTGCCTGAGGAAAGGAAGGATTCTCCAACCCATTGACCAAGGTAGAAAGAGCGGCAGTGGTCTGTAGTTCTCCCCCTTCTATGATTCGCCCCTGGCTATCGTACTTGCTGTAGGCGTATCTACTTTCTTTCTGCTGTTGGTTATTCTGAGACAAACGCAGTTGTCCTTGGTCATTGTACCAGAAACGAGACTCACCTGCATCAGGGGTTTTCTGCCAGATGAGCTGATTCAACGCATTATACTGATACTGAGTGACAAGGGTGTGCGAAGGCTCTGTACGACTACCCGCTAAGAAAGCCCTCACTTGGGTTGAGGTCAATGGTTGGACACCTTGGGGCGGAACAGTCTGCACCAGATTACCTGCCTGGTCATAATAGTATAAGGTATAATGGTATTCCTTAGGCTGGTAGGTATAGGAAAGTGTTTCACTGGAGCTTTCTAGGCAACGACTGCGATAATGAGTATAGAATGAAGTCACTTCTTCATCTAGCAAGTGCTCCACAGCATAGTCAATTAATTTATTACGTTCTTCCTGCGCCCGGTCTAAGCAAAGCTGCACTTCTCTTTTCCAATCAACCTGATAGGTAAACTGACCCAAGGTAGCATTGGTTGTATCATAGCGAAGGCAAATCGTCTTATTTTGAAAATTAACACTGTTTTCATTGGGCAAAATACGCCTTAACCGTATATCTTTTATATTGACAGCCTGATAAACCCCATTGGTACATGACATGATAGAAACATAAAAATAGGTACTGGCTTGGGTTGGCGTAAATACAATGCAGGTATCTTTATATGTGCTTACATTGCTTAAATTAGTACCTTTCCATACTTTAGTGACAGGAGTTGTTTGTCCTTCTAGCACAACAGGATCTGGGTACTTGGCCGTGGGCAAAATACATATAGGAGCCAACGCCTGCGTACGAGCCCCCTGTATCGGTGAGACTACAGCCGAGGTACTGTCTACAGGCAAACGACTCGCAAGAGGAGCTGTGAAAAACCGATTAGACAGTTGAGCAGAAGAAGTCACCTCATTGCCCTGTGCATTTACAAAGGCTTTGCTACGTGAAAGTTGCCAATACACCTCATCTACTTTACCAGATGTATAGGTTTGGGCATCAGCAAAAACTTGGTATTTCAGGCACAGTTCATACTTTACACCCACTTGAAGCGGAGAAATAAAGCTTCCTCGAATGGCCTCAGAGGTTCTATTGCCTGCCGTTGCCCAAATCAGAAACTGTCCTGATCCGCCGCCTTGATTGGTATTGGGCGTACCTGTAGCAACTCCCCAGCCTGGATAACAGCTTTCACTAATGTCTGGCGAACAGTTCGGATTTGTCGCAGACAAAGAGGGATTAACCACCCAGTTGGCAGGCTCAGAGACACAGGAAACCGGATTTTCTACAGCTACTTTAGTCAACGAACATGCATAGGGATTGAGCAGATTTTGTATGGCTACTAAACTACTGTGTATCCCTAGGTCTGTTTGAAAGAGTAACCGGAAAAAATTACTCTTGTTACTATTAAAATAGGTTCTCAGGTGTCCGACAATGGCACTACTGTCTGCCGCACTGAGTTTGATTCCACAACTGGATGTAATATTGTAGAGACTCATTTCCAGTTCCGCATCACCTACAGGCCCCGTGGCTCCCTGCTGATCACCATACGCAATAATACCTGCTTCAGTTAAGGGAAGGGTATCTGGCTGTTCGAGATCTTTTTTGGCTGCGGCACAATTTTGATACTCTGCTAATGTCAACTTGGTTTTACGTTTGGCTTCCCTATAAAAGCTCTTATACAAAGTCCAACGCTGTTGACTGAGTTCGGTCTGATAGGTACTGGGAGTCATGCGGCTCTTACGACTCATCAGATCTTGATACAGAATGTGTCTTCCATTGATGTTGGCATTGCCTCTACTGTCAATATAGTAGGCTGTATTGGTTGGGTCTGTCACTTGCAGTAATGTGCCTCGGTAGGTTTTTGTTCCATCCTGCACCCCATCACCATTGCTGTCATACGGAATTGTGCCAATGACAATGTCGTTGAGTAAGGCTTGCATACCTGCCTTTGCATAGTAGCCACTTTGCGTACTGTTCGTAAAGAAGGGGTCTACTTGAATTAAATTCTGATAGTTTTTGCTCACTGCCGCCTCCCAGGTATTGATGCGAGAGAGTTGTTTTTCAAATATTTCACTGGGTTGGTTTTTTTGGCAGATCAAGTACTGACAATACAACGGATGTGCCTGGATGCTATCCTGCGGTACAGTGTAGACTTGCTCGCTACCTGTACCATAGGTATCCTGATAATACTGTATAATCTGCTGATAGATATTTTCACAGTCTTTGGCTGTCACTTCTTCTATCGCCTTGTCAATGGCTGCTTCTGCCTCTGGGCAATCACTACAGATGGCACAGGCCGAGGAATCCACTGGATAGCTATCGTAAATAGCTTGAATTTTCTGTAAAACCGTCTCATCTGCAGTTACTATACTACTCATTTCATCATAACTCAACTCGTAGGGTGTTAGTACTTTGCTCACCGTGTAGTCTCCTAAATCGGCCAGAGTAAGGGTAAAACTAATATCCTGTAGAGCCGTTGACACACTACAATCTGTAACAGAAAGTCCTTTTCGCTCATAGCTTAGTCCGTCTGCAGACTCATTGCCTACTATAGCTGGAAATGCTATTCGTTTCCCATCTGGATCAGTTATGGTAATGTTTAGATCAAACTGACATTGTATACAGCCCAGTGCCCCCAAATCACTGGCAAGTGCATCCAGTCGATACCGAAATGTATAGTTGGTTCCTGCATTTACATTTAAGAGCTTATGAATGGTTCGGCTTACCCCAGCTTGGTGGCGGTTCTTAGCATCCAGATCCACTGTAATAGGTGTGACAGGCAACTGTTTGTAGCTGGCAATTCCTTCCACATTGGCAGGTGCATCTCCTGCCAATGCCGTGGCAATAGTCTGATTCTGTGGATCTACGTAGGATACACTCACTTGTCCATTGGCATCTACCACCAGATTCTTTTTGTAATAGACGGCCTTGCCTACTTGACTACCAAACAAGCGTACCAATTCGGCGGGTGAGGCCTCTCCATAGTGATAACGGGTAGCATGCGAACCATCTATGCCAAAGCTCTCTCCTACTTGTGACTGGCGCACAGGCCGCCCAGTGCCATCTCGTAGGTATTCAGTCTGCGAATAGACATACCCTTTGCTGTCAGGGAGATAGTCTGTATGAATGCCTGAGAGGGTATGAACGGGTGAAAAATAATGAGCCGCTCCCACTTGATCAGACAAGATACTATTTTCGAGGCGGTGGTTGTCATAGTTAAATTTCATACGAGTGGCACTGGTATTGGCGGCCACTGCCGTATCTTTTGCCTGAAAAATGTGAAAACCAGCATGGTATTTCAATGAGGCATCGGCAGAGGGAACTGCCAAGATATCGAGTGCTTTTCTGCCTTCAAAGTCATACAAATTCTCTCCAACTAGGGTCAGCTTTTCACTACTCAGGTTGGTCAGTACCTGTCGGCTGCGCAAGCTGCCATCGTAGTAACTCATCACTTTCTTATACTTGCCCTCTTCTGTGAAAATCGTTTGCTGTTGCCAATTCTTGTCTGTTTGGTGATTGGCGATAGCCAACGGGGTGGCAGTTCCATAAAACCATTGGCCAGGAATGCGGTGCTTAGGATACGCCGAATGGGTTCCTACGGCTCTGGCACGGTACCAGAGTCTTCCTTTGGGATAATAGACCAAATGTTGATAGTGCTGCCCAGCAACGGTTACACGCACAGGTTCCTTAAATGCAAAGGCTTGCTGTGCTGTGCCTGTAAAAGATTCATGATCCGCAATAAATACCCATTCAATGTCATATTCCAAAGCTGCGTCATCGGGGTAAGTCCAGCTAACAGTACCCTGGTTATCTACTAAACTATAGTTGAGCGTGAGAGGAGTAGCCGCTGTAAATGTATTTTCTTGGTACTTATAGAGAAGTACTTTCAGATAAATCGTATTGGGAGGAACAGTTCCTGTTAGGTTTTTTTGAGTAAGTTGTATTTTGTAATCAGGACTACAAAATACGGTAGTATCGTGAAAAACAGTGGTGGCAAAAGTCTGTGAACCCATATCTACCTGCAAAGGCTTCTTCCACAGCGTGGTTGTGCTTCGCTGAAAAGCTACCTCCACTGCGGCACTCCAAGGAGTCTGGGTATTACGATCTCCGACATCATAGACTAACTGAATCCCTACATAGTACTGTCCTTGCAAGCAAGGAGGAGCTGCAAATATCTCTTTCTGAACTCCTACCGTCAAGTCGTTGAGTAAAAATTGCCGCTCAATCACTGGCAAGAGCCGGCGACCATCCCGAGTGACTTTCACTGCTTTAGGAATGCTATCGACAGGTACATTGCCCCTGACACTAGTACTGGCAAACAGATCTATAGATACCGGGTTGGTAAACCCATAGCTTGGGACAAATACCATACTACAGATCAGTATCATGAAAAGACAGGCAACCGCGTCTATGCTATACTTCATACAAATAAGTACTTAAAAAAATCAAAAATCTGTAAGCAGTCTGAAGGTAAATGGGAAAAAAAATAGTTACTTTAGCTTGGATTTGAGCTGTTCAATTTCTTTCTGTTGCTGGATAATATATAACGTGAGTTCCTCAATTTTTTTCAAGAGAACTGCATCCATGGCAGACACACTATACCCATTTGCATTTACCTCTTGAACAGAGGGTACATCTTTTAAATGTTTGGATGCTTGTACAAATTTTTCCACTTCCATTAAAGGAGGCAATGGATAATTTTCTTCAAATACATAGTCGGGCCAGGTCGTACTGGTTTTCTCAACCTGAAAATCTTTTGCTCCTACTTTGCCGTTAACAGCCAGCAAATAGGCATTCGGATTGGCCGTTAGGGGAGTTCCTATCCCTACAGAGCCACCTGTATAATACAGGTTTGTGCTAGAAGCTTTCCACTGAGAGCTGACAAAAATTTGGTCATTTACGTATAGTCCTTTTGCATGAACAGTTCCATTGACCAGAAGCGAATATCCATTGGTACTGGTAGTAGATGTTTGACCAATACTTACTTTTCCTTTAATAATCAGGTCATTTTTTGCGGGGTTGGCATACGTAAAATCATCCGCAACCACTACACCACCTGCTTTAAGTCCACTGGGAGTAGCCAGATTAGGTGAGTTAATAATGCGTAAATAACGACTAAGCTCTGTGGTACCTACACCTGTAGCAATAGAAGGAACTGTACTATTATCAATAACCAGATTCCCGCCAGACAGATGCAGCCGAGCACTGGGTGCAGTAATGCCAATCCCAATATTTCCATCATTACCAATATAAAAACGAGTAGGAGGTGTAAAGGTAGCTGCAACAGTAGTTGCGTTTGTACTGGCATAGAAATAAATACCTTGTGTTTGACTAAATCGAATACCCCTCATTCCAAAACTTGGGTGGGCAGTCTCATACTGAAGCAAGTCTGTCCCACTATTGTATTTGGCATTATGCAGTAAAAAGACATCATTGAGAATGCCTTTATTCTGGACATTCAACGGGTAGGAGCTTCCTACAACCAAATCATTTTGTGCCATTGCTACCATTGAGAGTAATGACAATAGCATACAGATTCCAATAATTTTATTCATTTTCGTTTTTGATTTAAGACTATTTTTTTGACTGAATACAGACAAGTGAAACAACGACTTTTACTTTGAAGCGGCTTCTACAATAGAATAATTTTTGTAGGGAGCAGCAGACTTTATTTTTCCTTTTTCCATTATGACATAGTGGGTTTCCGCAAATGCATGGATAGGAAATACAGGGTGAATATCAAACAGATCAAAGGAAATGACTACCCTTTGTTTGTTCTGATATTGGTATTCTATTTTTTTCAATAGCTTGGTTTGGGAGTTTATCCATAAATCAACCTGATGAATAGCTCCTTTCTTTTGAAACACTCGGTAATGATCTATAGACTTTGTGCGACCAAGGTATTCGGGGTTATCGTAAAATGTTAGCAGACTATCAATGTTTACCTGAGCTAAATCCTTAAACTCTGCTTCTGTTTTAGTATTTCGCTTACTTACGACTATTTCAGTGGCATTTTTATCTACTACAATCAAATACTTCGCATTCATCAACATTTCTGTGCCGCCAAAATGGTAGAGATAATTATTTCCATTTTTTTTAATTTCCGCTTTTTCATGATAATACGCCACCTCTGACTGTGGTTGTTGAAAAGCCTGAATTTGCATGACAATCCAAAGTTGGTCACTTTGGGTATACTGCTTGCGTAGGTCTTGCAGGGCTTGGTTTAGGTTCTGTGCACCTACCCATTCAAAACCCAATACAAATGGGATTAGTAAATAAAAAAATCTCATGAAAAGAAGTAGTTTGTTCTGTTAATGTTCAAGCATATAGGTAGCATTCTCTGTCAGGGTTTTTACCCCTTCATCGGTTTCTTTTTTAGTGAGGTAAAGATTTCCTTCTGTATCATAATAAAAGAAGGAAGCAAAGTTTTCTTCGTCCAGAATGGCTTGCAGTCGATAGTCATTCAAATTATAGACATAGCTACGCATATTTCCCAGATTAGGATGCATCCTTAGGTCATCGTACCAAGCCGTGAGGGTACTTCCTGGCTTAAATTTCAAGTCGATATGCAGATTGTGGTCTGGGCATACAAACGTACCCTTCACCTGTTGCCATCCCTCAATGATGCTACCTGAAGGCAAGAGAGAAGTAGTAGAAAGCAGCACATTCTTGTTATCCTTTACAAACACATCTATACCCAGATTATCAGCCAGCTTGGGGGTAGAGACAGCCAGATTCTTGACCGATACCCAAGCACTGATCATATATACTTTTCCTGAGTCTAATCGCACAAGTGTTTGTTCAAACGTTTTTTCTGCTGTAATTTTTAGGCTTCCCTTTCCTGTATGGCCAAAGGTCTGGTCTATGTCTGGACTCACCACAGGCGTGATTTCATTATTGATCTTTACTTGACCAATCCAAATGGTCGAAAATAATGCTTGCTTGAGTACAAGTAATGACCACTCTGGGTTAGAAGGGTGTACCCGTCGACAAACGATTTCATTATCAGTAATCGTCTTGGTTTGATGTCTAAATCGGAATAAGGACTTTCCTATGACATCCACTTTCTGAACATTTTTCAGTTCATCCAGACTTGCTTTGACAACTACTATATTTTTATAGTTAAATAGTGTATTGTACAAGTAGTATTGAGGAAGTGGTTGATTGCCAAAAATCCAGTTACCAGACGATTTCCCATCCATGTATTCAAAACCTGTATAAGCCATTTCGGCATGACGCATGTTCACGCCATTCGCAGACGGAAGATGCCCTCCATAGTCGTATAAGGCCGCTGTATAGTTTCCTAACACATCTTTGTTTTCTAGCTCATAGCTATACGGGCTGTACTGGGTCATTGTATTGGTCTTTATCCAGTTAGGAATAGCCTCAAATTCAGCCCCTTCCCAACTAAACTGATCCATCGCATAGCTGCCATCTGTAGCAAGGGTCAGCGGGGCAGACAGCTGCCTAGGCACTTCATACACATACGACCCATCGCTTCGCCAAACGCCCTGTGTACCATTTACAAAGCCGTGTGTCTTATTCAAAGAAAGAACGGGTTGCTCTAAAGACCATGCGTCTGAAAAAGTAGTGACTGATGATGTCAATATTTGTGGCCTAACATCCGTATAGACACTAATAAGCGTATCTTTTACTGCATCTGATGATGATGAAACCGTAATTTGCTTGGAAATAGTGACAGGTGCATAACTACAGGCCCCACACTCGTAGTAGGCATTAAACGTAGCCGTATAGGTACCTGGAGCATTATACGCATGAATGGGTGCCCAATCACTGGATACACTCCCATCACCAAAATCCCAGTCAGTATAGATAATCTGGCAATTCTGTGGATTACTGACAACGGGCTTAAAATTTATGGCACACAGCATTTTCTCGTATGTAAAATCAAGATTAACTTCCTGAATAGCAGAGGCATCAAAGGTGAAGCATTTATTATCTAGGTAGTCCACGCCGCTGCTTAAGTAAGGATCTGTAAACTCTGTTCCCTGTTTCCCAAACCGACCTAATTGAAAGTAGAAACAATTGCCTATTCCCTGACCATTGTTGAGTCCAACGGTAGCAGGTGTACCACCAAATCCATTGATGCCACCAGATGCATCTCCGGTTGTCCATTGCATATCTGAATAAAAAAAGGCCACATTATTTCCTGCACCAATACTCCCATCAGCACCATCTGTAATCACTACCTTAAACGTATTGACTTTATCTGCTTTCTTCTCATAGTAGCCTACTTGGTGCCAGATGACTGTCAGGCGAGTAGGTTCTGTCTTATAATAAACTAGTCCACTGTTCCCTCGCGTATCTACATCGGCCCAGAAAGGACAGATCATATCAAAGTTAGAAGGAAATCCAGTAGCCGTATAGGTACTATTTGGACTATCAAAACTTATATTTCCATTTGTATTGATATATACTTTTGTATAATTCGTGCCAAAAAAGTTAAAGGTAAACGGCAACGGAATAGCAGAGGTAGAACTGTCATCATTGGCTTTTAATCGGGTAAAGGATGGATCAGGATTTTCAATCACACAGTTAGCCACAGATGAACTAGCAGTAGACAATACGATGGGGGTGCTTGTAACAGTTGTAGACTGTTCTTCTGCTACAGATTGCTCTTCTCCCAAAGAACGGGCAGCATTTGCAGGTAGCTCCATTGGCAACGACTGTACACTTTGAAGAACAGGATAGTTACGCTGCCGACCCACGACCGGAGGTTGTGTAAGTGTACCTTCCTGTTTCATACGTTCATACTCCTTACTACCAGGCGCAGGTTGCTGGGCATAGCCAAACGTAGTAATCAGCAGGAGCACGAGGAGTTTAATCCCATTTCTCATAAATCAAACAAACAGTTAATTAATATTGGGAATAGTAATTTTTTTGGTGTGTGTGCGTGGAGTGCCCGTTTTTGAGGGATCTGCCAATGCAGAAATCGTTTCTGTAGGCACTTCCAACTGATTTCGATAGCCAGATCGGATAATCATACCCTGGTATTCAGTTTGGTACAGAGGCGATTCACTATAAAAAATCGGTTCAGCATCTTCTTGTCCTACAAATACTACTTTGGCGAGTGGTGCTGCTATTTTTCCGCCACTGGTGTATAAGAGAATCTCATCTCCTGGATAAAGAGACTGAATAGGTATGCCAGGTGTAAAGCGATATAAATTGTCTTTATAGAGCGTTTTTTGAACCGAAGTCACCACAAAAGTTAACCCAATGTTTTGATAGGCAGCACCCATACCTTGATATTGTGTATGTGCCAGAACCGTATAATTATACACAGGTGCATCGTAGGTATTATTGACAGCTGAGAGTACCATAGCACCGGTATGCTTGTCCCACTTTAGGTTCTTTGTCTTGACTACCGAGCCGCCATCATACGCTTCCATACTCTCCAAAATACCCGATTTGAAGATCACTTTGTTTGTAACAGCAGTACGCAACTGATTTTGATTTTTACTAATATTGGGCCATACACTTGGAATGGGGATAGGAATAATGGCAAAAATGATTGGGATATAGACAATGTCCACATTAATGTTGGCCCCCCCGCCCCAAGTATTGTCTTCGTATTGTCTCATGTCCATCATAAACTCATTTTCCTGACCCATCGTAAATTTCCGAATCGCAGGATTTGCCGTTTCGGTCGCACTAGCCACACTCAAAGTTCCATCGCCGTTATCCTTGAACACACCTGCCACTGCATGTACATTCTCTTGCTGATAGCTTCGAGGTTCTGTGAGGTAATTGTATTTGACCCATGAGATAGGTTCTGGCTCAATTTTCCCAGATTTGTCTTGCCTATAATTGCTAACTTGTTTTTGCTTGCCATGCATATCGTTAGTCAGAATGCTATACCCTTGACTGGCAGACAGTTTAGAAATAGATATATTTCCTAAAAATGGAATGGGTACGTTTAAGCGAAAAGGTTTATTATCCTTTTCTGTTTCATCCGTGATGACAGGAAAGTCCTTTGCGGTATAAAACTCATGTACAGTCATACCAGTGGTACCAAAGCTTTTGTTAGCCCCTTGTGGAAACAATTTCTTTCCTCCTGCCAAAACAATATTTTTTACTTCTTTGCCTGCTAAACTGGCAGCGGGCAGACTGGTAACCGTCACTTTTCGATAGCCTACTTGCGGCCCAGGAAAATAGCTTTCATTAATAGGGTATTCAAAGAATAGGTTATTATCCGATCGCAACGGAACCGTCTGTACATATTTTTTGGCATACCGCAACGGATTTTCATCTCCACCTACCAGTGGCTCGTAGGCTGCTACCCCACTACTAATGACCTGGTTATTTTCTTCCATTGTGTACTCGTACACTTGTCCATAAATTCCTTCTTCATCGTGTGTCCAGTTATCTTTCATCGTGATCTGCCGCACCCGCAGACCTCCACCGTTTTTAGTTTTATCAGGCGAATTCAGCCGAATCCAGGATTTGTTTGCAATGATTTCCTTGCCCCAGTTTTTGTTATTACAATAATTGTAAAATCCTTGAAACATCTGCCGTACCTGCGTCCAGACACTTCCTAGACTTTTGATCTGGCTCACACGTTCCGCAGTATTGTCGGTTTGCTTAAGTCTTCGTCCGGAATTAGCCAATTCAGGCTGGTTTACACGTAGGTGTTGCCAGGCCCGCATAGAAAAGGGATGGTGCGAATCTTCGCCAACCACTGAAAAAAAGCCATAGGTATACGTACCTGATGCATCTTTTTCCAATCCCATCGGTTTGGCAAAGTCAATATCTGCATAACCCGAGATGTACTCATGAAAATTTTCACCTGGGCTTCTTAAATTGATCTTTAGCTTAAAGTAGATTTGCTTTCTCTTTTGGTCAAGGTATTTCAGTACTTCATTGCGTTGCTGATCAGCAGACAATGTACTTGTCACTGCACGTTCCAACTTAAACCGTATTTTGTAATTGGCATCGTTTAAAGAAAATACAGGAGAGCTGGCAGCTTGTGCAGGTGCTACATACGGATTGGCCACCTCGGTCATCTGCATGGCAGGCAAGTGCTGCACATACCCATAATCATCTGACTCATAGTCAACTATAATTTTTCCACCTGAAGGAAGGAGCAATTCTTTGAGACTCCAAGCGGCTGCATTCTCATCTGTTTCTGCCTTTTTAAGCGGGTCTTGTCCTACATAGGGAAAATCCTGGTTATAGGCATAGTCTCCTGCAGGATAGGGTTTATAATTGCCCCAACGGTCATAGGCATGCTGGTCATAATTGGGGTTTTTGGTATGATAGATAAACACATATGGATTGAGTTTTCCCCGCTGACTATTGCCATATTCGAACCATACTTTCTTCAATGTTAGCTTTCCACCAGTTGTATTACTATTAAATACACCTTTACAAAGTGAATAATCATATTCAAATTTGACGACTTTAATGGGATTGCTACTTCCAGCCGAGCGTGTAAATAATTTAATCTCTTTGAGGGCATACACCGATTTCCCTCTTCCATCAGAGTCCTGTAGTTTAGTAGCAACCCCTCGTCCATCTTCTCGTTCTTGGAGGGTAAAGGTGGTAATATGTGATTTTGTTTCTGCTTGTGTGAGGTACCATAATTCTTTTTCGCCATAAGAAAACGAGCCCTTATCATCCCTTGGATCTGTTTCCCATCCCTTCAAGTAGTGTGCTTTCGAAAAGGGTTCTCGCCATTTGTATTGATCTGTATGGTCAGTGGTCTTGGTATAGGTAAACTTCACCCAATATCCAAGATCGTCCTCAGTTATCCCATTATTGGTTACATCTACATAATCGGGGCCAATAATAGAGGTCAACAAATAGGAATGTGCATATGGTGGCATTTCAACTTTTTTCAGAAACTTCTCCGTATTAGCATGGCTATATGCAGGGTCACCATTCCCTCCATTTCCTACATTCACCTTAGACGTTTGTCCAGCTTGCTTTTGCGCACTGAAGGTAACATCTTCTTGGTATAAGTTATAAGCAGGTATTCCGTAGTTATACCGTAATCCAGCAGGCGTTAGAGCCGTAAAACCAGCTACGTGGTGCCCAGGCAAGCCATTTCTTGTAAACGTTTGGGACATGCCTGCCTTATTTATATAGGTCACATTGAAATACGAAACAAGTGCCTGAGAGCCTGCCATGAGTTGTTCATTCGTGATGGGCTGAATAACCTGTGACCTAGATTTGCGTTCACGATTAGCAACCGCAGGATTCGGAATCTGTTGATTCCAACCGTTTCTTTCTAAAGAAGAAGATGCAGTGGGGGTAAGGTTACTACCTGTTAATTTTACACGAACAGCCTGAGAACCACCCACACCATTGATGAAAGACGTTGTTTCACTGGAAGGCTCACCGTGGGCTTTAAAGTACCAAGGCTCATAGAGATCATTCAAATTCTTACCCTGAAACTTTGCCTGTGATGCCATATTATTATACTCATTCCAAGCTCCAGAGGTAGATTTGGAATGACTTACACTCAGACTGACCCCAATATGAGATGCCGCAGGACCTACATCTACACCTACTGAGCCACCTACAGAAACCGAAGAAACTTCTGGATCTCTAACAATCCCATAATCATTACGCATGGGGCGATACATAGCCCCAATGCCTTGCCCTGTTACAGAATAAATATCATAGGTAAGCGAAGGAATACCTAAATTGGGAGACTCTTTTGTAACCATGCCATCCTTTTCACGATTAAAATCCAATACATCGTTGGCATCTGTCGCATGCTGGTAGTTCAAATAACCAAAAGCTTTGGATTGAATTCGTTTTTTATTGTCTTTCAACCATTGCTCATTATAAAAGCCTGTTACATAAGGCGATCCAAAAATACCCCACCACGATCCGCCAGCTTTAAACTTTGCCGATAAGTTGATATTACGCATAGGCATACTTACTTGAGGCGTATATCCAGGACTGGCCAATGACAAAGTTGTTGACAGGGTCCCACTTAAACCTACCTTCACACCTTTGACTGCTATATTTTTATTTTTAAGGTTGTATGAAAGTGATACACTACTGAGTCCTTCTTTTGAATTATAAGCCGCTCCAATATCCATCTTGCCTGCCAAACTTAGAGAGGGATTCAAACCAACACCTTCTTTATTACTCAGACTAATATTTAAACCAATACCTGAAGTGGCGCCTGAAGAGGCCGCTTGTTGAAATCCAATAGAACCGTCAATACTATATCCTAATCCTTTATAGCTATTATGTGACACACTAAGTCCTACGCCTAGTGACACATTATCACTACCAAAAATTTCAACACCCACACCCACACCTAAACCGACAGTAACACTTGGATCCACAGAGGTTTTGGTATATATTGGGTCTCCATTAAATTCGTCTGGCAACCCCCGCATTTGACGATTAATAGCCCCCGGATTGAGCGAGAAACCAAGTCCAACCCAACTCGCCTCTTGATCCATAGTGATTCCAGACTGGTAAGAAAGGTTAAAAGGATAGCCTCCATTAGGCCCTGGTAGCTCAAAAAGAGGAATGTTATAAGAAAAATCTCCTGAAAAAAGATCTACCATATCTGTTGTACCTGCGGGCTGAAATGCTTGCATTTCTGGCTGACTCGGTCCAGATGTTAATGCATAAGCTGCAGGTATCTGAGCTAGATTGGATACAATAAGTACAAGAAAGACCGAAGCAATCCAGCGTCTGTTTTGGTAAAGTCGTTGCATCATAGATTAAGTATGGGAATGTTACTTTTAGAAATCTTTATTTTTATGGGAACAGAATGCAACAGATCTGACTGAATAATTAATCTAGCTTCTTTCACCTCTCTATCAGGATTTACAAAACCTAATACAAAGGTTCGGCTAGCTTTTAAGTCTACTGGTCTTTCAAAGTGAAAAAGTATACATGGAAATTGACGACCATTCTGTTCCAACTGAATATCATTTTGAAATAGATATGAGAAATAATACAGTTTACGCTGCTTCTCTACCATATCCTGCACCTGATAGTCAATAAAATCAGCATTGCTCTTTACCCCAATGGTTAAAGTATAATATTGCACACTGTCTATCTGCTCAATATTTTTGACTGCGTTGGCATCCTGATTGGCTCGTTGCAGCCAGATGTACGCTGCCGGTGTAAACTGCACATCATACACATAGTCTCCTACTTCCTTTGAAACATGCAGTTGGTTGGCATAATCATGTACCCATTCAATGTACTGTTGCTTATCAAGTGTATGAGAACAGGAACATAGCCCAATCAACCAACCGATATACACCAGGTAATAAACCCTAGTCGCCTTCATATTTTGTATTTATGTATTCAATAACCTCCCTCGTTGCATCGTGTGCGTCATTGGCAAACATGATCGTCCCATTACCTGTCGCACCAAAAATAAAGTCATATCCCTGTTCTTTGCCAAACACAGCTAGATGCAGATTAATGTCTTTCCACAAATCACCTGTATACTTATCAGACAATGCTTGTTCTTCCATCACATAGTTTTTTTGCAGGGTCTCATAGGTTACTGCCAACGCCTCATTGCCTGGCAACAGAGCATGAATAGAATCCAGCGTTTGTGCATGCTGTTCTTTCAATGCTTTTAGCTTTTTTTCCAGTTGCAATGTTCCTTTAAAAGAGCCAAATACCTGTTGATTTTGGATATATGCCTTTTTTTCTGGTTTTAAGTACAGACCTATATAGCCTACCAGTCCAAGCAATACCATTAGGTTTATAATCAAAAAAATATTTTTAGTGTGCATACATGGTTGGGGTTGGTAATTCTCGAAGTGGTTCGACAAACAGGGTATTGATTTTTTTCTTTTTATCTGAGCAGAGTACATGAACCATTTGCTTTTGTTCGTTCCCACAAGCATCTTTTACGTGTACCAATACATAGTAATCTGGATTTTTATTTACGTATATGACCATCGTCTTGCCAGGTTCGGCAATTATTTCTTCGCGAGGTTGATACAAAAAATCGGATTGTGCTTGATTCAATACATACCAGTTTACTTGGTATGGCGTTTTTCCACCAGAAATCTGTCCATAAAACTCAACTAAATTTCCTGTCAGGGCCTTGCATTCCATACGTATCGGATTCACCAGTATGTCTACTGTAGGAGCCACTGTTGTAATCAGTTGTTTTCTTAGTAGCAATTCGTATAAATGTCCAGATTCATCTGTCATTTCACAGGCATAGATTTCGCCTTCTTTCCAAGATACAAACACCGAACCTAGATCTATGTTGAAGGAGTTCAGTCCAAACTCCTTATACAAACTATATACAGCTACTTCTTCGCGTTTCCAATTGTATATTTTAAGTACGCATTCATTTTTCTGGCCATATGCGTCAGTATATTGAATATTTAATAATGCATCATGGATTGTATGTACAATTCCTTTATTAGAACTTGTAATGTCCAGATAATAAGGCACTTTCACACCTACTTTCGTGGGCGTTTCCTGCCCATAGGCATGGCCTAAACCCCATACCAACAAGCAAATACTAAGAAGAAAAGAGGGAATTGAAACGTTCATTGCTTTCCTATTTTTATGGAACTAATACCTAAACGAAAAACCAAAGGAGACCACTCATGTGTCATGGGCAACGAACTTTCTATCACATAAAGCACCATAAGGTTGAGTGAAAACGTTGAGCTAACTGGCAACAGATACCCTCCACCTGCCATGAGTGTCTGTTGTTTTAACAGTGATTGCACCTCTCTTGCCTGTGTATTGGTACCTCCCATCATATCCTCCACCTGCACATAGGCTCGACTTTTAAAGAACTCTGCTTTTACAAATGATCGTACGCCCATATTCATATGCATTTTCTGCTCCTCTTTTTGGATCAAAAAAGCTGGACCAAGCCCTATAGATACACCATTCATAAAATGGTAGCCCCACGCAGGGGAAGCCTGAAAAACAGTCGATTGATTCCCTGAAATACCAAGAATACCTTCAAAATACGTTTTGTCTCGCCAACTCAATTTTTCTTTAAATGTCAGGATCTTGTGCTCTGCTGATATTTTTTTCTCCTCTACAACCAAACGTCCTTTGGATAATGCCATTTGCCGAATACTATCCAACTGTTTTACATAAGACGACTGGATTTGATTGCCTGACAAAGGACTTAGCCCCCCTAATCTGTCTGCAGGAAGCTTGAGTTGTGATAGACTCTGTAGTGTGTCTGCTAAATCAGGGGGGGCAGGCAAACCAGATCCTAACGTATTGCTTGAAGGAACAGCATCTTTTACGACTGATGCAGGTGTACTAAACTGCTTTGATACAGGAACTCTATAATCCTGTTTAACTTGATCAATAAGTTTCTCAAGAGAGACCTCCTTTTTACTCCAACCAGGCTCTGAAAACTGAGGAATATTTACCGAAGGTATACGCACCAAAGAGTCTAAATGTAATCTCCATTGCTTTTCCGAATAAATGCTTTGCTGTACTATATTTTTCATATTAGATATAGAGTCAATGCTCGCATTTTTGACTGGAGTAATAGTTTTCTTAATAGCAAATGCCCCTACAGTCTGGTCAGCTACTGGAGCAATGATAGCCTTGTTTTGAGCATACGATTCAGCCAATAAAAAAAGAAAAAAGCAGGTAAACATTTCTGTTCTCATAGAGTTAATTTATCATTATACTACTTTTCATGAAAATATTTATTTTTTTTCAAAGCTACATATTTGCATAAATATCCCTCACATATATTACATTAAATTTTCATTATCAAATCAAAAAAAAGCATCAAAAATAAAATATACACTTTTACTTATTTTAAAAAAACACCTATACAAGGGATTTATGACAGAAAAGCAGCGGCTAAATCGGGGGCGTTTTCAAAAAAAATAAATTAACCAACTAAAAATCAATAATTTAACAATAGACCAAAAATCATTAAACCTACAAGCCTATTATTCTACATAATATTCTTACTCTTCAATTATTCTCAAAAACAACAATAAATAGAACATCTATAATTAAAAAAATAATCACGCTTCAAATATATAAAAGTTTTTTTATCTATCTAATATTAAAAAAAATATTACATATTTATTAAATACAAATGAATGTATTTCTCACTTACAACCACCAATAAGTAAGTGGCAGTATTTCCCCAAAAAGTGGTAGATTTTAGTCAGAAAGTGGTATAAAAGCTACTCTATCCTTCTACTCTAAAAAAAGCAAATCACAGAGCCAAGGCAACCGCATCAAAACCAAGAGCTTTAATAATCTTGGTCAGATAAAATAGAAACGTGCGGTTGCCCTGTCACAGAACGTTTTTTAGCTAACCTCCTCCTTAAAAAAAAATGGTGTGAGATAGTATCTCACACCAAGTGTCTTCATTTCCTTTTGGGATAGTATTTCCTTATTTCAGACTAGTGGACAAATTGAAAAAACGATTGTCATTGCAAACTTGCTAAGAAACTACAATCTACTTTGTGTAGGCTTGGCAAAAAGTATTTGGAACGAGGCTTTGTAAAGAAATTCTACCTGACAAAACTCCTACAAGAATGCCAGTCTGCTAATCTTCACTATGACTGATTTCGGTTCTTTGGCTTTTTTTCCACTGATCTAGGTCTACTCCTATCTCTTTCATCCATTTCTTGTAGCGAAGAAAGACACTTTCGGACACCCTTTCCCCATCAATCACCAGCGACTCCCGTGTGAGCTGGATTGTGTAGTGTTTTTCATCTTCAATTAAACCCTCTTTCTTTAACCGATTGATTAAACGATCTGAAAACAGATCCCGATGAACTTCGGACCGTATCCGATCTTGTTCAGCCCGTACCAAGTCTTGTCCAGCTCGTATCTGATCCCGCATAGCTTGCCTACGGTCTACCTCTGCCCGCTGACGATCCGTTTGTCCTCGGCTACGTCTGGCATCTACCTCTCGTCTCTGTTCTTGTTCCAAAATATAGATTTCTTCCTTATGTGCAGCTATCTCTTTCTCGTATTCTTTTATTTCTTCTTTGTATTGCTTCATTTCCTGCTCGTATTCTGTCTGCATCTCCAACTGTTCTTTCTCAAAATTCTTCTGCTGGTTTTGGATTGCTACTCCATGTTGCCGCACCAGTTGCTCCAGTTTCTTTTTCAAGACGGCCATACGTTTTTCATCGTAGGGTTGCTTTTCGACTAGTTGTTGCATCTTTTCACTGACAACCTCTATCTTCTCCTCGAGTTGTATGATTTCATCATTTTCAAACACAGGAGATATCGGTGGAATTGGGGGTATCGGCGGAATTGGGGCTATTGGGGCTATCGGAGCCATAGGTTCTTCTATATCTATGACTTCTTCTTCTATATCTATTGGTTCTTCTACATCTACATGAACATTGGGCGATATCGGTGCTAAGGCTGATAGTCCTCTTTCCAATACTACCTCTTCCTCTGTCTCCGCTCGAAGTAGTTTGGCTTCTATTATTTGTTTGTAGTTTTTCATTTCTTCTTTAGAAAGCTTCTTGCCATCTACCAAAACCTCTTGAATTTTTCCTTTTTTATCTTTCACGATAATAATTTCTCGTACCACCTTATTGGTGTCGGTAAAAGTAGAATAATAGGTAATAGTTTCTGGAGGCGATGTCAGACAGGTTTCCTGCCAACGACTTTCTGTAGACGTTTGTGCACTTGAAAATGTCTGTGTGGAAATAGCCATCAGTGCAACCAGTAGCAGACCTGCCACAAGTCCGCCTTCTGTAAAGGCAGGTTTGGGAGAGGGTTGCTGCAACAGTCGCTGGATACGATTGAGCAATGAGCCTCTGTGCCCATGACCATGAATAGCCAATGACAACCGGGGTGCCTGCTTCCGTACTTCCAGGGTAGTCAGAGCCTGTGCGTAGACCAGTGTACTGCCACTCACCTGTACGGCTATGTCATCACAACAATGTTCCCGTTCCTGTCTAGCCATCGCAGACAACCACCATACTACCGGATGAAAAAAGAAGATGCTTTCCATAATCGTTTGAAAAATATTAAACCAGTAATCGTTTCGTACAATGTGGGCTAGTTCATGAGCTAGCACTGCTTCTACCTGCTGGGGAGACAAGCCCGTACAAGTTCCTATCGGCAACAAAATCAGGGGCTTGAAGTACCCAATAGCCGCTGGAATCTGTACCCGTGCCGACTCTACTACCTGTATAGGCCGCTGCAAACCCATGACGTTTGCCAGTTTCTGTACCGCAGACTGCCACTGGTCTGATACCACATACTGTTGCTCTCTCCGCAACCGGCGAATGTACAATAGCCCACCTGTCAGGCGTATGGTTAACACCAGTAAGCCCATGATCCAGCCCATTACCACTATAGGCAAATAAGCTTCAAATTGAGTAATCAAACGATAGCTGAGCTGTTGCATCTGTCCATAAAACGTAGGAGTAGACGGAGCTGCATCATCTATTGTATACACAGGAGCTTGTGCATAGGCGGCTGAAGTGACAACAGAGGCAGCTTCCGTGACAGGTATAGCCGACTTAGCCGAATATACAAACCCAAAAGTGCCACAGGCCATTACAAACATTGTAGCTAGTGCCAACATAGAAATTACATACCGTATACGTGCCGAAAAACGAGTAGGCCGATTCAAAAGCAGCCACACAGGTACTGCTAGGCAAGCTCCCTGCCACAATGAGTGCAGCAATGTCCAGCCAATGGCGTCCGAAAGTCGGTCGGAGAAAAGGGTTTGAAACAGGGTAGTCATCGGTTCTTCCAGGATGAAAGGTTTGAGATAAGAAGTTTCGTTAAAAAGGATGGCAAGACTGTGGCTATGGATTCATCTGATCCAATAGTTTCTGAATTTCAGCCAGTTCCTCTGGAGAGGTTTTGCGGTTGCCCAAAGCTTGCATGACCAGCTTCATGGCAGAGCCCCGAAAAGCTGTATCAATAAATTTATCCAGCAGACTTTGCTGAATATCTTCTTCGGAAACTACCGCCCGGTACACATGCGTACGATTCTCTTCATTACGTGCCACCAACCCCTTTTCTGTCATGATTTGCATGATTTTCAAGGTAGTGGTATAGCCAGAGTCTTTGGTTTCACACAGTTTTTCGTGTACTTCGCGTACCGTGGCAGTTCCTTTCTGCCATATAATCTGCAAAATCTCTAGTTCTGATTCGGTCGGTTTGGGAAATGTATGCAACATGTCTGTATTAAGATTTAGGTATACAGAAACGGTGTGTCTCTGCATCTACGAAACAATTCGTATTCAAATATCTACGAAAGTATTCGTACATGCAAATTTTTCTACGAATATTTTCGTAGAAAAATTTGCAAAGGCACATACCACATAAATATTTCTACTCAAGGTAATCCTATAATCAGGAAAATCAAGGTTCAGACAAAAAAAGCCCGTTACCTGAAACAGGCAACGGGCTTTCAAAAAGATATTACTCAAAAGATAGGAAAAAGTACTTCCACGGGTGTGGAGTATTCTTTTATTTACCTACTTCTTCGTAGTCCACATCGGTTACTTCATCTTTGCCAGCGGTATTTCCATCTGCATTGGCATTACCTGAACCTGCATTAGGACCTGCGTCTGCACCTGCGTTTGTCGCATTGTACATTTCCTGAGAAGCAGCCTCCCAAGCCTTATTCAGTTTTTCCATTGCAGCATCAATTGCCGCTACGTCACGGGTGCCATGTGCATTACGCAGATCGGCCACGGCAGCTTCAATAGCTGATTTATTGCCCGCAGACAATTTATCACCATAGTCTTTGAGTTGCTTTTCAGTCTGGAAGATCAATGAGTCAGCCGCATTGATTTTTTCTATTTTTTCTTTCTCCAGACGGTCAGTCTCTTCATTGGCTTTGGCTTCATTACGCATCCGTTCAATGTCCGCATCTGTCAGACCAGAAGAAGCTTCGATGCGAATCTTATGTTCCTTGCCTGTACCTTTGTCTTTGGCAGATACATGTAGAATACCATTGGCATCTATATCAAACATAACTTCGATCTGTGGAACGCCACGTGGTGCCGGAGGAAGACCATCGAGGTTAAATTCGCCGATCTTACGATTGTCTTTTGCCATTGGGCGTTCACCCTGATACACCAAGATCTGTACAGAAGGCTGGCTGTCTGAAGCTGTTGAGAAGGTTTCTGACTTTTTGGTCGGAATAGTTGTGTTAGACTCAATCAGTTTGGTAAACACACCACCCAGGGTTTCGATACCCAGTGATAGTGGCGTTACGTCCAGCAGCAACACGTCTTTTACTTCACCTGTAAACACACCACCTTGAATAGCAGCACCTACGGCTACGGCTTCGTCAGGGTTTACGTTTTTGGATGGTTTACGACCAAAGAATTTCTCTACTTCTTCCTGTATTCTTGGAATACGTGTAGAACCACCCACCAGAATGACTTCATCAATATCGGATGTGCTATAACCTGAGTTTGCCATGGCTCTTTTGCAAGGCTCCAGGGTACGGCGAATCAGGTCATCACAAAGTTGTTCAAATTTTGCCCGAGACATCTGGCGTACCAAGTGTTGCGGAATACCATCTATCGGCATGATATACGGCAGGTTGATCTCTGTCTGTGTAGAACTAGACAGCTCAATTTTTGCTTTTTCTGCCGCTTCTTTCAGCCGTTGCAGAGCCATTGGGTCTTTGCGCAGGTCTACTTTCGGATGATCTTTCTGAAACTCTTCTGCTAGCCAGTCAATGATTTTCTGGTCAAAGTCGTCTCCACCTAGGTGGGTATCACCGTCGGTAGATTTTACTTCAAACACTCCATCACCCAGTTCCAGAATAGAAACGTCAAATGTACCACCACCTAAGTCGAATACAGCAATTTTCAGTTCTTGATTCAGTTTATCCAAACCATAGGCCAGAGCAGCAGCTGTAGGTTCGTTGATAATCCGTTTCACTATCAGACCGGCAATTTCACCAGCTTCTTTCGTGGCCTGACGTTCGGCATCATTGAAGTACGCAGGAACGGTAATAACCGCTTCAGTTACAGTAGTACCCAGGTAGTCTTCTGCTGTAGCTTTCATCTTTTGCAGAACCATCGCAGAAATTTCCTGAGATGTATACTGACGGTCACCAATACGTACCCGAGGGGTATCATTGGAACCTGCCTCTACTACATATGAGATACGTCCAGCTTCCATTTTCACTTCGGAGAAACGTTTCCCCATAAACCGCTTAATAGACTGAATGGTATTACGAGGATTGGTAATAGCCTGGCGTTTAGCCGGGTCACCTACTTTACGTTCACCATTTTCTAAAAATGCAACAATTGAAGGAGTGGTCCTTCTTCCTTCGCTATTTGGAATGACAACAGGCTCGTTCCCTTCCATCACAGCCACGCAGGAGTTTGTTGTACCCAAATCGATACCAATAATTTTTCCCATGATTATATAGTTGTTTGAAAGTTTGATATACAAATTTTAAAACTTCTAAATAGGTTATCAAGACCTATGCCACTATCTGAATTGGGAATGAATGATTTATTAGACTATATTGATTTTTATCTTATAAAACACTCACTATCAAATACTTACCCAAAAAACTATTGCCCATACCACTGACAAAACCCGCACCAAAGACAATATACACAAATGACAGAATGGCAGAAGACAACCATAACTTTAGTCCATCCCCTGACGAAAGTATCGTATGTGGCAGTATTTGTCTGTAAGAAACAATAGCTTGCAAAAGATTTAAAGGTCTGCAAGACCTCTATGTCAAAAAATCCTATCTTTACTCATACATACTTTCATTTCCCGTAGCTCCTGAAAGATCACTTTGGATCAGAAGGAGAACAAATTTTACTTGAGCAAGTACAAAATAATAGAAGAGACAAGGATTTTGTTTCTGAGATACTCCAAGTAGACCATTTTTATGGAAGTAAAGCTACAGGATAGATAGGAGAGTATTTCACCAATAAAGTTGCGTTACCTGACTATGATCAAAATGTATGATTATATGTACATCTTGATTCTCGATAGCTTATACACAGATTTACTCAAGTATATTTTTGTGCTAGGCTGAGTTTCAGAATAATCATACATTTTAAACCACAATTGTTGCTCAGAGAAACAAAGCATACATATAACTACCTGAAAATCAACAAAAAAAACTCACCATACATTTTGAAACAAAACATTGTATTAAACCATCTCCTATACTCATACGTCTAATCCATCAAATATGTATTTTTTTGAGGAAATATTTACTTATTACTTCCTCTGGATATCACTATCAAACAAGAATAGTCTTTTTTCTTAACTTAGAAAACAGCCTATCCTAGGAAACCGACATAGTTTACCGCCATTCACAATGTCTGATCGGGGTGTAAATCCTAAGTAAGTAATAGATTGTCATACATTTCGAGAAAGCATTATTTTTACCTAAACAATTGACTATCAATATTTTTTACTTAACCACCCATTCTAACATACCATTACACTCAATCAGTAATCTATTAGACAATCCTAGCAATGAAAAAGTGGTACCTTTTTTTCTTTCTGTGTATTAGCCTATGCCAAATTCAGGCACAAACCCTTCAACTCAAAGGGGACATTCAGGACAAAAATGATTCGTCGGCTCTGCCAGGAGCTACAATAGCCTTAACCACCCAAGGCGATACTACCCAAAAATCGTACCAAATAACCAACCCAAACGGGCAGTTTGTCTTTCCAAATCTTCAGGCCCAAACCTATATACTTACCATCAACTACATAGGCTATAAAACCCTCCGCAAAATCATAGCTGTTAGTCAGGAACAACAGACCACAGGCATACTCTATCTGACACCTCTGTCTCAGTTGCTCAATGAAGTCAATATCAAAGGAAAGAAATACGAAGAACGAACTGCCGTTAAAGGAGATACCACCGAATACAATGCCAATGCCTTCAAAACCAATCCTGATGCCACCGCCGAAGATTTGATCAGTAAAATGCCCGGCATTACGGTCGAAAATGGAGCTGTAAAGGCCCAAGGTGAAGATGTGAAGAAAGTCCTGATTGATGGAAAAGAGTTTTTTGGCGATGATGCCACACTAGCCTTACGCAACCTGCCGTCTGAGGTCATTGACAAAATACAGGTCTTTGACAACATGAGTGAACAGTCTCAATTTACAGGCTTTGACGATGGACAATCGGTAAAAACCATCAATATCGTTACCAAGCCTGACAAACGGAATGGGCAGTTTGGAAAAGTATTTGCAGGCATAGGCCATGATGGCAATGAGCTTCGCTACCTGAACGGAGGCAATATTAACCTTTTTAAGAACGATACCCGCCTTTCTATTTTGGGCATATCTAACAACATCAATCAACAGAATTTTGCTACACAGGATTTGCTGGGAGCATTCAGCAGTAATGGATCCTCACGAGGCGGAGGAAGTCACCGAGGGGGTAGTCGAGGAGGAGGAAGCAGTTTTGGAGGTGGAGGAGCAGATCCCAGCAACTTTCTGATCGGTCAGCAAAATGGTATTTCTACCACCAACTCAATCGGGCTTAATTATTCAGATAGCTGGGGCAAGAAAATAACAGTAAACGGAAATTATTTCTTCAACAAACTCAGTGTTGGCAACCAACAAGCCTCTACCCGTGAGTACATCCTGTCTCAAGATTCTAGCCAGTTTTACAAAGACGAGGAGCTAACCACCAACACCAACCTCAACAACCGTTTCAATATGCGGGTAGAATACAAAATAGATTCGGCCAACTCAATAGTTATTTCACCCAAATTCAGTTTTCAGACAAATTCCAGAAGCAGTGAACTACAAACCGACACCCGTTTAGAAAACCAAACCCCACTCAATAACCAGTATAAAGAATCTAGCACTGAAAAGCATGGATATAATCTATCCAATGAAATACTGTTCCGGCACCGTTTTACCAAACCAGGTCGTAGCTTTTCTGTGAGTGTCATGACAGGCCTCAACAAAAATGACAGCGAAACACTGGTCCAGTCTCTAACGCAATCGTACCAAAACGGATCTCCCCTGCCCACTATTCGTATCAATCAGCAGACAATTGGCAATGTAAACGGCTACAATCTGTCTGGAAATCTGTCGTATACCGAGCCGCTATCCCGCCGGAGTATGCTTCAGGTAAATTATTTCTCAGCATTTTCTAGCTCTGAATCTGAGCAAAAAGCACGAAATTACGACGAAAGCACAGGCGACTACACCATTCTGAACACCCGTTTTTCAAACACATTTAACAATGACCGTTACACCAACCGGGCAGGATTAAGCTATCGTGCACGTACTGAAAAGCTGATGCTCAGTGTCAATCTATCTGCCCAACGAGCCGATCTGATTCGTGACCAGAGTTTTCCAGTAAATAACTCGTTTCACGAACTTTTCTATAATGTACTTCCATCCGTGATAAGTACCTATAAGTTTAACAAGGAACATAGTCTTCGGCTTTTTTACCGGACATCAGCAGACCTGCCTTCGATCACACAGTTGCAGAATGTACTCAACAATACCAATCCACTGCTGCTTTCTACTGGAAATCCAGATCTGAAACAGGAGTATACCCATAGCTTTGTTTCTAGGTATTCAGCTGCCAATACCGACAAAGCCCGTTCTACCCTAGTGTTTGTATCCCTAAACTATACCAATAACTATATCGGAAACGCCACAATCATTGCGAATAAAGACACTACACTAGTAAACGGAATCCAGCTTCCAGGCGGAGGTACAATAGCCAAAGGGGCACGCCTACAAACAGGCGGACAACTTTCGTATCCAGTAAATCTGAGCGGCAACTGGAATGTTCGGTCTTTGTTTACCTATGGTTTCCCCATAGGTTTTCTAAAAAGCAATGTTAACTGGAATACCGGCATTAATCATAGCCGCAACCCAGCCCTTATCAACGATACGCCTAGCCTGGTCAATACCTATGCCTTCAGTCAGGGTTTGGTAATAAGCAGCAACATCAGCGAAAAAATTGATTTTACGGTTTCGTATAACGCCAATTATACAATTGTAGAAAACTCTCTACAACCACAACTAAACAATAATTATTTTTACCACACCCTCAATGGGAAATTTAATTTGATTTTTGGTAAAGGCTTTGTGTATCAGACCAATCTGCTCTATACCCAATACACTGGTCTAGCAGGCAGTTTCAATCAGCAGTATACCCTGTGGAATATGAGTTTTGGAAAGAAATTTTTCAAGAAACAGAATGGTGAACTCAAACTTTCAGTCTTTGATTTGCTTAATGAGAACAACAGTATTTCCCGTAATGTCACAGAAACCTATATTGAAGATACCCGTACACAGGTACTCAAGCAGTATTATTTGCTCACGTTTACCTACACTTTACGGAGATTTGGGGCAGGTAAAAAAGCAGATTAAAAAAAATACTGGTTATCATAATAACTTGTAAGGAGTAAGGCAAGCTTTGACTCCTTACAAGTTATTAGAGTTACTTTCTGTTGACTATCAGATAGTTTAAAATAATTCTATTTAACTTTTTTCTTTTCCAGGCACAGGTTCCATGCCTTTTTTCTGAGCTATTCGCAGCATAAAGGCATAGGCTTCGTCCCATTCATTCCGCACATGTCCATCCAGAATAGCTTCCCGAATAATTGTTTTCAGGTCGCCGACTTCTTTGGATGGAGGCAATCCAAAGGTATCCATGATGACCTCACCAGTAATGACAGGCTGAAAATTACGCACCAGGTCTCGTTCTTCTACCTCCTGTAGCTTCTTTTCAACTAGGTCAAAGTTTTTGAGGAATTTTTTTACCTTCTCATGATTTTTGGAAGTAATGTCCGCCCGGCACAGCATCATGAGTCCCTCCAAATCTTCCCCAGCTTCGAACAACAAACGGCGCACCGCAGAGTCTGTAATCACTTCTTTGGTGAGGGCAATCGGTCGTAAATGCAGTCGTACCAGTTTCTGTACCATTCGCATGTGTCCATCCATGGGTAATTTCATTTTCCGAAATATCGAAGGTACCATACGAGCTCCTAGTTCTTCGTGTCCATGAAAAGTCCATCCAGCTTTGCCATCAAAGCGTTTGGTAGCAGGCTTGGCAATGTCATGCAGGATAGCCGACCACCGCAGCCATAGGTCATTGGTATGTTTGGACAGGTTGTCCAACACTTGCAAGGTATGATAGAAATTATCTTTGTGGCCTTTCCCATCCTGGGTTTCCACTCCTTGCAGAGCTGTCAGTTCAGGAAAAATAATAGGCAATAGCCCACTGTGGTACAGCAGCTTAAAGCCATACGAGGGTGTAGCCGAAAGAATAATCTTGTTGAGTTCATCAGAGATTCGTTCCTGCGACACAATGCGTATCCGTTCTTTCATCTGACGAATGGCCTCAAAGGTATCCGCATCAATATCAAACTCTAGTTGGGAAGCAAACCGGATTGCTCGCATCATACGCAAAGGATCGTCTGAAAACGTAATTTGCGGCTCTAGTGGTGTCCGAATCAGCTTTTGTTTCAGGTGTTCTATGCCACCAAAGGGATCGAGCAGTTGACCAAAAGTAGATGCATTAAGGCTAATAGCCAAGGCATTGATTGTAAAGTCACGCCTATCTTGGTCATCTGCAAGGGTACCATTTTCTACAATAGGCTTACGAGAATCCCGCTGATAAGACTCTTTGCGGGCTCCAACAAATTCAACATCCCATTCACCCAAAGCTACATGAGCGGTACCAAAGTTCTTAAAAATACTGACCTGTGCCTGTGTATCAGCAGCCAAATGCTGAGCCAGCTCAATACCATTGCCATCTCCTATACACACCACGTCTATGTCTTTACAGGGCCGCTGTAAAATTGAGTCTCTTACAAATCCCCCTACCAAATAGCTCTCAATGCCTACTTTCTGCACAGTGTCGCATAGCTTCCGCAACACAGGAGTTTCGTGTAAAATCTCAGAAAAATTAACAATCATAAAAAAACAACTTTTTTTACCAATACTAATACATTGAAAAACAAACGAATAATGCATTATCACCTCATACACCTACACGATCCTCGCAACTATTTTACTAGATAATCGTTTCAATACATATAAATGTTTTAAACAGCTCATATACAGTCTATATCTGGCACGATTTTTTACTTAGTTTTCTTAATGTACCATTTCTATACAGTCTGAACAGGTGCTTAAAAATAATTAGTTCAAGAATGAATTGACGAAAAAACAAATTTCATATCTTTGTACCCTCAAAGATACTATATTCAGCGTGAATTCATTAAAATTGATTGGAATACCTTTATACAATCAACTTCGCAACAACCACCTCCTAAGATTTTCAGAAAAAAAACAGATGTACGATTTTATTTGTTTACGTATTCATAAAAGAATGTATTAACACTAAACATCTGCATACCCAATCACTCATTGTACCTTATTTCGGTTTTAACTGAGGCCTTGTTTTTTTTAATGTAGCATTTATACTATCTAACTATATGTACCATGATTCAGCAGGTAAATAAGATCAAAGTAGGAGTTTCTCTGGTTTTTGCCACTTCTGTTGCATTAGCCATTGCCATTAGCAGTATCATTGGCATTATATGCTTTTCCCTTGCCAATTATTAATCTGTCGTGTATTTCGCCCTATGGTACTTTTACGTAGTAGTAAAAGGAAATTAATCTTATTCTTACGAAAAATGCAAAAGCCGACCTATTCGTCGGCTTTTGCATTTTTCGGGCCATAATTAGCCTGGTGCGAGATTCTTATCTCGTACCAGACTAATCCAGAACTCACATTAAACCACCCTACAACCACCTAAATCACGCTATTCCAGCTACTTAGGTGGTTCTATCCCTGAAAGTTTCTGGTTGCCTTCCCATACAGTAATCTGAGAAGCTACAACGGGCATTTTCCCCTGCAACGCAACGCCCTTATATGACCAGTCGTTGGCATTGTTCCAGCTACCAGTAGTTTTTAGGCGGAATGCGACCTCTTTTCGGTAAAATGGCTGCCAGCCATGATTAGCATCCAGTCCACCAGGAAAGATAGGCGTATTAGGAAAACTGACTGTCACAAAATATGTTGTTCCTTTGAATAGCATGGGTTTAGAAATAACAGCTCCACTGCCGTCTACAACCTCTGCCAGAATCGTTTCTTTAGGCGTTTCTAGCTGAAAATAGTATCGGAATGAAAGATTGGTACAGATACGTGCTGGAAATGCAGAACGGTTATTAAGCCGAGCCTTTATTTCCACGCTGTTGCTTTGAGAATTGACGACGGCTGCCTCTACAAAATATTCCAGATCCGGTTTTTCTTTGGGAGGAAAATTGGCCAGCGGCTTCCCTCCTACTGTGGCTGTCATGCGGACCAGATTCGCGGTAATACCTGCATTATAATCCAATGCCACTTCTGTTTGAGCAGCATTACCCACTTCAGGTTTGTATTCATCGTTCCAGTTAGGCCCACCCACCAGACCACCATACAGCACATGGCGGGCATTGAATCGAAATTCGGGCTTGTCTTTCATCATATGTTCCCATCCCGCCCAAGGTGCATGGGCTGTGCCATGGTGCGGTGTGGTCACCACCGTTTTTCCAGCGGGCTGAAAGCCAATCAGATAGCTTCTATTCTGTGGATTACTGCCCAAGGCATAGTCCAGCTGACCTTTGGCCCAGGAAAGAAATTTCTGCTTGACAGCCCCTTCTGGTAGGCGGTCTGCATACAAAAACCCAATCCAGGCCGAATTATTGACGTGGCGCAAGGTTCCCCATTCATTGAGCAGTTTGGTGAGCCCACCCGGGCTTTTGGGTAGTTGTACCAGTCGATCCAGTGCTGCTTCAATGGCTTTTGTATAGGCTGACTTGTCTGGATAGATTTCTGCCAGTTTCAGGTAACAGGCCAGTTCATAACTGCTGTACCAGTAGGTAGCACTCGGCACCCTGTTGGCAAAGGAAACGGCCAGTTTTTCGGCTTGTTCCAAATACAGACGAGCCTCTGTGGGTTGACTGGTTTTGGTAGCCTGGTACAACCATAAAGCTGCCCAGCAAAGCTGGTCCTGAAAATGATTGTCGTCATAAAATTCCGTTGGCTTTACGGCTTCTCCCTTGGCATTTTTCACCATGTTGTTGCCCTGATAGGTAGTAGCAAAGGAATAAAGTTTGCGGGCATTCAGCAGCAGCACATCGGCATAGGCTGTATTACCCTGACTCCGAAATACAACCGAAGAAACCGCCTGAGAAGCAGCCATAGCCGCTACTGCGGAGGTAGATGGAGCCTCTTTATCTGCATAAAATACCGGACGACGCGGATACACAGCCTGCATAACTTCATTGGCAGCCCAGGTTTTGTGTTCTTCGTCTGTATTGCCGATTTCTACAAATACCCGATAACTAGCCAGGTCGTCTACCGTCCGAAACCGCAGGCATTTAATAAAATAATCCCCTACCCATTTTAGGTTATCTAGCAGGTAGGGCATCTGTGCAGACTGGGTATATCCTTTGGGGTATTCCATGGCACTCCACGCTAGTGTAGAAGCAGCAAAAGCCATGGTCACATTCCACTTAGGCGCATCGCCAGCATCATACCAGCCGCCTGTCAGGTCAATGCCAGCACTACGGCCGTCATCCATGTGGGAGTCGCCTCGCCAGCTGATGCGGTTGTTGGGAGGCATCTTGCCTGACCGCTGGGCTTCATAAAAGAACAAGGTTTTTTGCAGGGCTTCTGCGTAATTATACTGCCCTGCCGCTGTCTGGATTATTGTGGTGAATAAAACCAGAAAAATACATCCACGAATAAAGGAAAAATACATGCCTGACAAGTTGATAGACGTTCAAAAATACAGTATCTGGTTGGGAATACCTGCATTTTGTTCATTTTTTCGTCAGGCATGGTAAAAACCCTAAAATATCCATCCTATGCGCATAAAAAACCGGCGTAGGACAATGGCTTGTTCGGTTCGGGTCTCGTCTATCGGATTGGTAAAAGTCTGTGTATAGGTTTGTTGTCGATAGCCTGCAGATAGAATAAAAGAAGTACGACAACCCGTATGCACCAGAATGCCTGCCGATGGATTGAAGAGCAGTCCCCCATCTATATGCGTTTGTATATCGGGCGTAGGAGATTCGAGTTTTCCAGAACGAAAGCTATAGCCTGCATCCATTGTCACTATCGGACTTACGCGTCGGTTCAGCAACACATAGGTACCTCGTAAAGAAACAGGCCAAAAAGCAAAGTCTTTGTAGGAGTCTACGCCTATGCCCAAGCTTGTACTCCAGTGTGGATTCCAACGATACCCACCACTTACCTGCAAAGCCACCACCCGCTGGGTGGCATCATCTGGCTCGGCGTTTCTGAGTTGATAGGGTTTGCCTAGACCAAAGCCCCAGTCAGCTCCCCAAAAGAATCCTTTTTTGGTAAATTTTGGAGTTATTGATTCCCGGTCAATCTTTTCTAGCTCAGAGGCAGGTATTCGCAAAAGGCTACCTTCAGTAGTGTATATTTCGAGCAAAGAATCGGTCCGAGTCAGCGACTGAATGCCTCGGATAATAGTACCATTTTTCAGGTACAGTACTTCCTGTGTACGTTTTTGTGCCACGGCTGGGAAGCAGAGAACCAGGCAAGCCATCAGAAGTCCTATCAATTGTTTCATGTGTGTTATGTTCTGTGTTAGACTGAATGGCTTCTGACGGTTTGCCACAAGCCGGATCATTGTTTCAGTTTTGGGTATTTCAGGGGAAGTTTTTCTAATACTTCCAACGTTTTCTGGGCATGGCAATCGCCTTTAAATATTAAGTATATTTTTGAGGTATTTGTCATCCCATCCAGCTCTCAATCTACGGGTTTTGATCCCTTGCTTACTAGTGTTATCGTTTCGGAGTAGATTGAGGGC